>Ga0334883_1002600_pt1 | contig 21726 bp, 13 predicted proteins | sample GraSluR1_MG_6_FD_207230 | JGI IMG/M metagenome (GOLD analysis project Ga0334883, IMG submission 207230) | Sludge microbial communities from methane-producing bioreactor in Wageningen University, Netherlands - Granular Sludge_09_05-R1 | ecosystem: Engineered > Bioreactor > Anaerobic >...
CCGCTGTCATCCGTCGCGGTGCAGGTGACGGTGGTCTCGCCCAGCGGGAAGCTGCTGCCGGACGGCGGGTCACAGGACACCTCGACATCCGTGTCGCAGATGTCGGTGGCGTTGCACTCCCACTCCACCACGGTGCCCTCGGAGCTCTCCTGCTCCACGGTGATGTCCTCGGGAGCGGTAAGTTCGGGGGCGGTGGTGTCCTGAACCGTCACGGTGAAGGTCTTGGTGGTTTGGTTGCCGCTGTCATCCGTCGCGGTGCAGGTGACGGTGGTCTCGCCCAGCGGGAAGAGACTCCCCGAGGGCGGGTCGCATGAGACCTCGACATCCGTGTCGCAGATGTCGGAGGCGCTGCACTCCCACTCCACCACGGTGCCCTCGGAGCTCTCCTGCTCCACGGTGATGTCCTCGGGAACGGTGAGTTCGGGGGCGGTGGTATCCTCGACGGTCACCGTCTGGATGGCGGACTGGTCGTTACCGTCATCGTCGACGGCGGTCCAGATAACCTGGGTCTCGCCGAGAGGGAATGTGCCCGGCGCATCGTTGGTCACGGAGGGGTCGGCGTCACAGATGTCGGCGACGGTGGGCGTGCCCAGGTCAACCTCTGTCCCCTCGGAGCTCTCCTGCTCCACCGTTATGTCGGGGGGCGCGGTGATCTCGGGCGGGGTCTCATCCGTGATGGTGATCGTCTGTTGTCCCTCGGCGACATTGCCGGATGCGTCCTCGGCCGTCCACGTGACGGTGGTCGTCCCCTTGGGGAAGACGGCGGGCGCGTCGTTGGTAATGACGGGGTCGGTGTCACAGATGTCGGTTGCGCTGGCCTGGCCGATGTCCACAGCCGTACCGGCCAGGTCTTCCTGCTCCTTGGAGATATCGTCTGGAACCGTGAGAGCCGGCTCCGTGGTGTCCTGGATGGTCACGGTCTGCTCGGCGTAGGCACCATTGCCACTGGCGTCCTCGGCGTACCAGCGGACGACGGTGCTGCCCAGCGGGAAGAGGAAGCCCGACGGTATCTCGATCCACTGGCCCTCAACCTCCACAGCAGGCCAGACGGCCGGGTCGGCGTCGCAGATGTCCTCGACGGTGGCGGTGCCCAGGTCGAGGTCTTCCACGGGAGTGCCGCCGAGGGCGGTCTGTTCCTCGGTGAGGTCGGCGGGGGCGGTGACGTCCGGAGAGGTGCTGTCGACGATGGTGACGCTCTGGTAGTTCCAGTAAGAGTGATTGCCCGAATCGTCAATGGCGCAGCGGCGCAGTATGGTAGACCCCAGCGGGAAGACGCCCAGTTCGGCCAGCGGGCGCCATTCGGTGCCGTTGAGATAGTCTTCCACGAGGTCGAGATCGGAATCGCAGACGTCGGTAGCGATGGTCTCGCCGAGATCCGTGTCCGCGACGGGCCTGCCGTCGCCCTGCGACTGCTCGGCCTCGACGTCGCCGGGTCCGGTGATACTCGGCCGGGTGGTGTCAATGACATCGACCTGCGTCACGTCGTCGTCGGATAGAGGTGGGTCACCGTCGTCTGTGACCACGAGGGTGATGATGTGGAGGCCCAGCGGGAAGGTCACCGTGGGCGCAATGCCGGTGGCGATCAGGTCTTCGCCTTCATACCATTCGTAGGTCAGCTCGTCGCCATCAGGGTCGAAGGAACCGCTCCCGTCGAGCGTGACCTGTGTGCCCTCAGCCGAAGCCTGTTCCACGGACTGATGAGCCCCAGCGTCCGCGCTCGGCGCCTGGTTCGCTCCCTGGGCGCTTGTCGCCGCCAGTCCTACTGTCGCGAACAGCAGAACGGCGTACAGCAGCACGACGCGTCTACTCATGCGTTGCTCCTCCCCCTGGAGCCCGTCTGCGGGCTCCACGGTAGTTTGCTGCCAACGTCAGCCCGGCGTACCCGGGGCTCTCTCCCCCGCCAGGTGGCCGGATCTGCGTCGCTGCTCACACCTTTGGCAACCACGCGACTGCGCATCGTAGCTATGCTGCGTTGTACCTGAGACGTCCCCGCCGCCGGGTCCGTGACACCGACCTGAGGCGAGGAGGCACGGCTGTGCGGTCTCGCCGCCGGTGACCGCCCGGGGCGGCGCCGGCGCCCTACCGGTCATGGTCCATCAACGCAACCCACAGCCCCTCGCTCCGCACCGGTCACTCCCGCATCCGCCGGCACCTCCTCCGGTGACGCCACTCCGGAGGTCTGTCTGTCCGGAGCCACACGGTATGAGTTGAGACGCGCGTGAGGGAGCCCGCCGCTCGGAGACCCCAGCAGGCCAAGGTTGCGATGGAGATGTGGGCTCTTGGCATCACCCCTTTGCTGCTCCGGCGGAGGTGCGCGCCGCGATCCCCGCTGCCCGACCGGATCGCACGGCACTCGGCGACGTCACCGTCTGCCGCCTGCGCAAACCGGGCAAATCGGGGACGCGGAACCACGCCGCGCTGACGAAATCTGCGAACGGCGCAACCTGGAGGCTCTCTGGTGTGTATACTCTATGGTGAGTACGGTCCGCCACCCCCGGGGCGGCGACCGCACAGTCTGTCGAGGTTGTTCGCTGCAGTGATGAATGGAGCCATTCAGATCAGCGCAGTGCCACAGACGAGATCGGCTGCAGGACTGTGTGACACATGCTCGCCCCGCAAGGAATGGGCCTGCCGCACGGTCTACGCCGGCCATCGGGGTCGGACTGCCGGGAGCCGCGGCCCGTCTCGGAACGCCGGGGCGGGAGAGCGTGTCGGCAAAGTCCTCTCAGACCCTCGGATACGCGCGAGTGAGTGACGTCCCGTGGTTAATCGCGTCCCCAATGCGGCGGCAACACATTCGCAGACCCATTGCGACAGTCATCCTACGCGTTTCGATCCACGGCAACGAGGCATATGGGCAGCCCAGTTGACTTAGCCGACAGGCTCGGGAGCTACGGCATCGCCTGCATGGCATCCACGGCTCGCCGTGCTCACCGGCGGCATCCGGTGAAGTTTGGCCCCAGACCAACGGGCGCGGCGCAGGCGTTTGCCTCGGGTCGGTGCCACGACCAGGCGGGGAGCCATGGGGCTCGCCGCGTCGGGCCGGACAGTCCGATCCCGCAGGGCGGGACGGTGGCCGGCGGCCTGGTTGCGCGGCCCCAGAGCTCGTCTCAGACGTCAAGAAGCGCACGCATACAGGTATCTGGAAGAGCGTCTGGGCATTGTGGGCCGGGGTCGTCGCCAGCAATGGCAGCGACATCCGGACCCGCCGGTTGCGCACGCCGGGGCGCGGCACAAACCGACACCTACCTGCTCACGACAGAGATCGGGAAACGCATCACTTCGGGGTTCTGTCTGTTTTTCCAGGTGTGGTCGCCTCCCGCCGGAGGCCTGCCACACGGCCCATCGAGGACACCTGCGTTGATGAGCAGAACCCCTCAAACCAGGGCAATGCCAGCGACAAGGGTCAACTGCAAGACGCCCGGGTCACGTGGGTAGCGGAGCACACTTTGCTCCGTGTTGTGTTCCGGGGCCGGACCAGATCCTCCATCGCGCCGGTCGCCGCCGGGGCGCAGTGCGGAAATCCGCAGCCCGTTTGGGGCCGGAAGGTGGGGAAACGCGATGATGTCTGACTGCTACCACAACCCTCGCGATGTCACGAGGATGCGAGGCGGGGTCTGGACCTCCCCTCCTGTGCCGGGCGCGGTGCGGCCGCGCTGCGGCGACGATCAGCCCGACGGCGTGTGACCGTACTCACGCGGCGCAGACGGAGGACTGCGTCGCGAGAGGTGACTGCCGTTTGGTCGCATGTGTTGGGTGCGGTGGCCAGAGTCTGCCGGCTCGGGGAATGGAGCCGTGTGAGCGCCTCCCCGGCGGCCGTTGGCGGGCTGCTGCTGTGCGACTGCACGGTGTCCTTGCTGTCCAAGGCGGTCAGCGCACCGGTCATCACGAGCGTCCGTGGTGATGACGAGAACTGCTTCATCGGGTATAATGCCACAAACCCGGATGAGAGTCCAGCAAAACATCGGCATTGACCTGTAAACTTTGCGTTGTGCGCTCGAACTCATGATCGACAGAGCAGAACTGGAACCTGTTGGGGCGACGCTGAGCAGCGTACTGCTCCGCCTGTGAGAGCCGGGGCGCGAGCGGATGTGGCGCCCAGACCGTGGCGGCTCGTCGGCAACCACTCCAGTGGGGCGGTGGAGTCATCCGATACATCACACACAGACCGACATCGCGGGAGGCTCGATCGTGGCTTTCTACGTCCTGTCCAAGGTGCTCGCTCCCTTGACCCAACCGTTGTCGCTGGCGCTGTTGCTTCTGCTGTTGTTCGTCGTACTGCGCCCACGCCGCCCGGTGGCGGCGTGGATCGTGTTTGGCATCGCGCTGACAGGGCTGTACGCGGCCTCTACGGACCCGGTGGCGGACTGGCTGGCGGCTCCACTGGAGAGGCCGTACGCCAACCGTGTGGTTCCCGCCCGTCTCGACGCAATCGTGGTTTTCGGGGGCTGTCTTGACCCCCGGACCGATGAGCACGAGATCCGCCTGGACAGCTCGGCGGACCGCCTGGTGAAGGCGGTCATCCTGGCCCGCGAGCATCCCGATGCGCTGCTGGTCTTCTCCGGTGCTCGGGGCGTGATGGGACGCGCGCTCAGCGAAGGCGAGCTGCTCAGGCGCCTGGCGCTGCAACTGGGCATCGCCGATAACCGGATCCGCGTGGAGCCCAATGCGGTGAACACCCGCGACAATGCCGTGCAGTGCCAAGACATCCTGGAGCAAGAGCAACGGAGCACCTTCGTAGTGGTGACCTCGGCCATGCACATGCGGCGGTCGCTGGCATGCTTCAAGGGCACCGGGCTTGAGCCTATCCCCTACGCAGTAGACTTCCGCAGTCATCCCGGCATGTGGACCGGGTACTCCCTGATGCCCCAGATCTCGGCCCTGTCTGTCTCGAACAAGGCGCTCCATGAGTACCTGGGGCTGGCAGTCTACCGAATCCGGGGCATGGCGTGACGGCAAAGGGCGGGGTCAAGCTTGGGGGCCCGGCTGCCGAACCATGGATTCCGCCGCTGCGGCTCCGGTGGTCGCCGGGGCCGCCGGGCGCGAGGACGGAGGCCCCGTACGGGCGGCGAGGCTCCGAAGGTAGTCCGTCGCCTGTTGCCGAACAGCGGCTCCGAACCGGATGCGCAGAGGTGCTCTGTATGGCCAAGACAAGGACGCGTTGTGTCGGCATACTTACCGCCGGGGGCGACTGTCCCGGGCTCAACGCGGCGATCCGTGGGGTGGGGAAGGCCGCCGGCGGTAAGGGCATCGAGATCGTGGGGATCTACGACGGCTTCCGGGGGCTGGTGGAGAACCGGGCCCGCGTGCTGCGGGGCGAGGACTTCTCCGGGATTCTGGCGACCGGTGGGACGATACTGGGCACCGGCCGAGACAAGCCTCAGAAGATGCAGATCGGGGGCGGACAGGTGGTGGACATGACGGAGGCCGCCGTGCAAAACTACCTCCGGCTGCACCTGGACTGCCTGGTTTGCCTGGGTGGCAACGGGACGCAGAAGAACGCGCTGCACCTGCAGGAGCAGGGCGGGCTGAACGTGTTGACCTTGCCCAAGACGATCGACAATGATGTGGCGATGACCGACGTGTCGTTCGGGTTTGACACGGCCCTCAGCGTCGCGACGGAGGCCGTCGATCGTCTGCACAGCACGGCCGAGAGCCACCGGCGGGTGATGGTGGTCGAGATCATGGGACACAAGACGGGCTGGCTGGCCCTGGGCGCCGGCCTGGCGGGCGGCGCGGACGTGGTCTTGCTCCCGGAGATGCCGTACGATCCGGAGGCGGTGGTGCAAAGCGTCATCGCCCGCGACCGGCGCGGGAAGCGCTTCAGCATCATCGCGGTGGCCGAGGGCGCCTACGCCAGAGATGAGGCGACCGACCAAGAGTCATCGGGGGGGAAGAAGAAGGGCAAGGGCGGCAAGACGCGCCCCAAGGGCGATCCGGTGCCGGGCGAAGCGGCGGCGCGAGTGGTGCGGTATCTATCAAAGCGCACGGAGATCGAGGCGCGGGTAACGGTCCTTGGGCATGTACAGCGCGGCGGCGTCCCCACACCACAGGATCGGCTCTTAGCCACTCAGATGGGAGCGAAGGCGGCGGACCTGCTGGCGGAGGGGAGCTACGGTGTGATGGTGGCGATCCGGGGAACCGACTGCGCGCCCGTACCGTTGGTGGACGTAGCCGGGAAGCTCAAGTCCGTCCCTCCAGACCACCCGTGGGTGCTATCGGCCCGGCGCATCGGTGTGTGCCTGGGCGACGAGCCGGCGGCGTGCTGAGACGAGGGGCGGCGCCGATGCGGGCACCAGCCACCGTGCTCGCCCTCGCGGGGCTCGGCGGCCCCGCTGTGGTGATCTCGGCGGCGCGCTCCCACCGCCGGCGGGCGCGCCGCCCGGGCGGCGCCCTCGTCTCCCATCCCGGTCGTCGCGGCGGATGTAGGCGGCCCACGGAGCCGGACAGATGCCCGACGGCCGCCGTTGGGCAAGCCGCGAGACCCACTCCACCAAGTGCACCCACGCCTGTGGAATAGGTGATGCATTTGCCAGACGAGAACGGCGACGTGCGAGCCACGCGACTTCCCGACCCGAGGGTCCTGGACGATGTGGTCTACCGCATCGTCTCTCTGGGTTTCGGGTTACTCACTCTGGTGCTGATCTCGGGGGCCATGTGGGCCCAGTACGTGTACCAGAGCTGGTGGAGTTGGGACCCCAAGGAGACGTCTGCCCTGGTGGCGTGGCTGGTCTACGCGGCCTATCTCCACGGCCGGCTGCAGCGAGGCTGGGGTGGAAGGACCTCGGCCTGGCTCGCCATCGCGGGCTTCGCGGCGGTGCTGTTTTGCTTCGCGGGCATAAACTTGATGCCCCATAGCTACCATTCCTATGGGAGCCCGCAGGCGGAGGCCTCCAGGTCTCTTGGCGGCTGGGGGGGGCTACCTCCGCTGGAAGCGGGGCTGACCAAGACGTTCCTGGTGCTGTACGTGGTGTCGGCACTGGCGCACCTGGGGGCCGGGCCGGCGAGACTGCGCCGGGTCGGAGCGTTCGGGGTCGCCGCCACCTGGGCCGGGTTTGCTCTCCAGACCGCTGCGCTGGTGGCCCGCACCGTCACCGCGGGAAGGCTGACATTCGCCACCGGCTACGAGTTCTCGCTGTGGTTCGTGTGGGCCATTGTCCTGTGCTACATCATCCTCGAGCGGCTGCGGGGCTACCGGCTGGTGGGGGTGTTCGCCCTTCCCATCGCTTTGCTGGTGTGCATGTATGCGTACCTGTGGTTCCCGGACAAGGGCGTACAGCCGCTGATGCCGGCTTTGCAGAGCAAGTTCTGGCTCCACGTGCATGTGGCGATTGCCATCGCGGCCTACGGCTGCCTGGCCCTGGCGGCGGCGACGGCCGGGCTGTATCTTCTGGCGAGCAAACACGGCGGCGGCCCCTCGGCGGCGGCCGGCAGCGAGGAACCGTCGGGGGCATGTGCGCCTGACGCTGAGGCTCCAGCGGCGCGGCTCGAGGAGTCACGGGGGCGCCCCGTCTAGCCTCTGCGCGGCGACCGGCCGGCTCCCCGCGCCGGAACGCGGACCGACGGGCACACCGCCGCCGGTTCCTCACCCGCATGTCGTTTCCGCCCCGAGGGCTGCGGTTCCGTCTGATTTGATGGGCGGGCATGCCAAACCAGACCGCAAGAGGCACATCCGCGGCCCGATGGGGTGCGCGGGCGTCACTCTCGTCGCGTGCCGTCCGCCGAATCTTGCGGGCCGATGCAAATCCGCGCAACCTCCGGGCCCGATGAGTGTTCAATGAATGTGGGGAGCGTACGCATCTGCCCCCGTCCGTGCCGTCTCCCGGCCCCCGGAGGGCCGGTCGGCGACATTGGCGGGGGCTTGGCCGTCACCGTGGAGCGCCGGTGCCACCGGCGCCAAGCGTCTCCTTCGACGCCACGGACTTGCTCGGGCCGCGCCCTTTGGGCGCCACGGGCCCGGGGTGAGGCTTCCGGCCGGGGCGGGCCTTCGGGCCACGTCTGCAGAGGGCCATCCATTCCTGTCTGAGGTGGTACTGATGAGTCTGCGTCACATCGCGGTCACGAGCTGCATCCTGGTGCTACTGCTGTGCCTGACCTGGCCGGCGCTTGCGGCCGAAGAAGATGGCCCCGCTGCTCCGCCGGACGGAGTGAGCGTTACGGTGCTTCCGGCGGACCCCGATGAGGCAACTCAGACCGAGGTCGACAAGGCGGTGGATCGCGCCAAGGCCAAGCCCGATGACTCCGTGATCGATCTGGCCTACAATGGCGTGCCGTTCGGTGAGGTGCTGGACGAGCTCTCGGAGCGTCTGGAGCTGACCGTGGTCTGTCTCGACGACAAGGTTCTGGAGCGCAGGTACTATCGCCACGCGCGGGTGTCTCGCACGCGGGCTCTGGCCGCGGCCTGTGCCACGATGATGGTCGTTCCGGAGCCGGGGTACATCATCTGCCGGCAGGAGGAGGCCGTTGCCGGCGATCTGGCACCGGAGATCAAGTCAGACCCGAAGCTGAACGTCTCGCTGCAGGACGCGAACCTCGGCGAGGCCCTGGAGTACCTGTGGGAGAAGACGGGTGTCGCGATGGCGGCGACCGATGCCTTCTTGGAGAGCGAGATCACCTACTCCGCCGATGCCACGAAACTGTCGGAGGTCATGGAGGGGATGGCCACGGCCGTCGAGGCCAAGGTGGTGCGGGGCTACATCCTCAAGGTGATCGACCCCGAGGTACCCCTGCAGCGGCTGGAGGAGATGTCCGACGAGGAACTGGACAAGATGTTCCGGGAGGGTCTCAGTGGGGTGCAGAGGGGCCAGCAGGAGGGCTCGGTACCGGCCACCGACGAGATCAAGCAGCTCATGCTCTCGGGGATGCAGGACGCGGTGCGGAACTTCTCCGATCTGTCGCCGCAGGAGCGCAGAGAGCACGTGCAGCGCGGAGCGACCCTGATCCGGCGGTTCGCCGGGATCACTCACCGGCTCGCGCCCGACACGCAGCAGCAACTGCGCAGCCAGGTCCAGCCCTTCCTGGGTGTCATCGTCGCCGGCTATGTGGCCATGCCCACCCAGCAGCGGGCCGAGCTGTACCCGCTGATGGATGCACTCAAATCATTCGGTTGGTAGGAGAACACCACAGTGACACGCAAGCGCCGAGCCTTCACACTCATCGAACTCCTGGTAGTCATCGCGATCATCGCGATCCTGGCCGCGATCTTGTTCCCGGTCTTCGCCCGGGCACGGGCGCAGGCCCGCAAGACCAAGTGCATCTCCAACCTGCGCCAGATCGGCCTGGCGATGAACATGTACTGCACCGATACCGACGGGATCTTGCCCTACATCACCCCGAAGTTCAGCGAGGATCCCAGCAAGCCCATCATCACCGATGTGCTCAGCCCTTACGCCCGCAATAGGGAGATCTTCCGCTGCCCCAGCGATCAGCAGTATTACAAGGACGAGGGCAGCAGCTACGCCTGGCTGCCCCTGTTCGACGGTCAGTTCATGGATGAGCCCAGCTTCTTCGGCATCGACCTCACCGATACGCCGTACCTGACGGATGCCGAGAACTCGTGGCACGGCTCCAAGGACGATGAGTTCTCCAGAAACTGCCTGTGGCTGGATGGGCACGCGAAGTTCCTTACCAGGGTGCCGGCGAACTTCTAGCGGGGGTTCGCCCCGGGTCGGTACCACGGCCTGGCGACGATCACGGCGGGCGGGATCGCCGAATCGGGCCTTCAGGCCGGCGTTCGGGGTGTGAGCAGACAAGGGCGGGTCCGGTCGCTCACTGCGCGCCGGGTCCGCTTGTCCTTGCGTGGGTTCTGTGGTAATCTCCACGCCGAAGCCGGGGAATCCCGGTCACCACGGCCGTTGGAGGGTGGGTCCACCAAATCGAACCGATCGACAAGGCGATGCTCGTTGCACAGGGCATGGAGAAGAGACGCGCGCTGGATGTCATGGTCCTGGACATGCGCGAACTCATGACCATCTGTGATTACTTCGTTATCTGCCATGGACGCTCGCTGACTCACGTTGAGGCCATCGCGGAGACGGTCGAGGAACACCTGTCGGAGCACGGACTGAGACCCAACCACATCGAGGGGCGCCGTGGGGCCACATGGGTGATCCTGGACTGTGGCTCCACGGTGGGGCACATCTTCACCGAGGAGACTCGGGACTTCTATGACCTGGAGCGTCTCTGGGAGGGCGCACCGGTTGTGGACCATCTGGATGGCGGCGAGCCCGAGGCGACTGAGGCGCCTGAGGAGCCCCCGGAGAGCGAACAGGATCAGTAGCGGCGCTTTGGCCAGGGCCTGTGGGCTGTGAGCCCGAGACGGCAGGGGCCGCGAGGAGGTCTGACCCATCCCGCCGGGGTGGCGGGGGATCGGGCCGGGCGGACAGACAGAGGCCCCGGCGCGGCGGAAGGGCCACGGCGGAGGATCAGGTTCCCGCGGGATGCCCCGCGCACCGATCGCTATGCGGACGAGGGTTGACCATGGATGCTGTCCCCGCCACAGGCCAGGCTCTAGGTGACGAGGAGTTCGGCCGTCTACTGGAGACGGCGCAGCGCGAACTGCGCGTGGGCAACCGCGAGCTGGCCGCCGAGATCTCCCAGCAACTGCTGGACGCCGCGCCCCAGTCAACGTCGGCCCATGAGCTGGCGGGCGACGTCCTGGCCGCTCAGGGCAGGCGGGCCCAAGCCCGGGACCACTATCGCACGGCCATGGAGCTTGAGCCGGCCAATGCCGACGCCGAGCGCAAGTACGCCGAGGCGGCTCTGATGCTGGGGAGCGCCGAACGGACTCGGCACCTGATGGAGAGCGGGCGGCTGGAGGAACTGCGCGGGGCGACGGCCAGGAACCCGGGCGCCGCCGCGGCGCGCTCGCTGTTCTTCCCGGGCCTGGGGCAGCTCTATAACGGCGAGTACGAGAAGGGCATCATCGCCTGTGTCGCCGGTCTGCCGCTCCTGGGACTGGGCCTGTGGGGTGTGACCAACTTCATCATGGCCGCCTCGCCGCGGGCCACCTCTGCCCCGACCCTCACCGAGCATCTCCTGGGCCTCCTGGGTATCTTCGGCTACGGCGTGCTGGTGGCCTGGAGCGTCTGGGACGCCTGGCGCGCCGGGCAGGTCGATCAGGCCACCCCGTCCGGTGCGAACGACAGGGGCTGAGAGCGTGCCCCCCCTCGATCGGGCCGATGAGGTCACGGGCCCCCGCAGGGCCGGCACACGGCCGCCTTCTTCGCCGGACCTGTCCCTTCTGCTTAGAGCGCTACGCCTGGAGGTCAAGCGCGGCCGGCAGGATGACGCCATCGAGGGCGGGTTCTCGGTCGCCATGGTATCGTGGCTTGTGGCCGCGGCCGAGGGTGCGCCGGAGGAGCTGGCCGTGCGCCTGAGGCGGGCCGCGGAGGCCTACCGCACCTACCCGGCCATGTCCGAGCAGCAGCGGGCGGATCTGTGCGCCAAGAGCATCCGGGCCTTCGAGATATATGCCGGGCGCTACCGCGCTCCCTCTCCCCCACCGCTCACCTCGCTCGCCTCGCCGCTTTCCGTCCTCCGCGGCGTGGGCCCCAGGCGCGCCGAGGCTCTGGGCGCTCTGGGGCTACACACCATTGAGGACCTCCTGCGGCACTATCCCCTGCGCTATGACGACCGCCGCGCCAACCAGCCTCTGGGGGCCTTCGAGCACCGCCAGACGGCGAGTCTGAAGGTGACCGTATGCGGCCCGGGGCGAGTGCGGCGTCCCGGCGGCCGCCTGCTGGCCGAGGTGCCGGCCGAGTGTGGCGGCGAGGGGCTATCGTTGGTATGGTTCAACCAGCCGTACATGGCGGGCCGGTTCGCCGAGGGCGCGGCGCTTCTGGTCACCGGTCAGGTGATGATCCGGCAGGGGCTGTACAGTCTGTCGGTGGCCGAATGCGAGGCGCTGCCCGTGGACGGAGGCGAGGAGGATCTTGGGGAGGGGACGATCACCCCGATCTACGCCGCCGGCGCCGGAGTGGCTCAGACCTTTCTCCGCCGCCTGGTGCGCGAGGCCTTCGAGCAGTGCGAGCACCTGCCGGAGAGTGTCGTTCCGGAGCCCGTCGCCGCGTCTCGGGAGCTTGGCACGCTGTCGGCGGCATTGCAGGCCGTGCATCTTCCGCAGGACATGGAGGAGCTTCGCCGGGCCAGAGCGCGGATCTCGTACGAGGAGCTGTTCCTGCTGCAGGCGGCTTTGGCCACGCGTCGGCTGCATGTGGTCCACGACGCGCCGGCCACCGGCGTCGAGGTGGACGGTCTTGCGGAGCGCTTCGGCGAATCGCTGCCCTTCGCGCCCACGGCGGCGCAGGTCCGGGTCATCGCGGATATGGCCGCGGACCTGGGGCAGCCGCGGCCGGCGAACCGTCTGATACACGGGGATGTGGGGGCCGGCAAGACGGTGTGTGCGGCTTTCGCGCTGCTGGCGGCGGCCGCCGCCGGGCGCCAGGCGGCGATCATGGCGCCCACCGAGCTGCTGGCCGAGCAGCATCACCGCACGCTCAATGATCTGCTCGCCCCGCACGGCATCGTCTGTCGCCTCCTGGTGGGCTCCATGGGTCAGGCGGCCAAGAACCACGCCTACCGGGAGCTGGAGCGGGGCGAGCGGGCCGTGGTGGTGGGCACCCATGCCCTGTTCCAGGAGAGGGTGCGGTTCAGTGATCTGGCGGTGGTGGTCGTAGACGAGCAGCACCGGTTCGGTGTCAAGCAGCGGGCGGAACTGGCCTCCAAGGGTCTGCGGCCCAACGTGTTCGTCATGTCCGCCACGCCAATCCCGCGCACCCTGGCACTCACGGCGTACGGCGACTTCGACGTGTCCGTGCTGGACCAGCTCCCGCCGGGACGCCGACCGGTGCAGACGGTCCTGGCCTGGGGGAAGGAGCGCAGGAGTGCGTACGAGACACTGGCGGCCCGGGTTGCCAACGGCAGACAGGCCTACGTGGTCTGCCCGCTTATCGACGGAGGAGACGAGACTCAGCTCGCCGGCGCCGAGAGGGAGTTCAACCGTCTGCGCGCCGGCGACCTTGCCTGCTTCCGTCTGGGCCTGCTCCACGGGCGCATCGATAGCACCGAGCGCGACGAGCTGATGGAGCAATTCCGCGCGGGCAGGCTCGACATCCTCGTGGCCACCACGGTGATCGAGGTGGGAGTGGATGTGCCCAACGCCACGGTGATGCTGGTGGAGAACGCCGAGCGTTTCGGGCTTGCCCAGCTGCATCAACTGCGGGGACGGGTGGCCCGTGGCGAGCATGAGGGCCTGTGCGTCCTGCTCACGAGGGCGCGGTCGCCCGAGGTGATCGACCGGCTGCAGGTGCTGGAGCGCACCGCCGACGGCTTCGAGATCGCCGAGGAGGACCTGAGACGCCGTGGCCCCGGCGAGCTGACCGGCACCCGGCAAAGCGGCCTGCCGGAGTTGAAGCTTTGCGACCTCACCGCCGACACGCAGACCCTCGTAAGGGCCCGGGAGGACGCTTTCGGCGTTTTGGAGCATGACCCCCAACTGGCGGAGCCGGAGCACGCGGCGCTCCGGACCGCGCTGGACCGGCTGGAGCAGGACAGCGAAGGCTGGGCGATGTAGGCGTCAACGATACGCGGCGGCCTCACCCCCGCCCCTCTTTCTCACGCGCCCACACGGCCGGCGCTTGGAGAGGGGTGCACGGCTACGGCGACGACTACGGCGGTGACGGCGGCCTCACCCCCGCCCCTCTTCTTCACGCGCCCACACGGCGGGCGCTCGGAGAGGGGTGGACGGCTACGGCGGCCTCACCCCCCGGCCCTGCGGGAGCGTCCTCACGTGTGAGCGTCCTCACGTGGGTCTGGCAAACCTCAGGCGTGTAAGGTACAATGGGCGGCCGGCCCGGGAACGCCCCGGTGCCGGGAGGAAGACGACAAGCAAACGATACCCGATCCGCGGCGGGCCCACGGTGGCCGCGCCGCGGTTGACCCAAGGTGGCCTTCAGATGCACGTTGCCAAGTTCGGCGGTAGCTCCCTGGCCGACGCCAGGTGCTTTGAGCATGTGTGCGCGATCATCACGGCCGACGACCGGCGGCGAATCGTGGTCGTGTCGGCTCCCGGCAAGAGGTCCAAGGATGACACCAAGGTCACCGACCTCCTGATCCGCTGCGCCGAGGAGCGCATCGCCGGCGGCGATGCCCGGGCCGAGCTGGAGGCCGTGATCGCCCGCTATGACGAGATCGCCGGCAACCTCGAGCTCCCCGCCGAGGTGATGGGCGCAATCCGCGGCGACCTCGAGGGTCGCCTGGCGACGCCCTTTGAGGATGCCTCCTGGTTCACGGACCTGATGAAGGCCGGTGGCGAGGACAACTCGGCGCGTCTGATGGCCGCGGCGCTCACCAAGTGCGGGCCGGCGGCCAGGTACGTCAACCCGGGGGATGCCGGACTGCTGCTGAGTGATGAGGCCGGCAATGCCCAGGTCCTGCCGGAGTCCTACGAGAGGCTGGCGGCTCTGGCTCACAGCGAGCAGGTCGTGGTGTTCCCCGGGTTCTTCGGCTACACCAAGGAGGGCAAGGTCGTCACCTTCCCCCGCGGCGGCAGCGATATCACCGGCTCCATCCTCGCCCGAGCCGTGGGGGCCGAGCTTTACGAGAACTTCACCGATGTCAATCAGGTGCGCTCGGTCGACCCGGACATCGTGCAAGACGCGCGGCCGATCGCGGAACTCACGTACCGGGAGATGCGCGAGCTCTCCTACTTCGGATTCGACGTGTTCAACGCCGAGGCGCTGGAGCCCGTGGCGCGCGCGGGCATTCCGGTGGCCATCAAGCACACCGCCGAACCCGCCGCCCCCGGTACCCGTCTGGTTCACAGCCGCATCGCCCCCAAAGGCGAGGTGGTCATCGGCATTGCCGGCGCCGACGGCTTCGCCACCCTCTACATCCGCAAGTTCGGCATGAACCGCATCCGCGGGTTCGTCTACGACCTGCTGGGCATCCTCTACAGCGAGGGCATCTCCTACGAGCACGCTCCCACCGGGATCGACGACATCTCGGTCATCTTCCGCCAGGACCAACTGGATGAGGCCAGGGAAGCCCGGCTCACCCAGCGCATCCGGGCCGAGCTTGGCCTGGCCGATGATGATGAGGTCAAGATCGAGCGGGATCAGGCGCTGGTGATGGTGGTCGGACAGGGCATGCGGGAGACCTGCGGCATCACCCAGACGGCCGCCGGGGCCCTGGCGGCCGAGGGTATCAGCATCCAGATGCTCAATCAGGGTTCCTCCGAGCTGAGCACCATGTATGGTGTCGAGTCGCACCAGCTCAAGGCGGCGATCCGCGCCATCTACCGGGCCTTCTTCGAGCGGTAGAGACGTCCGCTGAGGAAGGGCTCACTGTCGCCGGTGCAGGGCCCGCCGGCCGGGAGGCCTCGAGGTGCGGCCGAAAAGCCCGGTCCTGTCGCGATGATGTAATCCTGAGCGTCAATCTCGCGCGGCGAGATAGCGAAGGATCTCGCTCTAGCCCGGGAGATTCCTCGAGCCGCTCCCTCCGGGAGCGGACGCTCGCGGAATGAGGCTCTCGGCGCATGTGGGCTCTTCGGCCGCGCATCCAGGCGGAGCCCACATCCCATCTTGGCCTACCGTAGTGAAGAGGAGTCCCGTTCATGCAGGCCGTCTCCGATCGCCAGGCCCCGGCCGCCGCTCCCCAGCCCCATCTCGGCGACCGGGGCCTGGTTGCGCTCATCGCCTTCCTCAGCGCCTTCGTCCCACTGTCCACCGACCTGTACCTCCCGGCCCTGCCCACGATGGCCGAGCACCTCAAGGCCACCCCGAGTCTTGTCAATCTCACACTGGTGGCGTTCTTCGTCTGCTACGGGATCGGCACGCTGCTGTGGGGTCCGCTGAGCGACAAGCACGGGCGCAGGCCGGTCTTGCTCGTGGGTTCGGGGCTGTATGTGCTGGCGAGCATCGGCTGCGCCGTGTCTCCCGGCATCTACTGGCTCATCGGTTCTCGCTGCCTGCAGGCTTTCGGTGGCGGCGGGGTGACGGCGGTGGCCACGGCCGTTGTGAAGGATGTCTACGGTGGCCGCCGGCGCGAGGCCGTGCTGGCTGTCGTGCAGTCGATGGTGATGATCGCCCCGATCGTGGCGCCCTTCCCCGGCGCCCTGCTGCTGCAGGTCACCTCATGGCGCGGAGTGTTCTGGGTACTCACCGGCGTGGGCATGGGGGCCATGCTCGGCGGCCTGCTGTACCGCGAGACTATCCCCTACCGTGAAGAGCGCGGGGTCTTCCAGACCCTGGGGCGTTTGGGCCATGTGCTCAAGAACCCCGGGTTTTCGTTGCTGCTGCTGCTGTTTTCGCTGCTCGGCGTGGCGGGTCTGGCCTACGTGGCCTCGTCCTCGTACATCTTCCAGGACGGCTTTGGTGTCAGCGAGATCGCCTTCAGCGTGTACTTCGCCTCCAATGCGGTGTTTGCGGTGCTGGGGCCTTTGGTGTACATGCGGCTGAGCGCCCGGCTGCCGCGGGTGACGATTCTGACCTGGAGCTTCGGCGTGTTCTTCGCCAGTGGCCTGCTGATCTGCCTGCTGGGCGGACGCGCGCCGTGGCTGTTCACGGCCTGCCTGATCCCGGCCACGGTGGCCAGCGGCATCGTCCGTCCGCCGGGGGCGAACATGATGCTGGAGCAGCAGAAGCAGGACACGGGCTCGGCGTCCTCGCTCATGAGCTGCTTCGGGATCCTGTCGGGCAGCGTGGGGATCCTGGTGATCTCGCAGGACTGGGGCAATAGGGTGCTGGCGTTGGGGTGCCTGTACGCGGTCTCGGGTCTGCTGTGCTCGGTACTGTGGCAGTACGCGCGGAGAGCGCCTTTCGTGAAGCATCCGGAGGCGGTGGTGGAGGAGACGGCGTGAGTACGGCCGCAGACGGCCCGCCGCTCTCCGATAGCCGCGGAGCGACGGACAGCCGTCCGTTGTGGGCCGTCTCGCCTCAAGGAAAGGCCTGCGATAGCCCTACATAGACTTCATATCGTGGATGTCTGACTTTTCGTGTGTTTTTCTTGTTGACTCATACTTCTCGCTGTGGTATACATTGACCTACCCACAGTACCCACTCATGTCGGCGGGCCATGGCCACCACCTGACCTCGGTACCAGGCTCAGCCGCACCGACACTCTCTGCAAGCAACGCCGGACTCTGGACTTCCGTATTCGCGCACAATGTGGCGGTCGAGGCGACGCGAATGCCAACCAGCAGCGGTCGAGTGCCGAACGCATGGGCCTCCCCAGGTGTGACGGGGGGGGGGGACGTCGTGCCCGGTGAGACCTCGGGGGACGGCCGAGAGTAGAGCGGCCATGGCGTCCCCGGTCCGGGCCCCGGGCTCTCCGCGCCCTGTCCGGCGGACGCGGCCCTCGCCGCTCCTCACCCCTCAGTTGTCCCGCGCCATCCCGTTAGCTCTCTCTGCCCACCTGGGCTTTCCACCAGACCCTAAGCGGCCGTCCGCCGGTCCTCCGAACCCCAAGTACCCACCTCGCTTCGGCGGCGGCGGGCCGTATCCGACCGCGTCCGCCTCGGGAGTACCGAGGGCGTTACGGACTGCGTCGCGTTCGCGGCCCGCGTGTTGCGACGCGCCGCCGTTTTTGCCCGTTTTCGGGCGCAGGTCGATGCCGGGGGCCTGTGCCGAGAGCGGGCGTGTGTAGACGCACAGACTGAGGCGCAAGGAGGAGAACACTTGACCAGATGCACGCGCACCCTCTATGCGGCCATGTGTTGCGTCCTATGGCTGCCGGCTTTTCCATCGCACGGCCAGGCGCCGGCGGCGAGCCAGACTGCGGTATCCTTGATCGCCTCGCCGCCCGGGCCGGCCGCCCTGCTCCCCACCCCGGAGCCCGCGGACGCCGAGGCGGCGGCCTGCGCCCTGCGCCGGGCGGGTGCCGATGCGGCCGCGTTCCGCGGCATCGTCGTGGCTCGCAGCCAGACCGCGGGCGACCCCACGCTACGGGACAGGCTCCGCGCGGCGCTACCCGCGGAGTTCTCGGGGCTTTTGCTGGACCTCGTGCCGATGCCCTCCCGCTGGGACCTCATCAAGCGGAGCGCCATCGCGATGGGGAAGCACGATGTCGGTGCCGAAGCGTACCAGTCATGCCTGGAGTTGTCGCTATGCCTGGCATGCAGCGAACTTTGCGAGATCGACCGGGAGCTGTGGATGGTGGCGCGGGGCCAAGCGTTGGTGAGAGTAGTGCCCGCCACGATGGATCAGGACCCCCGCGACCCGTGCGGCTGCGCGGAACACCTGCGCATTGCGTGCCCGATGACGGGCTGTGATGACCCGCTGAGGGCTCTGTGGCTCACGTTTCACGGACCGGAGTACGACGTGTTCGCCCGGGCGCTCAAGGAGCAGCAGGGCCTCATCCCCGTGGAGGAGTTCACCTCCCGCGCCGTGGCGAGGGCGCGCGCAGAGGATTCGCTTTGGCCCACACCGGAGGGCGACGAGCTGCGGGTCTCTTTGCCCGGACGCGAAGGCACGGTGGCGGAGGTGGCCCGGGAACTGGCGGCGCAGGGCGGGCTTGAGGTGGAGGTCGCCGAAGCGATCGGGGACAGTGCCGTCTACTGCCGGTGCGACGACGCCTACGTTACCGACGCCCTGGCGGCGCTGGGCGCGGCCGTGGGTGGAGTGCTGGTGAAGACGGACCAGGGCCTCTCGCTCACTGCACCGGCATCGCTCCGCGAGCAGGTCTGCGCCGCGGTTCCTCTTGAGCTGTGGGCCTCCGCGAGCCTGGGCGGCAGCGAGCGCGACCTGGCCCGCCTGTCGGCGACCAGAGACACCTGGCGGGCCATGGCGCCTCAGTTGGCCGATCTACGCGCAGGGCCGCTGTCCATGGCTCAACTGGACCCGGAGCCCCGCCTGGCACTCACCCACCTCGTCAGCGTCGGTGCAGGGGGGCAGTTCCGTCGCTGGCTAAACAACCTCCCCGCGCGCGACGGCGCGGTGCCCCTCTGGCTGCTGGAGCAGAAGATGGGACCCTACCAGGAGTACGAGGTGCGGGCACCCACGGCGAGCTGCTTCTTCGGAGGCCTGGAGTACCTGCTGGTGCGCTGTGCCATCGAGGGCACCGAGGCCATCGACTTCCCGCTCCCGCCCAAGGAGGGCAAACCATGAGACACACCCTGGTCAGACTAGGGAGATGTACCCCGCACCGGGGTCTCGCGTTTGCGCTGATGGCGGTCTGGGCGGCGCCAAGCGCCGCGGATCTGACCCTCCAGGACGTCACGTTGGGCGGGGCACTGGAGCGCATCGCCGAGAGTAGCGACCTGGAGTACGTGCTGTGCGGGGACACCAAGCCCCAGGTGGAGGTGGCCCTGCATGGCGCGACGCCGCCGGAGCTTGTGCAGTCCGCAGTGGGGCACTTCGCCTGCCGAGTAGCCCGTGTAGGCGACCTGTTCCTCATCGATGCCCGGCCTCCCGGCCCCAGCGTTCGTGACACGATCTGGGCCTACTACAGCGAGACCAGCCCAGTCGGCCCCCTGCCCGATGTGCTGCCGGACAACCCACGGGTGCCCGTGTACGATGCTCTGTGGGAACTCTGGGAGGTCAGGTACAAGAGCTGTTTTCCGGCCCTGGCGGGTGTCCTGCGATTGGCTCCCTTCGTGGCCGAGCCGACCGACGAGTTGGGAGCCCGGCTGTGTCGCGACTCGTACGTGGAGATCGCCGACGCGACGGCAGGGACACCCATGGCCGCGCTGCCGGAGGATGCATGGCTGACGCTGGTGCGCCCGCACGAAGGCGTCTATGTACTTCGACTCAACTGGAAGACGGGCACGAGTTTGAGCAGCATCGCACTTGGTGGCGGGCTTATGGAGGCGCGGATGCAGAGTTCACCTGATCCCGCCTCGCTGGGCCGGTGGATCGAGGCATACCTCACGCCGGGCGAGTTGCGCACCGCCGCGCCACGAGGGATGCCGGCCATGGAGGAGCCCGTTTCGGTCCAAGGGCGAATGTCGCTGGCCGAGGCGGCCACGCGGATAGCTGAGGCCGCCCCCCCGGTGCGGGCGGCCGAGGACGTGGGCCACATCGAGGTGCGCGCCAACCTCGTGGAGAGGCCGCGCTGGGCGGCACTGACGGTGCTATCGGTCGCCTCCGGGATCCCGTGGGGGCCGCGCGACCTGGCAACGGAGTACTCCCTGCAGGTCCGGCCGCAGTCTCTCACCGACAGGCTGTGGGCCGCCATGAGTCCCATGGAGCGACTGGCCTGGGAGGTGACGCATGCGCCCACTATGCCATCCGTCGCCGAACTGGTCTGGGCGGTCCTGGAAGAACCGGAACGTGAGGCCCTCAAGAGCGGCGAACGCGTCCCTGTGACCGACCTCGCAGGGCGCCCCAGGGCGGCGGCCGTGTATGACCTGGTCACCGACTGGCGATTCCGCCAGCCGTTCCGTGATGCCGCTGTCCGCACTGCGGAGACAGACCGCATCTGGGACCGTCTCGGCGGCGCCTGCGGCACGTTTGCCGCCGATGACGCCACCGTGCAGGCAAGTCGCTACGCGCACAGCGGGAGCTGGCGCAACTGGCCACACCCGACGCTCAGCACGAGTGAGGAGGTGCCATCGCCGGCGGCGGACACGCTGAATCAACCGTGGCAGCCAGGCGGCCACCCCCCCAAGTACCGTCGACCGTTCGGGCGGATTGTGCAGGACGGGAGGTCCGGAGGGCCGCGGTCCCGAGAGTACGAGGAGCCGCGGTTGCTGGGCGAGGCGCCGGGAGCGCCATGAGCCGGACGCCACGAGTGCGAGGAGGTGTCACGGGGCCTCGGCCCCACCTGGGACGGGTGCGAGACGCCTATTCGCTGTCATGGAAGTGCCGGACACGAAGAGAGGAGGTGCAGTGATGCGCGCGAACTCGTTGTGGTCTGTGACGGCAGTTGCGCTGAGCGTTGGTCTAAGCACTGTGGTGGGAGCCACGGGGGTGACGCTGCAGTGCGTCGGCGGCACCATCAGCGCCAACGCGGGCGGCGGCGGCATCGCGGACGAAGCGGTGTACCACCCGAACGACTGGGTGTTCCAGCAGGCGATGGCCAACGGTGAGGCCGACATCACAAACACGACCTATGATGGTTCGGGCTGCACGACGCACACGTGGGGCCAGGAGACGTGCAGTCTGGCCGACTGGACCGGGAATCAGGAGGCCATCACGCACGATGGATCCGTGACGGCAACCGGACCCGTCGAGTTCTACCAGCACGTGAGTGCCGGCGGCATGGGCTGGAAGACCGTGGTCTGGGGCGACATCGGTGCCCACACCGCGACGCGGTCCTCCAGCGCTCGCGCCACAGCGTACGCCGCCGGGGGCAACCCGGAGCAAGGGGCGGACACGGGGGCGCAGAACTACTATGAGGCGGTGGACTTCACCGTGGAAGGGTGGGGCGGCATGGGTGGCGGAATGGGCATGATGGGCGTCGGCGGCGAGGAGGGCGACCTCGGCGGCCTGCTGGAGGCCCAGGAGCAGTCGTAGGCAGCGGTTGGCCATGTGATGAGCACGCGGGCCGGTGGGAGACGCTGCGCGTCTCTCCGATGTGGGTGCGCACTCGGCCCCTCCATACGGCAGACGGCGGCGGGCTGGAAACTCACATTATGCATGAACACCCCGGGGCCGCATTTGGCCATTCCCGCGTCGGGAACGGTCGAAGTACTGCCGTTCTCCCCCCTCCTCCCGTCTCCGCCGGCCGTTTGGCGGAGTAAGGGAGAGGGGGGCCGGGGGGGTGAGGTGACGTGAATCGGCGCCTGCC
>Ga0334883_1002601_pt1 | contig 21704 bp, 21 predicted proteins | sample GraSluR1_MG_6_FD_207230 | JGI IMG/M metagenome (GOLD analysis project Ga0334883, IMG submission 207230) | Sludge microbial communities from methane-producing bioreactor in Wageningen University, Netherlands - Granular Sludge_09_05-R1 | ecosystem: Engineered > Bioreactor > Anaerobic >...
CCTTTTGCCACCTGTGAAGATTTAGTGAATATTTTCAGGAAGAAATTTCAAGCCACACCAGAGAATATAGATTTGCTGACCAAGATCACCAATATGCTCGACAAGCGCAATTGTACAGATGATCCGCTTTATTTGAATGCCAGTAAGAAACTACACGAATTACAGCCAAGTCCCGAATCGGCCTACCTGATCGGACGACTATTGCTGAAAGATCAGAAATACAACGAAGCAATTGAATACCTGGAAGGGGCTACGAAATCAGAAAACATAGAAAGAGCACATAATGCATACAAATTGTTGGCCGAAGTAAACAGAGCACTCAAAAATTATCCCCGTGCACGTCAGATGGCCTATAAAGCCATTGAGCTTGATCCTAACGATGGAGCACCTTATATCACCATCGGTGATCTTTATGCCTCAAGTGCCAAAGAATGTGGTAATAATGAATTTACAAGCAGGGTAGCCTACTGGGCAGCTGTTGATAAGTACCAGCGTGCCAAACAAGTGGATCCTGGTGTGACAGAAACTGCCAACAAACGGATCGCTGACTATTCTGTGTATTTTCCGTCACTCGAAACCATTTTCTTTTACGATTACAAAGAAGGCGATTCTTATACCGTCGAATGTTGGTTTACAGAAACTACCACAATACGCGCTTCGCGATAAGCACCAACTGTGAAAACCGGCTATCATCTGCGATATACTATACAATTTAACATCATAGCGACTTTTGTTGTTATGATGTTTTTTTCATGTGAAAATTCACTTCAGGTCATCCATGAAATCACCCAGCGCGATACCCTGGCCGATGTAAGTGCCGACACCATAACCTATTTCAGAAGTGATTCGGGCAGGGTTAAGATGCGGCTGGAAGCTCCTGCCATGAATCGGTATGAAGGCAACAACCCAAGCCTGGAATTTCCGGATGGTTTTGAGGCTTTCTTCTTCGATTCGGCTATGCAGATCACCTCGCGAATCAGGGCAAACTATGGCATCAGTTACGAAAACATCAAACTATTCGAAACCCGCAACGATGTGGAAGTGGAAAATTATGAAACACAGGAACGTCTGAATACCGAATCACTTTTTTGGGATCAGCGTAAACGCATTATTTTTACGCGTGCCTTTGTTAAAATTACTTCACCCGATAAAGTTATTTTTGGCGACAGCCTGGTTGCCACCGAAGGCTTCGACCAACGTACCATACATAATATGAGAGGCACACTCGAAATTGAAGAAGAAGCTCAGGAATAGGTACACTGGCTTTTGGACCGGCTTGATAATAGCAGGATTTATGTTAATTTTGACAATCAATTAATTTTTGGTGACCGATTTACAACTCATTGCGCTAACCTTAATTTTTTCGGGATTTTTCTCCGGGATGGAGATTGCTTTTGTAAGTTCAAACCGGCTCAGGATCGAATTGGATCTGAAGAAAAATAAGTTTGCTGCTCGTTTGCTCAACCCTTTCTACAAAAATCCTTCCCGATTTATAGGTGCACTGCTGTTAGGTAATAATATTGCGTTGGTGGTTTATGGGATTGCCATGGCAAATATTCTCGAACCGCACATCATCAATGTTTTGCCCGATGCGGTGAACTCAGATTTTAGCGTGTTGCTGATACAAACCTTTCTTTCTACGGTTCTAATCCTGATCGTTGCTGAGTTTTTGCCCAAGATTATTTTTCGAATCAATCCCAATGGCATACTTAGCCTAATGGCCTTGCCTATTTGGGTAATATATTATTTGCTTTATCCATTCATAATCATATACATTGGTTTGGCCGAACTGATCCTGAAATATGTTTTCAGAATGAATCTCAACCAGGATGATTACCGATTTAGTACTGTTGATTTGAATGAGTATCTGCGCGAATATGTATCGCCACAGCAGGATGAAGTGCAAAACAAACATGATATACAACTGTTTCAGAATGCAATCGAATTCAAACACATAAAGCTGCGCGAATGCATGTTGCCACGAACGGAAATAGAAGCCGTTAAGAGTACCGAACAAATGGAATTGGTTGTTAAGAAGTTTGAAGAAACCAAGCATTCCAAATTATTGGTTTACGAAAACTCGATAGATAATATAATTGGATATATACATTCCTACGATGTGTATAAAAGGCCTGAAAGCATACAGGAAGTTTTGCGGAGCATCGAAGTGTTTCCGGAAACTTATCCGGCCAATTTGCTTTTGCGCTACTTTATTCAGGCACGACAAGGAATTGCTGTAGTAGTTGATGAATTTGGCGGAACGGCAGGCATTGTTTCGATGGAGGATGTTATTGAAGAGATTTTTGGTGAGATAGAAGATGAATTTGACGAAGAAGAAGACGTGGAAGTTCAGCTTTCGGAAAACGAATTTCATTTGTCAACACGCCTGGAAATAGATTATCTGAACGAAACCTATAAGCTCAACCTTCCAGAATCAGATGAGTATGAAACTTTAGCAGGCTTTATCCTGTATCATCACGAAAGCATCCCCGATTTTGGGGAGGAAATCACCATTGAGGATTACCGGATCAAAGTGTTAAAAGCAAGCGACAATAAAATTGAAGAGGTGAATCTTAAAGTGCTCCATTAAAATGTTTTTCACAATCCTGCTTTATTGTTATTTCGAGTTATCAACATATAGCAGGCTGTGAGTGTGTTTATTAACAATAGACTGTACGAAATGTAATTGTTTTCAGTTTTATTTTTATACTTTAAGTTTCTGTTGTACATTTGCACCCTATTTTTAAAAAGATGAACAGATTATGGCTGTAATTGGAAAAATTAGAAAGCGCTCAGGGCTTTTGGTAGTAGTGATTGGTGTGGCATTGGCAGCATTTGTGTTGGGTGATTTTGCTACAGGAGGCGGTGGAAGGCCCGAGATGAACGTTGGTTCAATTGATGGAGAAGATATCAGCATTCAGGATTTCAACTTGCGGTACGAGCAAAATGTTAATGCGCAACAACAGCAACAGGGTAACAGACTTACGCAGGATGAGATGTTTCGGGTGAGAGAAAACACCTGGAACCAGATGGTTGAAGAAATGATTATGGGCAAAGAATACGAAGCCCTGGGATTAAAGGTCACCCCCGAAGAACTTTTTGACCAGATCCAGGGCTCAAATCCACATCCAGCTGTGATTCAAAATTTTACAAATCCTGAAACAGGTCAGTTCGATCGGGGACTGGTTTTAAACTATTTGCAAAATCTGTCGCAAATGCCACAAGCCTCAAAGGATCAATGGTTGATTTTTGAGCGCTATGTGAAAGAGGACCGACTACGTACCAAATATCAAAATCTGATCACCAAAGCACATTATCTGCCTACTGCCCTCGCAAAGGCAAACCATGAAAATAAAAACACAAAGGCAGAAGCCGAACTGTTAAGCGTGCGTTATACTACAGTTCCCGATTCGCTGGCCGTACCTTCCGAAGCCGACTTTAAAAAATTCTATGAAGAAAACAAAAAATCATACGATCGTCCGGCCATGCGCGATATTGAATTTGTAGCTTTTGAAGTAAAACCATCCAAAAAAGATAATGATGCTGCCCGCGAATTTGTAAACAGCCTTAAAGCAGAATTTGAAGTTACGGATAATGTTGCAGGTTTTGTTAATGCAAATTCCGACACTCGCTACGATAGCAGTTGGAAAAGCAATACAGAAGTTGCTGTAGCACTCGAAACAGTGATGTTCGAAAGCGAGCCCGGCTTTGTTTATGGTCCTTATTTAGATCAGGAAGCTTACCGGCTTGCCCGTTTGGTTGATGTTAATTATCGCCCCGATTCTGTAAAGGCATCACACATTCTTCTTGCCTATACAGGTGCCATGCGAAGCGAGCAAAGCCGCACCAAAGCTGCTGCTCAACAATTAGCCGACAGCCTCTTGGCAGTAGCAAAAAAATCTCCTGCCAAATTGATGGAGCTTGCCGTACAATTTTCTGACGATGGCAGTGTGGCTCAAAACAGCGGCGATCTGGGTTGGTTCCGCGATGGACAGATGGTTCCTCAGTTTAACCAATACGTAATCGATAATGAGGTGGGTTCAATAGGACTGGTTGAAACAGATTTTGGATATCACATCATCCAAGTCACCGGGAAAAAAGAACCGCAAAAGAAGGTTCGTATTGCCGAAATTGTACACCATGTAACACCCAGCACGCAAACTTATCAGGATGTATTTGCCGAGGCCAGCCGTTTTGCATCTGCCACAAAAACCCGCGAAGATTTCGACAATAATATTGCAGATCAAAACCTTAACAAACGTCTTGCCCCTAACCTTCGTACCAATTCAAACCGTATTACCGGCATGGATAATCCACGGCAGATAGTTCGCTGGGCTTTTGATGAAAAAACCAGCGTGAATGATGTTTCAGATATTTTCGACCTCGACAATATGTATGTGATTGCTGTTTTGACCAAAGCAACCGAAAAAGGCATTGCCTCGCTGGACGATATAAGAGAAATGATTGAGCCACAGGTTAAAAACAGAAAAAAAGGCGATTATCTTGTGCAAAAAATGAATGAGCTGGGTAAGGATTGGGATAGAATAATTGCCGAACTCAATGGCGAAAAGCAAACAGTGCCTGATTTGAGTTTTGATAGCCGTACCATTACAGGATTTGGTCAGGAAAGCCAGGTAATTGGCACCCTGTTTACTATGCAGGAAGGACAGATTTCGGAACCTATTGCCGGTAATGCAGCAGCATTTATCATTAAGCTGAACAAACTTTCCGCTGCCCCCGAAACAGACAATTACGACCGTATCCGCAGAGATTACAGTGTTGCTTTCGCTAACAGCGTGCGTAATAATGCTGCATTCAGAGCTTTGGAAAAAGAATCTGACATCGAAGATAACCGCTTGCTGTTTTATTAAGCGATCAAGCATTTCATAATTTTTAAAGCCGGTAGAATTTCTATCGGCTTTTTTAATGCAATCCATTTGCTGTCACAGTTTTAAAAAATGTTAAAGCTGGCCTTTGCCACTTTTAAAACTGCTGCTACTTTATTTTTTTTGCATAAAAATTCGTTCTATGGATATTGTAGTAGAAAACCTGACCAAAATCTATGGCTTGCAAAAAGCCGTCGACGACATTTCTTTTCGTGTTGAAACTGGCGAAGTGCTTGGATTTCTGGGGCCTAATGGTGCCGGAAAATCTACCACCATGAAAGCCATAACCACCTATTTAAGTCCCTCAGCCGGAACTATCCGCTTGGGGAATTACAATATTTATGATCATCCTGAAGAGATTCGCCGAAGGATTGGCTACCTGCCCGAAAATAATCCTTTGTATCTGGATATGCCGGTGATCGATTACCTGGCTTTTGTGGCTAAGTTGCAGGGCATACCGCAAAATAAGATCAAGGAACGCCTGCTTGAAATGGTAAAGGTATGTGGTTTGGAAGGCGAAAAACATAAAAAAATTGCCGAGCTTTCCAAAGGATACCGGCAGCGTGTGGGATTGGCACAAGCCTTGATTCACGATCCGCAGGTGCTAATTCTTGACGAGCCCACCACTGGCCTCGACCCTAACCAGATAGTAGAAATTCGTGAGCTGATCAGAAAGATTGGCCGCGAAAAAACGGTGATCCTCAGTTCTCATATTCTGGCTGAGGTAGAAGCTACCTGCGATCGCATCATGATCATCAACAAAGGGAAAATTGTGGCTAATGGCACAGCAGATAGCTTGCGCAAACATGCAGGGGGTAAGGAGATTTTACATGTAACCATCGAGGATGGCGGTCTCAATGAAATACATCAGGCACTTGCGGCACTCGAAACTGTTGAAATGGTTGATTTCGTCAACAAAGAAAACGGAACTTTTGAGGTGCAAAGCAAAACAGATCAATCTTCGCGCAGGGCAATTTTTCAGCTGTGTGTGCAAAATAATTGGATGCTCACGCACCTCAGCCCTGTTGAAACCCGCCTTGAGGACGTATTCCGTGAACTTACCATTCATTAACCGAAAAGCATTTTGAACGATGAATAAGATTATTACAATAGCAAAACGCGAATGGCAGGCTTTCTTCGATTCCCTGACCGCCTACATCATGCTCGTACTCTTTTTGGGATTCAGCGGTTTCTTTACCTGGATTTTTGGTGCTGATATTTTCTTTGTGAAACAGGCCAGTCTTTCCGTCTTTTTTGGTGTTTCATACTGGACACTTTTTTTCTTTATCCCGGCACTTACCATGCGTCAGTTTGCTGAAGAAAATAAAACCGGTACCATCGAGCTTTTGCTTACACGTCCGGTAAGCGACTGGCAGGTCATCAGCGGAAAATTTTTAGCTACTTTATTTTTAATTGCTTTTGCTTTGGCACTTACTTTGCCATATTACATTACAGTAGCCAATCTTGGCAATATGGATCACGGTGCTACCATCACCGGCTATATTGGTTTATTATTGATCAGTGCTGCTTACATCAGCATTGGGTTGTTTGCCAGCAGCCTCACAAACAATCAAATTGTTGGATTCCTTTTGGCATTGGCCATCGGCATCTTGTTTCATTTTATTTTTTCGCTGCTTTCGATGTCGTCAGGAGGTGCATTGGCTACTATTTTCGATTACCTGAGCATCAGCACCCGTTTTGATTCCTTATCACGTGGGGTAATAGATACCGGAGATCTGGTTTTCTTTTTCTCCTTGATCTTTTTAGCTTTAACAGCCACTGAAGCTATTTTGCAGCGCAACAGAATTTAATTGGTGCTTAAATTCAATTGAAACAACATTTAAAAGAAGTTTTTCCTATGAAAAATATAAGCAAACTTACCGGCCAGCTGTTGATGCTGATTATAGCTCTGGTATTAGTGAACCTGCTTTCGGAACGGTTTTCATGGCGGCTCGATTTCACCGAAGGGAGGATTTATACCCTCAGCGATGCCACCAAAGATATTTTGAAATCATTGGATGAACCCGTAACCATTACTGCTTACTTTACCAAAGGCAGTCAACCTGAGATTGAAAAAGTAAGAAAAGACTTTCTGGATATGCTTACTGAGTACGCCAATCTTTCGGATGGCTTGCTCAATTTCGAATTTGTAAATCCCAACAAAGACGAAAAGGGAGAGCAGGAAGCCATGCAGGCCGGCATTCAGCCACTGATGCTCAATGTGCGCGAGAAAGATCAGGTGAAGCAACAGCGTGTCTTTTTGGGTGCCAAACTCGCCATGGGAGACCGGCAGGAGTTGATTCCCGTTATACAGCCGGGTGCAGCTATGGAATACGCGCTTTCATCAGCAATCAAAAAATTGGCTGTGATCGATAAACCTAAGGTTGGATTTGTGCAGGGTCATGGCGAGCCAGGACTCAACGCTATGGTTCAGGCCAATGAACAGCTGAGTGTGCTGTACGCCACTGAAACTGTGAATCTTTCACAAAGCGAGAACCCGCTAAACTCCTATGAAACTTTGGTGATTGTTGCTCCTACCGACAGCTTTCCTGATAACGAATTGCAACAGCTGGATCAATTCCTGCAGGCTGGTGGAAATCTACTTGTTGCCCACAATCATGTGGAGGCCGATTTACAGACCATGCAGGGAAGTTTAAACAAAAGTAATCTGTCAGCCTGGCTGGCACATAAAGGCCTGATGCTGGATAATAATTTTGTTGTAGATGCCAGCGCAGGAACTGTTGGCGTGAGGCAACAAAGTGGCTTTATGACTTTTACACGTCAGATTCCTTTTCACTTTTGGCCGCAAATTACCAGGTTTGAGGACAGTCCGGCCACTAAAGGTCTTAATCAGGTAGTGTTGCAGTTTGCCAGCAGTATTCAGTTCAGGGGAGATACAAATGCTGTTTTTATGCCTTTGGTAAAATCTTCTGAAAAATCAGGAACGATTGCTGCGCCTACTTTTATCAACCTGAATAAAGAATGGACAAATAAGGATTTTCCACTTGAAGGACAAACCATTGCTGCTGTCCTCAAAGGTGTTAACGGAAATCAACAGGCCAGTATCGTATTGTTTTCGGATGGCGATTTTGCGGTGAATGGCGAAGGCCAGCAAATGCAGCAACTTCCGGCCGATAATGTCAGCCTTTTTGTGAATGCGGTTGATTTTCTTTCGGATGATACCGGTTTGATTGATCTGCGTACCAAAGAAATTACTTCACGTCCGCTTAAGGCTTTGGAAGACGGACAGCGCAACCTGCTGAAGTGGCTCAATTTCCTGCTGCCCATATTGCTTGTGTTGATTTTCGGACTGATAAGATTCCAGTATCGTCGTAACCAACGTATTAAAAGAATGGAGGTGGGTCATGTTTAAAAAATTAAATGCCAAGATTTTAATTATAGTGATTTTGATTTTGGGCGGGCTACTGCTCCTCAGCGAATTTACCGGTAAAAAAGATCGTTCGTTTGCCAGTGAGTTGATTGCTGTTGATACGTCTCAAGTGACAGTTCTTGAAATCGATTTCCCAAAAGAATCAACAAGCGTATTACTGCAGCGAAATGGAACTATCTGGCAGGTTGAATCCGATGGCAAACAATATCAGGCTGATCAGCAAATGATTAAACGACTGCTTTCGGCCTATGTATTGATGAAGCCCGACAGGGTGGCCGCAACCAATTCGGAAAAATGGGAGGCTTTTGAAGTGGGCGATTCATCTGCTGTTGCCGTTACGCTTAAAGCCGGCGAAAAAGTACTCGGAAAGGTTTATTATGGCAAATTGGCCTTCAGCCAACCAACGGGTAATCAGCAAATGATGCGCCAGCAGCAACCGGATGTAAAAACCTTTGTGCGGGTGGCTGGTGATGACCGTGTGTATGCTGTCGAAGGTTTTCTAAAGTCGTCCTATCAGGCTGATATCAATTCGTACCGCAACAAGCAGTTGCTTAAGCTGAATCAGGCAGAAATCAGCAGCATTCGTTTTGAAGGAAGCCGTAATTTCAATTTACAAAAACAGGAAAACAGCTGGATGCTTGGTGATTTGGAAGTTGATTCAGCTTTTATGGTGACTTATCTCCGAACCCTGAGTCGTCAGAACAGCAGTAATTTTGTTGATCAGGCTTTGGTAAGCAGTAAGCCTTTTACGGATAAACTTACCATTAGCGGGAGCAATTTCAAACCTGTGGAAGTGAGTGCCTGGGCGGTTTCCGACACCTTAATAAGACATGTGTTGCATTCCAGTCAAAACAGCGATGGCTATTTCGAGGGTGCAAAAAACGACTTGTACAAAAAGCTTTTTCCCTCACAGGAAGCCTTGTTGGGATTTGAGGTGGATTAGGCTGACGCAAAAAACGTAATTTCGCGGCAAATTTCACCTCATGGACAACGGATTAAGCGGCTTTATCAGCAGGCTGCCTTTAAAACCCAGGCCTTTACTTAATAAGCAGGAAATCAAGCCGGGCGTTTATGTGCTTCGCTTTGAGCGTAATCATGATTTTTTGCCAGGCCAGGTGGTCGGAATCACTACAGACCAAAGCATTGCGCCACGTTTGTACAGCATTTGCTCCGGCACCAATGAAGACTGGATCGAAATCCTTTTCAATGTAAAGGAAGATGGTATTTTAACGCCGCTTTTAGCACAGCTTGAAATAGGAGATTTGGTGGAAGTTTCCCGACCTTTTGGGGCTTTTCTGGGAGATGAAAAACCAGCCTGGTGGATCGCTGCCGGAACAGGCGTTGCACCTTATCGTTCAATGTTGCGATCAGGTTTGGGTAACAACAAAAAATTGATCCATGGTGGCCGTACTTCAGACAGCTTTTATTTTGATACCGAAATGAAGGAAGCTTTCGGACAGGATTATATCCGTTGCTGTTCGCAGGAATCTGGTGAAGGATTGTATCACGGACGCCTGACCAATTGGTTGCGCGATCATAATGAATTACCTAAAAATCACATGTTTTACCTCTGCGGAAGTGCCGAAATGGTGGTTGAAGTGCGCGATATTCTTATCAGCAAAGGTGTGGTAATAGAACAGGTGATGTCAGAGATTTACTTTTGAGGCTTTCAAAATGTCTCCCGCAGATTATCGCATATAAATCCGGAACCGAATCAGATATTGCAGACGGGAAAAAAATCCAGACTGGTCTCAGCGTTTAATTCTGATGTACTAAAGTGTCTGATTAAGCACAATATCCACCAGAAACAATAACTTTGTAGGAAATATAAGAAAGGATCAGTTTTATCAAAAAACGTCCTTCAAAGAATTATCATGGTAACTAACACAATACATTCCAAACAAGCACTTTTCGGTAAAACGCCCAACGAGCTTAAAGCGATTTGCTCCGATATGGGATTACCTGCCTTTACTGCCCGTCAATTAAGCGAATGGCTCTACAAACAGCAGGTTGCTTCAATTGAAGAAATGACCAATATTTCGAAGCAAAATCGTGAAAAACTGGCTAATAATTATGAGGTAGGAAGGGTGATGCATTCCAATGTGCAAACCTCTTTGGATGGCACAAAAAAATACCTGTTCCCAACAAGCAACAAACGTTTTATTGAAACAGCCTATATCCCAGATGATGATCGCGCTACACTTTGTGTTTCGTCACAGGTGGGATGCAAAATGGGATGTTTGTTTTGCATGACGGGCAAACAAGGATTTCAGTCGCAGCTTACGGCAGGCGAAATCGTAAATCAAATCAGCAGCCTGCCCGAGCGGGATAAGCTTACCAATATCGTGTATATGGGCATGGGAGAGCCTTTCGACAACCTGGAAGGCGTGATGAAAAGTCTCGAAATTTTGACCTCCGATTGGGGATTGGGTATGGGTGCGCGACGCATCACTGTTTCTACCATTGGCATGATTCCGGCGATGAAACACTTTATCGAAAATTCCGAATGCCATCTGGCAGTGAGCATGCATACGCCGTTTCATGACGAGCGCAAGAAGCTGATGCCAATCGAAAATGTGTACCCCATCGAACAGCTTGTTGCGGTGTTGCGCGATTACGACTTTGGCAAGCAGCGCCGTATTTCGTTTGAATACATTATGTTTAAAGGCATTAACGACACACCACGCCATGTGAAGGAAATAGCCAGGTTACTTAATGGCCTGCGCAGTAGAATGAATCTCATCCGTTTTCATCCGATTCCCGATACACCTCTGCAAAGCTCTGACGAAGCTAGCATACAGGAATTTAAAGAAGCACTTATTAAAAAAGGAATTCGCACTACCGTACGTGCCTCGCGCGGACAAGATATTTTTGCAGCCTGTGGCCTGCTTTCGACTAAAGAATTGGTAAAACAACAGGCTCCTGATTTTTAAAACCAATACTATGATCTTGAAACTCTTACACATTAAAGGATTTGCCAGTGATAACTGGTCCGGTGTTTCACCCGAAGTGATGGAAGCTTTGCAAATGGCCAATCAGTTGCATCATCCCGCCTATGGCGAGAACGATCCCCTGATGAAACAAGCCGAAAAACGCTTTAAGGAAGTTTTTGAAACGGATTGCAAGGTGTTTTTTGTGTATAATGGCACAGGTGCCAATGTGCTCGCCGTGCAGCATTTGCTCAAATCATGGCAGGCAGTCGTGGCACCACATTCTGCTCACCTCAATGAAGATGAAGGCGGTGCTGCTGAGAAATTTACCGGGGGAAAAATTCTAACTGTGGATTGTCCCGATGGAAAGATCCGCCCGGAACAGGTCGAGCCTTTTTTGAATAGTATTGGTTTTCAGCATCATGTGCAGCCCAAGCTGATTAGCATCTCTCAGGTTACCGAAATGGGAACATTGTACAGTCTGCACGAAATCAAAGCATTGGCCAATTTTGCTCATCAACATGGGATGTATTTGCATATGGACGGAGCCCGCATTGCCAATGCTGCTGTGGCTATGGGTGTTTCTTTCAGCGAAATGGTGACACAAACCGGTGTGGATGTGCTTTCGTTTGGAGGCACTAAAAACGGCCTGATGTTTGGCGAGGCCGTTGTTTTTTTGAAACCTGAATTGGCCGAAGGTTTTGAATACAACCGCAAACAAGGCATGCAGCTGGCCAGTAAATTGCGTTTTATCATTGCACAATTCTTAGCTTATCTCGAAAATGACCTCTGGAAACGCAATGCCACACAAGCCAATGCCATGGCACGTTTGCTGGCTGATGAACTGGAACAGGTGAATGGCATCCGCCTGAGCAGAGCCGTAGAAGCCAATGGTGTTTTTGCGATTATGCCCAAAGAACTGATTCCAAAATTACAACAGGAATACTTTTTCCATGTTTGGAACGAAAGCCAAAATGAGGTGCGGCTGATGTGCTCTTTTGATACTACAACCGAAGATGTGCAGGGTTTTGTAGCCGCTGCCAAAAGGCTCTTAAAGTAAAAAACATTAAAATTCCGGATTATAATCCTGAATTTTTATAAGAATTCGCGATTATAACCCGGAATTTTTATAAATTTGAAAAAAATTGTGATGATAGCGCGTCAACTGTCAGAAAGAATCATTTCAAAATTTTTCAAAGGGAAGGCCATTATTATTCTGGGTCCTCGTCAGACTGGTAAAACCACTTTACTAAAAAAACTGGTGAATGAAGATTTTTCGGCCTATAAAACCTTATGGCTTGATGCTGACGATCCGTTGGTTCGTGCAGAACTAAGCGATCCTAATCTCGCAGATTTAAAAAGAATAATAGGAAAAACCCAGATTATTGTTGTTGATGAGGCTCAACGTATTTCATCAATTGGGCTCACATTAAAGATGATAACAGATCATTTTAAGTCTGTGCAGTTGTTGGTCACAGGTTCTTCTGCGCTTGATATTGCGCAAGGCACAACCGAACCGCTTACTGGTCGCAAATATGAATATTTGTTATTGCCGCTTGCTTTTGAAGAATTACAGAATCACCAAGGTTTTCTTGAAGAGAAAAAAGCACTTCACAACAGACTGATTTTTGGTGCGTATCCGGAGATTATTACAACAGAGGATAGCCAGCTTGATGTGCTTAAGTTATTATCAGGCAGTTATTTATATAAGGATGTTTTTAAGTACAAGGATTTAAGGCGACCAGAATTGCTCGAAGCTTTGCTTCAGGCATTAGCATTTCAGCTTGGTTCAGAAGTTTCTTTTCAGGAACTTAGTGCAACTATAGGAGCTGATCCGGAAACGGTGAGGCGTTACATTGAATTATTGGAAAAAACCTATGTAATTTTTCGCTTGAGATCGTTAAGCAGGAATTTGAGAAATGAGCTGAAAAAATCGCGAAAAATTTATTTTTTTGATAACGGCATCCGCAATGCGTTAATCAATAATTTCAGTCCTTTAAACTTGAGAGAAGACCGTGGAGCTTTATGGGAAAATTTCCTGATGAGTGAAAGGATGAAATACCTTTCAAATCATAATATTTATGTGAATCCATATTTTTGGCGAACGCATCAACAACAAGAAATTGATTATATTGAAGATCTAAATGGCAAGCTTTATGCTTTTGAATTTAAGTGGAATATAAAATCCAAAGCGCGTATCCCTCTAAGTTTTTCAAAAGCCTATCCCAATCACAGTTTTAAGGTAATAACACCAGAAAATTACCCCGATTTTTTATTGCCGGAAGCTACTTGACAGCCCACTTATTCACCAAGCAGCTTATCAATTTCTGCCGCAAGTTTCCGGTCTTTTTCGGTTACGATATCACCTGCATCATGTGTGCTAAGCGTGATTTCTACCTTGTTGTAAACATTCGTCCAAAAAGGATGATGATTCATTTTTTCGGCGAGCAAGGCTACCTTGGTCATAAAGGCAAAGGCTTCGATAAAACTACTGAAAACGAATTGCCGTTTCAGGCTGTTGTTGGTTTCTGTCCACATATATTTTTATGCTATAACACCTCAAGCTTGAGAATGGTTCGCACAAATTTGCCCAAGAGTGCTATCGAAGCATTTTATTAAGTGCCTTCAGCACAGGCTCTGCCTTTGTTTGGAGGCCTTCCTGTTCAAAAAGCATGGTGCCGTTTTGATCCAACACAAATTTTTTGTTGGCATGAGCAAAAGCACCGTTTTCGAGTTGTTCGTAGCTAATATCCAAAACCAGTGAAATTTCTTTGATTTGTTCAGCATTACCATGCAGCAGAAGCCAATTTTCGCCTAAGCCCTGAACCCCGGCATATTCGCGTAGTCTTTCGGGGGTGTCGCGTTCGTGATCAAAACTGATCAGCACAAATTTTGTCTTGCTGTGTTTATCGGTGAATTGGCTTTCAATTTGTTTCAGGTCATTCACCATCATCGGACAGGCATATTCGCAATGTGTAAAAATCATGGTGAGGATAACTGGATTTCCCTGCAAATCTGCCAGCTGAATGCTTTTGCCAAACTGGGTTTCCCATTGGTGATCAAGCTGATAAATGGATGTTTCGGGGAGCTGAACCGTTTTTTCTTTTGTTGGGGTGGATGCAGGACTACAGCATTTTCCTTGTTGTGCCTGCGCTGAAATGCTGATCAGCAGCAAAGCTGTTAAAACTGAAATAACTGTTTTCATGAGATGTATATTTTTAATTTTCTTCAATTGATTTGGCGCACCGAAATCCAAGTTTGCGGGTGGTATAATTTCCTTTGAGGCTTCCACGGTAGGAGTAGCGAATGAACGAAACATAATCGCTTGCATCACTTGCGTTTAAGGATGCACTTCCGCAGAAAAATCCTGAAGCAATTTCTTCTTTATTGCGGGAGTCGTTGCTGCTAACAACGCTGTTGAAATCGTAAACCCACTCCCACACCAGTCCAAACATATCCCAAATCCCGTATTGATTTTGATAGACGCTTCCAACCGTTTGCCGGGTGGAGTTTTTGCGGCTGTACCAACTATGATTAATTTGTGTTAATTCATTGTTGTCAAGGCTATTCTTGGGCAAGGCCAGGGCTGCAAATTCCCACTCATGCAGGCTTGGCAGTCGTTTGTTCTTCCATTTGCAATAGGCATTGGCAGCAAACCAGGATACATTCACAACGGGCTCCTGATTTGCTGTTTTGCTTTCGTTTTGCAGATACTTTTCGGGCCAGTGAATCAGATAAGCTGAATCAGCAAAAAGGGCCTTGATTTTGTCGGGCGACCATTGTTCGTTAGCCTTCACAAATTCCAGAAAATCCTGATTGGTAACCTGAACGGTGTCCAGCAAAAATGCCTCCACAGCTACATTTTCCGTCAAACCTTTGATGAAGGGTTTGTAGCTTCCGGCCGGAATACGTTTCATGTTTTCCTGAGCCGGAAGGTTCAAACCTGCCAACAGACTGCAAATAAGTAATATTACTTTGAAGTTTTGCATCTTATTTTTGTTCTCTCCAGGCTTTCACATCAGCAGCTTTAACCAATCCGCCGCCATTATCAAAGTTGTTATGGATATAAGTTAAGATGCTGGCTACCTGATCATCAGAAAGTGAAACTGCCGGCATGATATTGTTATATTTTTCGCCATTAACGGTAATTTCGCCCTGCAGACCTTCCAGGATTATACCGATTCCTTTATCAGCACGCGCCTGCAAAAAGTCGGAATTAACAAGTGGCGGGAAAGTTCCGGGGATGCCTTTCCCGTGATCCATATGACAGGCCAGGCAGTTTTGTTTGTACAATTTTTCGCCTGCTTCCATGCGTTCTTCGTGGCTTAGCTCGATCATAACAGCATCTGAAGGTTCGGTTTTTTTGCTGATTTTTTGAATAGCCGTTCCTTCGGGCAGGTAAACTTCTTCTTTTTCCAAGCCGGTAAACACCTGATGATTTTCGTTGCCAACCACTTTTATCTGCGCAATGGCACCTTTGTTGAAAGCCCTGAAAATACTGTGATCTACCAAATGGAGCGTGCCGGGAACTTCACATTTGAATTCCACAATGGCAGAGCCGCCAGCCGGAATCAGGGTTGTTTGTACGTCATGATTGATAAGTGTGCCGCCTTCTACATAAACTTTGTCGAAAATCTCTCCGATGGCATGAAAGGAAGAAACCAGATTGGGTCCGCCATTGCCCAAAAACAGCCGGACTGTTTCGCCCACTTGCACCATCATGGCGTTTTCGCCGGTATTTGCACCAACAGAACCATTCATTACCACATAATCCGGACGCTCATCGAAGGCTTTTTGCATGTCGAAATCCTGATGACCTCTGTCGCCATATTTGCCTGAAGTGTAAAACTCGCTTTGCATCACATAAAATTCGTGATCAACCGGTGGCAGGCCTTCGAGCGGCTCAACAAGGATCAATCCATACATGCCGTTGGCGATGTGCATACCCACAGGAGCCGTAGCGCAATGATATACATAAAGTCCCTGATTGAGTGCACGAAAGCTGAACTGTGCACTTTTTCCGGGAGCAATAAGCGAAGCTTCTGCACCACCACCAGGACCAGTAACGGCGTGTAAGTCAATGTTATGAGGCAAAAGATTGTCAGGGTGGTTATGTAAGTGAAACTCAACCAAATCGCCTTGCCTTACGCGAATGAATTTGCCTGGTACACTTCCACCAAAAGTCCAGAAAGTATAATCAACCCCATCAGCCAGCCGCATTTCTTTTTCGATGATTTCGAGGTTTACGATGACTTTGGTATTGCTTTTATTTGGAATACGTGGTGGAACCAACGGAGCATCAGTGAGCTCGGCATGAACTACCCCCTTTACTTCTTCCTCGGGATCAACAATGGTTCGTTCCGACTTTTGGTTGCAGCTGATTATGGAAACCAGCAGTATAATGAAAATGATATTTAAAAAGTTTTTGGTTTTCATAGGATTATCAATTTAGTAATAGAGACCTAATTATCCTTTATTAGGAGAAAAAATATTTAATTTAACTGATGTTTGAGTACAGATTTTCCTTCCATCATTTCTCTGGCCAGTTGTTGTATGGTTTGCTCGTTGAGCAGCCTGGCAAGGCCATTCCGTATTACCGAAAACTCATGATGAATAGGACAGGGCTCCGTTTCGGAACAGGACTTCAGTCCGAGGCCGCAACCATAAATACTAGGTGTCCCGTCAATGGCTTTTACTACCTCCATCAGCTTGATTTCGGGAGCTTGCGGATCAATATAAAAGCCGCCATGTGGTCCTTTTGCTGAGTTTACCAGATTTTGTTTGCTGAGAATCTGCATGATTTTAGCTGTAAAGGCCTCTGGTGAATCAATTTCGGCAGCGATCTCACGAAGGCCTGTTTTTTCGGGTTCTTCGGAGCGACTGGCCAGATAGATCAATGCCCTGATGGCGTATTTACAAGCTTTTGAAAACATAGGGTTGTGTTATTGCAAAATTAAGGATTCCATGGCAATAGCCTTCGGAAACAGGATATTATTTTCGAGATGTATATGCTGATGCAAATCCTGCTCAAAAGCTGCAAGCTTCGAAATGGCTACCATATAGGTGTTGCAGGCATCTTCGGGAATGCTGTATTGCGAGGTAAGTTGTGCTATTTCCTTGAAACGATCGCCTTCTGTTTCGTGCTCGCCGATGAGTTTGCTGACGGAATGTGCTAATACCTCTTCTTGAAAATCCTGTGTTGAATTTCCTTGTTTTGAGGCTTTTACCAATTGTCTGATCATTGGAAAAAGTACTTTTTCCTCTTCTTCAAGATGTGTTGTGAGTGCTTCAGCTGATGCCAGAAAAAGCCTTTTAACATCATGAAGCTCGGGATGATTGTTTCCGTGAACATCTGCAATTTTGATCAGATAAGCCTCTAGTACAGGTATTTCCTGCTTTACAAATTGATGGTGCGTACGTTCGATGAAATCAGCTAAAAAATCCAGGTCCCATTCATTGTAAGCATGAGTTGAACTTGCGTTTGAACTTAAAACTTCAGTGATTTCTTTGACGAGGGTTTCAGGTTCAATACCGTATTGTTGTTTTGCGTCGAGCAGGCTGATTTTTCCGCCACAGCAAAAGTCGATTCTGTGTTTGCGAAACACATCCGATGTCCGGTAATCCTGTGCTACAATTTCGGCTATTGTTAAATTTTCAATGTTTTGCATGGTAGAGGTATTTTTAAGTTTATGAGGCAAAGATAAAGGAAATATTATATAAAAAGACCTTTATATCCTATATTATTTTAAAATACCTGATGTTAGGGATAGAATATGGCTTTAAGTAGTAAATATACAGACGTTTATAACTTCATAAGGAAGGTGATATACATATCCTTTCGCACCTAATATTTTTGAATAAGATAGCTGGTTTCATGCAAAGGTTTGCAAGCCCTGGAAAGATGTTTTGCTTCAAATTTACGTTGATTATTCCAAAAATCATGACAGGAATACCCGTGTTGTTGTTTATACAGGGTATCAGGAATGGTTGTTTCCGAACGACTTGTAATGCCGGTTCTCAGCTATACGCAGGCCGGAATTTTACCACTGAATTTCCTATGAAGAACTGAATTTTAAATTTAGCAATTTCCTGTCCTACGAAGCACTAACTCCCTGTTTGCGTAAAGGTGATGTTATGTCTTCGTTGTTCTTTTTCATCAGGTCTTTAGTCTGTAATTCAAGTGATTTTACTATTATCACGTCAGATTCAAAACCAAAAAGTCTGCTTATTCCTGTTTCTCTTGTTTGGATTAAGATTTTCATTTTATAGTCCTTGCCATAAGAAGCCTTTTCTAATTTCTCAATTGCATCTTCTATTGTTTCATATTCTCCTTGAATTTTTATTGGAACTGGCCTACCCTTAAAATGGTCTTTTAAAAATCCGTCAATTCCGCTATTTCTTTGAACAGGAAAAGCATTAATGTTTTGTAAAATGGCTAGTTCTTTTTCGGTTTTCTCCTGATACTCGTTTGTTCCTTTGTTTAAAAGATTTGATTCTGATATAACCATTTCTTCTAATCGTGAATTTGCAAGTTCAACAGCATCCTTTGAAATGTCAATTCCAATAAATTGTCTCTTTAATGATTTTGCAGAAACACAAGTTGTTCCGCTTCCACAAAATGGGTCAACAACCAAGTCGCCTTCGTCTGTAACGATGTTTAAAATTTGATTGAGTAGTAAAACTGGTTTTTGGGTTGGGTATCCTGTTCTTTCTTTTGCTTTTGGATTTAAGTATGGAATTTCCCAAACATCAGAAAGAGGAACACCTTTTTTCTCTTTACCTAAAACTACATTACCGTTTTCATCTTTTTTGTAAACAGATTTTCCGTTTTCATTACGTTCTCGGTCTTGTAAAATTTGGTCAAGATTTGTTGTGGCTGAATAATCTGTATAAAGCGTATTAAATTTAAAATCTTGTGTTTTTGAATAAAAGAAAATTACTTGATGAGCATTTAACAATCCTTTTTTTGCATTAGACCATCTTTTGTATGACCAAATAATTTCACTTTGGAAGTTCTCACGTCCAAAAACCTTATCCATAACAACTCTAATATTATGTGATGCTGTTTTGTCGCAATGAAGAAATACACTTCCTGTATTTTTTAAAATTCTTTTCGATTCTTTTAATACATTTTCAACTAGTTCTAAATATTCTTCAATTGAGTCGTATTTGTCGTCAAATTCATAAGTTTTAGAATTGTCTTTATTTGTAAGACTGTGTTTGCGTTGAGTAAAAAAAGGTGGGTCAAAGTAAATCAAGTCAACTTTGTTGGCTTCAATTTCTTTGAGTTTTTCAACGCAATGGCCTTGATATATTTTATTTGTTTCCATTTTCGGGTGTCCTTTCGTTAGCAATCTGTGTCAAAATAGCTTTTAGGTCAACTCCTGAATAAGATTTTAAGTATTCCCAAGCTTTGTCACCACCATAATATTCTCCTTCCACACCTGCATAAAGTGTTTTTAAAGTTTCCTGAATTCTTATTGCTTGGTCTCGTTGAGGATAATAAAACATTACCCTAATTGGCTTGTAACCGTGTTCTCTGATTACTTTAACTCTTGTATGTTCTTTTGTAATATGATCTCCGTCTGTCGTTGCATCTCTCCACTTTACTTCGATTGCGTCATTCCCATTCAGAAAATCAATTTCAAAAGTTTTTAGTCGCTGTCCAATTGTATTTTCAATTTTTGTCTTTATACCCTCGGGAAATTTGAAATTCAAACATAATGTTGCCGATTCTTCAAGAAATGAACCTGCATACTTATAAAGAAATCGTCCTATATTTTGATATTGGTCAATAAGTTGTCCTTCTTGTAAGGAAATCCCTAATACACGATAAACTAGATAATGAGAGTTGTCATCAGCCTTCATTTCTTCTGTTCTTGCGTCAATTTTTCCTTTCAAGTTTTCTGAATAAACTTCTGCTAGATTCTTAATATTTTGTATTAATTCGTCCATTCGTTTTTTTATAAAAAAGTGTTTCGCAAGTTACGAAATTTTGTTCGGTTATGGTCGTCCTACAATGAGGCATAACTGCTCCGTGCATACACTTTTTTACCTTTTTAGAGTTCACTTTTAGTTCGTTATTTTCAAGAATATTGTACTTTTGCCCATTCATTGTTAATCCTTTCACAAATAGAAAGAAATAATAAAAACGTCTATGAAAAATATTTTAGTTATTGGTTCTGTTGGTCAGATTGGTTCGGAACTCACCCTTGAATTGCGCAAAAGATATGGCAACAGCAATGTGGTTGCCGGATTTCGATCAACTAAACCCACTGGCGAACTGCTCGAGTCAGGTCCTGCAGAAGTGGTTGATGCCACCAACGCCCAGCAGATTGCTGATGTGGTAAAGAAATATAAAATTGACACCATTTATAATCTAGCCGCCATTCTTTCGGTTGTAGCTGAGACCAAACCTCAACTTGCCTGGAACATTGGTATTGGTGGTTTGATGAACTGCCTGGAAGTGGGCCGCGAATTTGGTTGTGCCGTTTCCACGCCCAGCTCCATTGGTGCATTTGGTGGTGGCACTCCCCTGGACAATACTCCCCAGGATACTATCATGCGCCCGCAAACCATGTATGGTGTGTCAAAAGTAGCTGGTGAGTTGCTCAGTGATTACTATTTCAAACGGTTTGGTGTCGATACCCGTTCGGTGCGCTATCCTGGAATTATATCTAACGTAACCCTTCCCGGTGGCGGTACTACCGACTATGCCGTGGAAATTTATTACGATGCCATCAAAACCGGTAAGTTCACCTGTCCGCTTGGCGCCGGCACTTTCCTCGATATGATGTATATGCCCGATGCTATTGAAGCTGCCATTGATCTGATGGAAGCTGACCCCACTAAACTGAAACACCGTAACTCATTCAACATCACCGCCATGAGTTTCGACCCGGAAATTATTGCTGCGGAGATTAAAAAACATATCCCTGGTTTTGAGATGATTTATGATGTTGATCCAAGGAAGCAGGCCATTGCCAATTCATGGCCCAATAATATGGACGACAGTGCTGCCCGAGAGGAATGGGGCTGGAACCCGAAATGGAACCTTGCTGCCATGACCGAAGATATGCTGAAGGTAATTGGAGAAAAACACGCCAAAGGGCTGCTGTAGATCGAAGTTGATATTTGCTGGAATTAACTGGTCTCAATTTCGAAGTGAATGGCTAATAGCAAATTACTACACGGCCTCACCCACTTCGCGCCAAACTTATCTACACAAACGATAATCTTTGCACACTGCAGAGCTTATCGTTTTTCAGAGGTCAGTAGATAGTTACATATTTTGTGCTATATTTGATCCCAATAAAATCAATGATTCTATGAATTTATTTCAAGGACAAGATCTTTTAGAGTTTGCTGGACGCTTCAAAACCGATGATGACTGCAAGGAATACCTGTCCCATTTTAAATGGAAGGACGGATTTACGTGTGTAAAGTGTGGTCATACGGCCAGCCAGATAAGAAAGAACCATTCAAGAACTTGCAACA
>Ga0334883_1002603_pt1 | contig 21693 bp, 26 predicted proteins | sample GraSluR1_MG_6_FD_207230 | JGI IMG/M metagenome (GOLD analysis project Ga0334883, IMG submission 207230) | Sludge microbial communities from methane-producing bioreactor in Wageningen University, Netherlands - Granular Sludge_09_05-R1 | ecosystem: Engineered > Bioreactor > Anaerobic >...
CAGGACCAGGACCAGATTCTTCGTCGCAAAAACCGCTCCTCAGAATGACATAATCACGACGCCGGCCTCGGGTTGATTGTCGTCCTGAGCGCAGCGAAGGACCTGGCCTTGTCGTCCTGAACGAAGTGAAGGACCTGGTTTTAGGCTTTTTAAGGCCTTCAGGACCAGGACCAGATTCTTCGTCGCAAAAACCGCTCCTCAGAATGACAGAATCACGGCACCGGCCTGGGAATGGAAACGGTTTTCAGCATTCCTTGGACTGCTGCTCTTTTTGCTGGTTCTAGTCGACAAACGATGTATATCATTTTTTTGTCTAACTTTTTTCGTTGTCAATATATCTCTTATATGGTATATTGCGTTTGATCGGAGGGACGTTTTGTGTGGCAAGTCGTTTTCTATGTGAAGGAAGACGGGCACGTTCCCGTCGAAGAATTTCTGGACAAGCTTGATATCAAGGCAAAAGCGAAGACAATCAGGGAAATACGCCTCTTGCAGGAATTCGGGACTGAGCTCCGGGAGCCGTATTCCAAGTTTTTACAGGAAGGTATTTTTGAATTGAGAGTGCGTTTTTCCAGCGACAGCTACAGGATATTCTACTTTTTTTGCCGAGGTCGTACGATTGTTTTGACTAATGCCTTTATCAAAAAAACGAACAAAACTCCGATAAGAGAACTGAAAAAAGCGTTGCTTTTCAAGGCAGATTTTGAAAGGAGATTTTCGGATGCGTGATTTCGAGGAGTTTTTGAAAGAGCAAATGGAGAATCCTGAATTTCGGGAGGAGTACGAGGCTCTCACACCCCGATACGCCATCATACGCCAACTCATACAAGAGCGAATAAAGGGGAATCTATCTCAGAAGGACCTCGCGGAAAAAATAGGAGTGACCCAGAGCAATATCAGCAGATTGGAGAGCGGTTCATATAATCCGTCGCTGGCTTTTCTCCAGAAGATTGCCAAGGGGCTTGGAAAAGAATTGCATCTAGAGCTGCGGTGAAAAATTACCGGAATTGGATTCCTTCCAGAAAACCTTTTTGAAGAAAAGAACCTGTCCTTGTCGTCCTGAGCAACGCGAAGGACCTGGCCTTGTCGTCCTGAACGAAGTGAAGGACCTGGTTCTAAGATCTTCAGAACCAACCAGATCCTTCGGGCGGTGGAACAGCCCTCAGGATGACACCCCTTCTGTCGTCCTGAACGAAGTGAAGGACCTGGTTTTAGGCTTTTTAAGGCCTTCAGGACCAGGCCCAGATTCTTCGTCGCAAAAACCGCTCCTCAGAATGACATAATCACGGCGCCGGCCTGAGGTTGATTGTCGTCCTGAACGAAGTGAAGGACCTGGGCTTGTCGTCCTGAGCAACGCGAAGGACCTGGGTTTGAGGCCCTCATAACCACCCCAGATCCTTCGGGCGAATGAAACAAGCCTTCAGGTTGACAGGGCAAAGGCAAAACCAGATTCTCCCCCTGCGGGGAAGGACATCGGGCTTGAGCCCTTTCTCTCCGCAATTCAGACGGTTGAATTTTCAGAGAAAAAGGCTTAGAATTTAACCAATGAATGCATTGATTCCAATGCATTCCGGAAAGGGGCCTGGATATGGAACTTGCAAAAATCACGATGCGGGGACAAATCACCATCCCCGTGGAAATTCGGAAAAAATTGGGTGTAAAAGACGGGGACAAGGTTATTTTTTTGGAGGAAAACGGCCGCATCATCATGGGAAATGCGGCAATGATATCGCTGAGGGAAGCCCAGGCAGCTTTTGCGGGGGAAGCGGAGCGAATGGGACTGAAAACGGAACAGGACGTTGTGGATATGGTAAAAGAGGTGCGCCGCGAAGTTTGGGACGAACGCCATGCGCATAATGATTGACACCAATATCCTGATTTCTGCGCTTCTTTTCCCAAATTCGCAGATGGATACGTTGATTTTCAGCGTCACGACGGAGCATCATCTCGTTCTTTCATCCTATATCGTAGATGAGTTGCTGAATGTGGCTCGGCGCAAATTCCGGAATAAGCTTGAAGCGATGGATTTATTGCTGAGCCGGCTTCCGTACGAGCTTGTTTAGACGCCGGAACATCCGGAGCCGAGGCTTTTCGATATCCGGGACGAAAAGGACTACCCTGTTTTGTATTCAGCCATCACGGAGGATGTGGACGTGTTTATCACGGGCGACAGGGATTTTGACGGGTTGAACCTTGAGAAACCGGAAATCCTCAACCCGGCCGGGTTTCTTGAAAAGTATTGATTCCGGTGAATTTGAGTCAAAATCAAGATTCTTCGTCGGTTCGCTCCTCAGAATGACATCATTCCACGGTCCGGCCTGGGGTTGATTGTCGTCCTGAGCAACGCGAAGGACCTGGGTTTAAGGCCTTCAGAACCAACCAGATCCTTCGGGCGATGGAACAGCCCTCAGGATGACACCCCTTCTGTCGTCCTGAACGAAGTGAAGGACCCGGCTTTGTCGTCCTGAGCAACGCGAAGGACCTGGCCTTGTCGTCCTGAACGAAGTGAAGGACCTGGGTTTAAGGCCTTCAGCACCAACCAGATCCTTCGGGCGATGGAACAGCCCTCAGGATGACAGGGCAAAAGCAGGGTCAGATTCTTCGTCGCAAAAACCGCTCCTCAGAATGACAAAAGGCCGGTTGTCGTCCTGAACGAAGTGAAGGACCTGGTTTAAGGCTTTTTAAGGCCTTCAGGACCAAGCCCAGATTCTTCGTCGCTCCGCTCCTCAGAATGACATAATCACGGCGCCGGCCTCAGGTTGATTGTCGTCCTGAGCAACGCGAAGGACCTGTCACAACGCTTGCCCCTCCAGCGGCCGGTCGACTATTCCTGCGGCATTTCTCCAAGAGAGGATCAAGTGCCCCTCCCGCTGGTACTCATCGTCGCCGTCGTAGACAAGAACCGTTCCGCCTGCGTCCTTTCCTGCGATTTCCTTCCAGCGCGCAAGAGCCCGGAAGAATTCACCGGTGACTGTCCGCCCAGATTTTACTTCCACAGCGTCCAGCAATCCGTTGTTTTCAATCACAAAGTCGATTTCGAAGCCGCTTCTGTCTCGCCAGAAGTACAACTCCGGCTCCCGTCCCTCGTTCAGGCGGGTTTTCAACAGCTCTGCAGCGATCATGTTCTCGAAGACGGCGCCCCGCAGAGGATGGACTTCGAGCTGTTTTTCGTCCCGTATTCCGAGCAGGTGGCAGAGCAGACCGGTGTCCAGAAAGTAAAGCTTGGGCGTCCGGACGAGGCGCTTGTTGAAATTCCGGAAGTACGGGCGCAACAGAAAGACGATGGACCCGGCCTCCAGGACGGAGATCCATGCTTTGGCGGTGTTGTGGACGACGCCGCACTCGGCCGAAAGAGACGAGAGGTTGAGAAGCTGCCCTGCCCTCCCGGCGCAAAGCCGTACAAAGCGCTGGAATGCGGAGAGGTCGCGTACGTTCAGAAGAGAACGGACGTCACGTTCCAAATAGGTTGCGGTGTATCCTGACAACCATGATGACGGTTCGACCCTTCGGGTGTGTATCGGCGGATAACCGCCTTTGAGCATAGTGCTGTCGGCTTTTTCAGGGAGCAGGGAGGCGTTTTTGAGCTCCTCGAAACAAAAGGGCGGCAGATGAAGGAGGGCCGTTCTGCCCGCCAGGGTCTGGGTGATGTTTTCCAAGAGGTGGAAATGCTGCGACCCGGTGAGGATAAAGAGTCCCATTCTGCCGTCACGATCCAGGCGCCCCTGGAGGTATGAGAAGAGCCGAGGGGTTCGCTGGGCCTCGTCGAGAACTGCGCCGTCCGGGAAGCGGTCCAGAAAACCCCGGGTATCGTTTTCAGCGAACTCCCGCTGGTCCGGATCTTCGAGTGATACATAAGCTTTTTCAGGAAAAAGCCGCCGGACGAAGGTTGTCTTTCCGGACTGTCTCGCCCCGGTGACGGCGATGCAGGGGAAACCCTCGATCAGGTTTCTTACCGTTCGCTCCATTATTCTCTGTACGTACATTCCTGATCCCCCCTCGCCATGGTCGTTCTTCACGGTTTGTACAGTTTTCGGCATCAGGATACAAAACCTTTGGCTGATTGTCAATTGGATTGCCAATCAGCCAAAAACACTGTCGTTCAGGCGAGGTTCCGGTTCTATCGTCCCGAACGATGTGAAGGACCCGGGTTTGTCTTCCTGAGCAACGCGAAGGACCTGGCCTTGTCGTCCTGAGCGCAGCGAAGGACCTGGGTTAAGGCCTTCAGAACCAACCAGATCCTTCGGGCAATGGAGCATCCCTCAGTATGACACCCCTTCTGTCGTCCTGAACAAAGTGAAGGACCTGGTTTAAGGCTTTTTAAGGCCTTCAGGACCAGGATCAGATTCTTCGTCGCAAAAACCGCTCCTCAGAATGACATAATCACGGCAACGGCCTCGGGTTGATTGTCGTCCTGAGCAACGCGAAGGACCTGGGTTAAGGCCTTCAGAACCAACCAGATCCTTCGGGCGGTGGAACAGCCACTCAGGATGACACCCTTTCTGTCGTCCTGAACGAAGTGAAGGACCTGGTTTAAGGCTTTTTAAGGCCTTCAGGACCAAGCCCAGATTCTTCGTCGCTTCGCTCCTCAGAATGACAATAATTTCCTGCGATTTTCAGAATGACATAATCACGGCACCATTAGTGCCTGCTGTCGTCCTGAACGAAAGATCTGTTTTTTGCATTCCTCTTGCCCTAAAACATATTTTATATGTGTTAAAATATGAAATAGAAACAAGAAAGAAAGGAAACCGATGGGGCGTTCGGCAAAATACATCCCCGGCAAGGATTACTCAGTGGAAGAGTTGAAAAAGCTGATCCGCGCTCAGGGATGGACTATTGAATCGAAAGGGTCATCAGGACATCTGGTGGCGAGAAAAGAAGGGCACAACCCTTTCGATATTCCAACTGCTCCAAGCAAGAAGACCAAGCAATTGATTCTCAAGTTGATAGGACTTAAATAGACACAAGATCGGTTATACACCCGATCTCTGACCATAAAACAGTTATATTCCGCATAATTTTCAAACGAATGCGAGGTGAAAACATGGTGGACAAAAGGAAGCACCGGGAGTATTACGCCTTCCCCGCTGTACTTGAACAGGACATGGATGACAGAGGAGTGATCAATGTCACATTTCCTGATCTTGAAAACTGCTTTGCCAATGGAGCGTCTGTTGAAGAAGCCCTCACAGAGGGGAAAGAGGCACTTGAGAATGTTCTTTACTGGATGGAGAGAGACGGGAATAGTATCCCTGCTCCTTCCGACATCCGTTCCCTAAAGTGTGTCGGTGATCAATTTGCAAGCCTCATAGTAGCTGATATGGGCGCTGCCAGAAGGTCTTGGGAAAATCGTTCCGTCAGCAGGACCATTACCCTCCCCTCATGGATGGATGAAATGGCTAGACAGAGGAATATCAACTTCTCACAGGAACTGCAAAACGCCATTAAAGAAAGGCTGCAGACGGACCAGAATCCCAGAACAGCCCACTGCTGAAAGAAATTTCCCTGTCGTTAAAAAATCCGGCAGGGAAATTTTTTTTCTTGGAAGTATAAGTTTCCTTTTTTCTTGAAAACAGGTGAAAAGCCGGGTGTCTGGTGTCATCCTGAACGAAGTGAAGGACCTGGCCTTGTCGTCATGAGCGCAGCGAAGGACCTGGGTTTAAGGTCTTCAGAACCAACCAGATCCTTCGGGCGGATGAAACAAGCCCTCAGGATGACACCCCTTCTGTCGTCCTGAACAAAGTGAAGGACCTGGTTTAAGGCTTTTTAAGGCCTTCGGGACCAAGCCCAGATTCTTCGTCGCTTCGCTCCTCAGAATGACATAATCGCGGCGCCGGCCTCGGGTTGCTTGTCGTCCTGAGCAACGCGAAGGACCTGGGTTAAGGCCTTCAGAACCAACCAGATCCTTCGGGCGATGGAGCTACCCTCAGGATGACAGAACTCCACGGTGCCAGCCTGGGCAGCATTGACGACAATGCCCCACCTATGCTCCTGATAGAGTGAAGGGCAGGTTTTCCACTTGAAGTTTTGCCTTCCCGGTGCTATTGTTTCATGTAACAACTTGGACAAAAAGGAGGATTCCGATGGGTATTCCTATCAGGGATCGTGTGCGGAAGCACAGAAAGATGATGGCTCAGTCCGGAATGCGGCCAATACAGATATGGGTTCCGGACACAAAAAAACCGGAATTTGTCAGAGAATGCCGTCGTCAATCCCGGCTGCTTCGAAATGATGCCCAGGAACGGGAGGTTTTGGACTTTATCGCTGCCGCATCGGACACCGAGGGTTGGGAATGAGGCGGGGCGATCTTATAACCATCGCTCTTCAGGGCGATTACGGCAAGCCCCACCCTGCGCTCGTGATCCAGTCTGATTTATTCGATGAACATCCCTCCATGACCGTTCTTCCGGTGACCAGCGACCTTCGGGATGCACCTATTTTCAGGATCACCCTTGAACCCGGCGAGAAAAACGGCCTCGCTAAACGATCGCAAGTCATGGTAGACAAGGCTATGACGATTCCCCGGGAGAAAGCGGGAGAACCCTTCGGTCGGATAAGCGATACGGAGATGCTCTCTGTGACGAGAGCTTTGGCCGTATTTCTGGGATTTGCGTAGCACTCATTATGACAGGGCAAAGGCAGGATCAGATTCTTCGTCACTGCGCTCCTCAGAATGACAGCGTTTAGTGTCGTCCTGAGCGCAGCGAAGGATCTGGTTTTAAGACCCTCAGAACCAACCAGATCCTTCGAGCGATGGAACCGCCCTCAGGATGACACCCCTTCTGTCGTCCTGAACGAAGTGAAGGACCTGGGTTCAGGCTTTTTAGGCCTTCAGGACCAAGCCCAGATTCTTCGTCGCTTCGCTCCTCAGAATGACAATAATTTCCTGCGCTCTTCAGAATGAAAAAAAGCCGGGTGTCGTCCTGAGCGCAGCGAAGGACCTGCTTTAAAAAACTCTCCAGGCATGAGAACAAGCCCATAAAAAATGGTATTCCTCCTGGTATTCAATGCATGAGCATCCTCCATAAAAACCTCGAATCACCTTCCTACTTCCGGTTCGCTTCTTTGACAATAAGACAATATAGAACGTATTGACACGTATTGATCAACTCACTATAATTTTCTCACACAGGGGGTGAGCCGTTTGGGGAAGCAATACAGCCAGAAAGAGCTCATCAAAATTGCGAAAGAGAAAGGGTGGGAAATTGATGGAACAAGAGGAAAAGGAAGCCATGTTCTCGCAATGAAAACAGGGGAACGCCCCTTCCCGATCCCAAGAAAAATAAAACCCGGACTTCTCGCGACACTCAAGAAAAAGCTTCAGATCACTGATTGACAGGAGAGGGCGAAAACCCTTTCATGATTTCATAAAGGCAGGTGAATACTATGAATCGCCCGAGTTACTATAAATACCCGGCTCTTTTCTCTCCTGACGGTGACGGATGGACTGTCAGGTTCCCGGATCTCGATAACTGCTTCACCTCGGCAGATTCCGTCGAAGAGGCTATCGTTGAGGCTCAGGCTGTTCTCGAGGACTGCATGTACTTCCGTGAGAAACAAAAGGATGATATTCCGCAGCCAACGCCTATAGAAAACATTTTCCCCGAAGAAGAAGGATTCGTTCAGGCCGTCGTGGCGGTAATGCCTCCGGTTCGCCGCGCATGGAGCCGAAAAGCCGTGAAAAAGACCTTGACCATTCCTGCGTGGATGGAGGAGGAACTCAGGAAGCGGGAGGACATCAATATATCCTCCATCCTCCAGGAGGCTCTGAAAGAGCGCTTGGACATTAAAGAACCGGTATCGTTTTAAACCTGCATCTTCCATGGCTGGTTTTCCGGTAATAGGCAGTGGAAAGTTCATAGCATCAGATATTCTCTTGCTAATGCAAGGGGTGCAGGTTTTGAATCATTCTGAACGAAATGAAGGACTTGGCCCTGTCGTCCTGAGCAACGCGAAGGACCTGGTTTTAAAGCCCTCAGAACCAACCAGATCCTTCGGGCGAATGAAACAAGCCCTCAGGATGACAGGGCCGGGTGTCGTCCTGAGCAACGCGAAGGACCTGGTTTTAAGACCCTCAGAACCAACCAGATCCTTCGGGCGATGGAACCGCCCTCAGTATGACACCCCTTCTGTCGTCCTGAACGAAGTGAAGGACCTGGGTTTAGGGTTTTTAGGCCTTCAGGACCAAGCCCAGATTCTTCGTCGCTTCGCTCCTCAGAATGACAATAATTTCTTGCGCTCCTCAGAATGACAGCGTTTAGTGTCGTCCTGAGCGCAGCGAAGGATCTGGTTTTAAGACCCTCAGAACCAACCAGATACTTCGAGCGATGAACCGCCCTCAGGATGACAACCTATCCCGTTCACTGAAACCGACATTTCCTTACCCCCCAAATACGATCTCCCCGCCCACCAGAGTCATGCGTACGTTCAGCGACGAGTCGAGCCTGACAAGGTCGGCATCCATGCCGGGGATGACGGAACCCCTCCGGTGACTGGTGCCGAGGATCTTCGACGGTGTCTCCGAGGCCATCCGCAGGGCGTCCTCAAGGGGAATGCCCGCTGCGACGGCGGTCCGTACTGCCCGATCCATGGTGCAGACGCTTCCCGCGAAGCCGCTTCCGTCGGGAAGGCGCGCCACTCCCCCTTCCACAACGACCTCACGGCCGTTCCTGAGGCTGCCGAGGACAGATCTGCCCTCGGGCATTCCGGCTCCCCGCATGGCGTCTGTGACCAGGGCCATGCGCCCGGGCCCCTTTATCTTGTGGATGAGCAGAAGAAGCTCAGGCGGCAGGTGGTGGCCGTCGGCGATGGCTTCTACGGTGACCCGGTCGAAGAGGTAGCCTGCCTCCACCATTCCTGGGATACGCCTGCCCTTCTCCCTCCGCACGGTGCTCATGGCCGAGTAAAAGTGGATCATGTGGCGGAAGCCGCTGTCCACTGCGGTGCGGACCTGTTCAAGGGTGGCCGCGGAGTGCCCCATGGCGGTAAGGATCCCCCGTTCAGCCAGCCAGGAAGCACATTCACACGCGCCGCTGAGCTCGGGGGCCAGGGTGACCACGGCGATCCTGCCGGACTTTTCGAACAGCCGTTCGAACTGTTCCACAGACGGCGTGCGGAGATATCTCGGGTCCTGGGCACCGGCCTGTTCCGGGGCAAGCCACGGGCCCTCCACGTGGACTCCGCCGATGCGCGCCCCTCCTCCTTCGCCGCTGTTCTGCCGGAGGGCCAGTTCAAGGGAGACGAAGAAGGCGTCCATGTCGCCGTCGGAAGCGGTGAGGGTGGTGGGGTACAGTGTGGTGGTGCCGTGGCAGGCGTGGGTGCGGCAGGCAGTGAGGAATGCCTCGGGGGTGCCGTCCATGAAGTCGGCCCCGCCTCCGCCGTGGAGGTGCATGTCGATGAATCCGGGAACGAGGAAGTCCCCCTGCAGGTCGATGACCCTGTCCCCTCCCCCTGGCTCAATTTCGGGGGAGAGGGCGGAGATCCGGGCACCGCACACGGCGGCATCCATTTTGCGGAATCCTGTGGGCAGGAGGACGACGCCGTTGACGAATAGAATTCGATTCATGATATAAGCCGGCCCTTCCGTCACCGGAAGGCAGCCAGCAGCGATTCCCCGGCGAGGGATGCAGACTCCCGGTCGAGGTAGAGGGTCACGTCCGGGTGGGTCTTGAGGATGGATGCCGGGACGTGAGGGTCCACCGGGCTTTCGAGTGTTTTCCGCACCGCCTCGGCCTTCACCTTAAAGGGAACGCAGGAGAGGATGGCCCCGCACTTCAGGATCTGGCGGACGGAGGCGGTTATGGCCTGCCCGGGGACGTCCTCCGGAGAAGCAAACCATCCCTCCCCTACCTGCTGCCGCCTGCATGCGTCGTCCAGGGTGACGAGGATAAAAGGCTCTTCCGTGTCGAAATCCGCAGGGGGATCGTTGAAGGCGATGTGGGCGTTCTCCCCTATGCCGATGAAACCCACGTCCAGAGGAGCACTGGATATCTCCTCCGAGAGGGCCTTCATGTTCTGCGCAATGCTGCCCTCCCAGTTCACGAAGTGTGCCTTCTTCAGGGGGATCTTCGAGACGAACCGCTCCTTCAGGTAGCGCCGGAAGCTCGCCCCGTGGCTCTCGGGCAGGCCCGCGTACTCGTCCAGGTGGAACATCTCCACCTTCCCCCAGTCCACCGGCAGTGAGACGAGCTCCTTCAGTGTGCCCAGCTGGGATGCCCCGGTGGAGAGCAGAAGCCGGGCGGATCCTTTTTCCTCTATGGCCTTCCGGAGCAGTTCGGCTCCCCGCGCCGCAGCGGCTGCCGCGAGTTCTTCCGGGGTGTTCAGGATAATGACCTTCATTGTGTCCCTCCTCACGTGCAGCCCAGGCTAGACCTGTATCCGTTCGCCTTTTTCCGCCGAAAGGTAACCGGCATAGGTGAGCCTGATGGTCTCGTAGGCCAGGTCGAGTCCGGAGAGGGGCTGCCTGCCTGTGGCGACGCACTCCATGAAGTCCTGGGCCTCCTGGAGGTAACCCCGGGCGGATTCCTCGTCAAGGAGGACGTACTGCCAGCCTGCGGTGGTCTCCACCTTCTCGGTGAGATAGACGTCCTTCAGCACGGAGGCGTCCGCGGCGTAGGACATCATGGCGTTGTTGGGAGCGATATTGCATACCAGGGTGCCGGTATTGGTGTTGAACTCGATGAGGTTCCGCACCCCCCCGGTGACGAAATCGCCCGAGAAGACGGTGGCCTTGGTGCCGTCGCCGAAGGTGAGGGAGAGCATTGACCAGTCCTCCACGTCCACGGGGTTGGCGACGATGAACCTCCGCTCCTCCTTCGTGAGCTTTTCCGTGACCACGCCGGTGTCGCACACCACGCTCGCCACCGAGAACTGTTCCCCCCGGGCCTTCGCCTCCGTCATCTTGAGGTGAAGGACAGCCGAGAGAGGGTGGCACCCCTGGCGGATCATGGAGCCTCCGCCGGTCTGCGCCCATTCGGCGGCGTGCCATGCGTGGGATCCGCTGTGGCTCTCCTCGGCCTTGAGGAAGAGGATCTTGTCGCCGGTTCTCTTCAGTATCTCAGATGCCTTGGTGACTGCGGGGGCGTAGACCCAGTCCTCTGCGTAGCAGAAGAGCCTGCCGCTTTTCCTGACGACGTCGGCGGTCCGCTCCATTCCTTCGAGGACGGAGTCGTACATCTTCTGTTTGCTGACCCTGCCTACGGGCTGTTCGTCGCCCGGCAGGCCGAAGTAGCCGGTGAAGGGTTTCTCCGAGATGACGTGCTTGCCGGCGGTGAGGAACTCTTCGATCATGAGGGCGTGGAGCTGGGGCGGGGTGCAGATGTCCACCACGTCGATGTCGGGGTCCTTCATCAGGTCATGGTAGTCGAAACAGACCTTCGGGATCCCGTAGGCCGCGGCGAAGTCCTTCGTGCTGTCGCTGCGGGCGCAGACCGCCTCCACCGATGCCTGGAGCCCGTAGACCCGCTTGTATGCCTCCAGGTGGATGCGGGATATGAATCCTGCGCCCACCATTCCTATTCTCACTTTTTTCATGAAGCCCATTCCTCCTTATCGTTTTTTCAGGCTCCGGAGCAGTTTCCGGAAGAGGGTGCTTCTTCCCAGCACCACCGCGAGGGTGAGCAGCCAGAGGATGATGGATATAGGTCGGGTGAAGAAGGGGGAGATGTCACCCCCGGTGATGATCATTGCCCGCCGGAAGTTGTCGTCGGCCATGGGGCCGAGGATGAAGCCGAGGACCATGGGCGCGGCGGGGAAGTCGTTGCGCCGCATGAAGTACCCCAGGATGCCGAAGAGGAACATAAGGTACACGTCGAAAAGCCTGCCGTTCACGGCGAAGGAGCCCACGCAGCAGAGGGTGAATACGATGGGCATGAGGATCATCCGGGGGACCTGGAGCACTCTCACAAGCGGCCGGACGAGGGCCAGCCCGAGGACCACCATGGCGATGGTGGACAGCAGGAAGATGGCGGTGACTGTGCCGATGAAGAAGGGCTGTTCGATGGGCAGCAGCGGTCCCGGGCGGATGCCGTGGAGCCACATGGCTGCCAGGAGAACCGCTGCGGGTGCGCTTCCTGGTACGGCGAGGGTGAGCACGGGGATGACGGCCCCGCCGATGCAGGCGTTGTTCGCCGTCTCTGCGGCGATGAGCCCTTCGTGGGATCCTTTCCCGAACTCCTCGGGGTTGTCGCTGAACCGCTTGGCCGTGTCGTAGGCGATCCATGAGGCTGTGTCCTCTCCCACGCCGGGGATGGCGCCAACAAGGACGCCGATGACTCCGGAGCGGAGTATGGTCTTCCAGTACCGGAAGAGGCCCCGAAGCGGCGGTATGACCTGTTTGACTTTCGTGCGCACGGAATAGTCACGGGGCCGCTGCATGACCTCGATGATCTCCCCCACACCGTAGGCTCCCACCAGGACGGGGATAAGGGACAGGCCTCCCATGAGCTGCAGCTCGCCGAAGGTGAAGCGCGGGAGGGCCTGGATGGGGTCCTGCCCCACCTGGGAGAGGAGCAGCCCCGCGATGCCTGCGATCCATCCCTTCAGGGGATCTTTCGGGGCGGTGAGGTTGCCGCAGATGACGATACCGAAGATGGAGAGGACGAAGAACTCCCACGAACCGAACTTCAGGGCGATCTTCCCCAGCAGGGGAGAAAAGATGGCGAGGCAGATGAGGCCGAAGAAGGTGCCTATACCCGAGGCGGTGGTGGCAAGGCCGATGGCGTACCCCGCCTCCCCTTTCCGGGCGAGAGGATTGCCGTCAAGGCACGTGGCGGCGTTGGCCGGTGTCCCCGGGATATTCAGGAGGATGGCCGACCGGCTGCCCCCGTAGATGGACCCCACGTAAGTAGAGATGAGGACCACCATGGCCTGTTCCGGCATGAACCGGAAGGTGAGCCCCGTGAGGAGGGCGACTCCCATGGTTGCCGTGAGGCCCGGAAGCATGCCCACGATGATGCCGAAGCCCGTGGCCCAGAAGGCGTTAAAGATGCTGGTGGGGTTCATCAGGGCCATAAATTCTGAGAAAAGAACGGAAACGGACATGACGGATCCCTCCCTCAGGGCAGAAAAACGGCGAAGATCTTGTAGAAAACGAACCAGATGGAGACCGATGCGGCCCCTCCGATGCAGATGGACTTCAAAACGCCCGCACCGCGGAAAAGAAGGATAAAGGCTGTGATGAAGGCGGCAGTGGCCGCCATGTAGGGCACCCGGCCGAGGAGCAGGATGTAGGCGCAGCAGAGGCCTGCGGCGATCACGGCCCTGGGGGCCTCCCGATCCATCCAGGCGGGGCGTCCCTTCTCCTCAACAGCCTGCTCCTGCTCATCTTCTTCGGCGCAGAAACAGGGTGCTGCAGCGGTGAGCCGGGCATAAAAGTCGTGTTCCTTTCTGGAACGGATTACCAGGCGCAGACCGCAGAGGGCGAGAAGAACCGCGAGGATGGCGGGGACGAGGCCCGGCGCGCCGAACCAGTCATACCCAGTGTCCTTCCAGGGCAGGAACAGGCTGCCGGCGAAAAAGGCGGTTCCGGTAAGCAGCAGGACCATGCCGGACGTGAAATCTTTCTTTTCCATGGACATACCTCCGCGGGGAAGGATGTGAAAAAAGAGGGGGGCGCAAAAGCCCCCCTCCTGCGGGGCGGAAGAAACTACGGTTTTGCGATCCCGTACTTGTCCGGGGAGTTCTTGATGACCCCTGATTCGAAGAGGAGCCAGCAGACCCTGGAGGCCTTGACCTCCATCTCCTTCTCCGCTTCCTCTCCGTACAGGGTCACGACCTTGGAGCCCCTGTCCACGGCGAACTTCTTTATGGCGTCAGAGGCGGCGGCGGTCTTGAAGGCTTCGGTTATGGTTTCCATGGCATCGGCGGGGATATCCTTCGGCAGGAAGAAGCCGAAGCGGTTGCCGACGCTGGGGAAGTCGGGGAGCCAGTTGGTGATGGGGGGAATGGCGCCGTACCCTTCAACATCCAGGGGCTCGCTGTCCATGACCGCGAGGGCCTTGAGCTGTTTCGCCCGAAGCATCTCGGTCACTTCCATGGAGAGCTGCATGATGGCCTCCACCTCGCCCTTGACGGTGGCCGTCACTGCGGGGGCTCCGCCCTGGTAGGGAACGTGACGGTATTCAAGCCCCGTGCCCATGCGGAAGAACTCGGCAGCCTGGTGACCGCCGCTGCCCGTGCCCGCAGAGGAGACCGTGACCGGCCGGGCTTTCATGGCGTCCATGAGGTCCTTCAGGTCATTGAACGGAGAGTTTGCGGGAACGCAGATGACGTTGGGGGTGAAGACGGCCATGAAGGAGGCGTAGTCCTTGTGGCTCTGCTTGAGCATGTCGAGGGCCTGGTATGTGACGATGCTTCCGTCGGCGTTTGCCGACCAGGTGTAACCGTCCCTGGGGGCGTCGAACATTGCCTGGGTACCGATGGCGCCAGCGCCTCCCGGGGTGTTCGTGACGGAAAGGCGGGTCTTGAGGATCGTCTCCATTTCAGCGGCAAGGGTCCGGGCTGTGAGGTCCGAGGCTCCGCCGGGGCTCCAGGGGACGATGACGTTCACAGGTTTCTCCGGCCACGCCGCGAAGGCCGCACCGGAAAGCGGGAGGACCAGGACAAAGGCCGCAATGGCGCTGATGAAACGCATCTTTTTCATCTTCTTGGATCCCTCCTGTGTATTAAGTTCTGTAAACTCATTCTACACTCTATAATTTTGCCGTGTCAACGGCGATGGATTTCGGGGAAGTTAGGCATTCCGAAAGGCAAAAACACCGGTCTGTCGTCCTGAGCGCATGCGAAGGATCTGCCTTTGTCGTCCTGAACGAAGTGAAGGACCTGGTTCTATGACCTTCAGAACCAAGCCCGGATTCTTCGTCGCTTCGCTCCTCAGAATGACAGTATTTATTTATGCAACTCGGGTTTCCTGAGCACCGCGAATAACCTCGCTCTGTCATCCTGAGCAACGCGAAGGATCTGGTTTTAATCAGGCCCCGATCCTTCGGGCAATGAAACAACCCTCAGGATGACAAAACCCCAGAATTGACGCGCATTATATGCGCATGTTATAATTTCCCCAGAAAGAGGGAGGTAAAGCAATGCCGACATCGAAAGAAGTGATCAGGCAGCTTGAAGCGGAAGGTTGGTACCTTTTGAAGGTAGAAGGCAGTCACCATCACTTCAAACATCCGACGAAACCAGGGAAAGTGACAGTACCGCATCCCCGGAAAAACCTCCACCCTAAAACGTACAAAAGTATTCTGAAGCAGGCGGGGATCATTTAGCCCCGAAAAAAGGAGTTGACCGACGATGAGAAAAAAACCTGATAGATACGTTTTCCCCGCCGTGTTCAGTTACGACGGAGACGGAGTTGCTGTTTCCTTCCCCGATCTTCCCGGCTGCAACACTTGCGGAGACGACCAGGACGAAGCCATCCTTATGGCACAGGATGCGCTGAAAGGACACCTGTCCTGTCTCGAAGACGAGAACGATCCTATTCCCGAACCTTCGGATTTCAGGACCATAAAAACCGATCCAAATGAGGCTGTAGTACTCATAGAGGCGTGGATGGTGCCGCTGCGGGAAAAAACCGTACGGAAAAACCTTACCATACCGGCCAAACTGGCATATCAGGCTGAACGTGCCGGGATAAACTTTTCAGGTGTCCTGACCAGGGCACTAGAAAAAGAGCTGCAGCGCCAGTAACACTCACTGACCGGCATAGTCCCCGAACGGCTTTCTGATCCGGGGCGATACCGTATGTGGTGATACCCGTCGAAAAGAGGGAAGGACCAGGGGTTAGTGTCTTCCTGAGCAACGCGAAAGATCTGGTTTTAAGGTCTTCAGAACCAAGCCCGGATTCTTCGTCGCTTCGCTCCTCAGAATGACAGTATTTATTTATGCAACTCGGGTTTCCTGAGCACCGCGAATAACCTTGCTCTGTCATCCTGAGCAACGCGAAGGATCTGGTTTTAATCAGGCCCCGATCCTTCGGACTATGGAACAGCCCTCAGAATGACAGTATGCCCTCCCCTGAATTGACGGGAACAGAAAAAGGCCGCACAATGGAAACAATCTCCTGGAGAAATACGAGGGGTTGCAGGCCTAAATCTGTTTCTGATACCGGGGGCCGGGAAGAATGGCGAAGAAACGAAAATCAAAGAAAATGAATCTGAAAACCTGGGACGAAATTACAGAAAAACTCTCGGAAACAGAAAGCAAAACCGACCGTTTTGCACTGTTTCTCGGTCTGTTCAGTGAAGAGTACTTTTCACGGACAGGCAGGTTTCCCATTCTCGTCGGCGGCGGTGCCGTTGAAATTTTCACCCAGGGAGGATACAGCACCGGAGACCTGGACCTCCTGTGTGATCTGGACATCGCAGGCGATATTCTGCGGCAGTGGGGCTTTTCGTCCTGCGATGATTTTCGCGGGTTCATCCAGCCCGATGATGATCTTTACGTGGAAATCCTCGGGGCACATGAAGTCAATGACGACCCTGAAGCAACGGAGAGGGTCGAGGCAATCGTTCTGGACGACAACAAAAAATTTTTCATCATTGCCCTGGAAGACCTCATCATTGACCGCATCCGCGCATGTGTTTGCTGGAAACACGCCGAAAGCGGAATATGGACTCGGGTGATGATGAAAATAGGCCTGGAAACGGACGAACCGATTGATTTAGACTACATAAGAAAGAAGTTGTCCGATTCCGGCGAAGAGGAAGCGCTGAAGATGTTTGAAGAAGTACTGGAGTCACTGAATCAGCCGGCAGATAAAACTGCGATGAGGAAGACCTCCCCTTTTAAGGAGGGTAAACCATGAAAACACGCCGTTACTCTGCAATAAAAAGGACTGCAAAGAAAAATCTTCCTTTCCTTCGCCTGGCCATGTCCGAGGTGAAAAGGCTCTCTCCGGAGAACCTGCACAGACCGAGAACGGAAAGCAAAATTGCCGGGCTGATCGAATTCTACTCGCAGAAGGGACGTTCCATGACGTCTTTCCGGGATGAACGCACCGGTATGCGTATGTGGAAGTACCCGTCGAAAAGAGGGAAGGAACAGGATTGAATGTCGTCCTGAGCACCGCGAAGGACCTCGCTATGTCGTCCTGAACGAAGTGAAGGTTCCAAAAGATGTCATCCTGAGCAACGCGAAGGATCTGGTTTTAAGGTCTTCAGAACCAAGCCCGGATCCTTCGTCGCTGCGCTCCTCAGAATGACAGTCTTTATTTGCCTCTCAGAATGGCAATTTACGGAACGCAGGTGAATCGCACAGGTTTTCCGGGGTGAGGAAAGACGACTGCGTGCCACGGGCTTGAAAGAGCCATGGTCACAAGGTTCCTGGGGCCCGGCTCATCCTCCCTCACGGTCACGGTGATCCGGTCGCCGCTCTCGAAGATTCCCTGCACGGCGATGGAATAGCCGCCGCTCCGCTTCAGGCCCTGGAAGACCGCCGCAACTGCATTGCGATTGAAGTCCACCTGGGGTGCGGGGGGGATGGGAAGCACGTTTCCGTTTATCTCGGCCCATAATTCCAGCCACTCTTCCGGCGACCGGACCACTACGAACCGTCTCTCGCTGACACCGCCGTAGCTGCCCCTCCCGATCTGCAGAAATGTGACATGCGTCCCGGAAGGAGACGCATGGAGCGATGCAGTGAACAGGGGCAATGACAGGACGATAATGATCCCTGCCAGGAGCACGGCAAATGCTGCGTTTATTTTTCTCACGGAATGATCCCTCCGTTTCACCTGTAGTTTCTTGAGGAAAGGATACCAGAACGGAAATCCTTTCTGATGCGCAAAACGGCTTATTTTCCCGTAAGCCGGAGTGCGGCATCGAGATGCTTGCAGTGCCGTGACCGCTGGAAGGCCGGACAGGTACACGCCTCGTGGAGCAGGTCTACGGCGTAGTCCTCGGTGCCGTGGGCGATGAAGATGGAATCGGTTACCTTCTCAAGCTTTGCAGGGTCGAAGGGCGGTTTCGGAGCGGACTTCTTTTGGGGCTTTGCCTCCGGTTCCCCGTCGAGGGCAACGTTTGAGAGCCTGTCTGCGGCGGTATTCTCCTCACGGGGGACCCACGCCAGGGTGCTCTTCGTTTTTTTGAGCAGATCCACGGCCCTGTCGGCAAGCTGCCGGAGGCGCGGTTCGTTGATCTTCCATTTCCCCGTTACCTGGTTCACCACGAGCTGGCTGTCGCCCCGGATGTCGGCGGCGATACTCCGGCGCTCGGCCTCCTCGAGGAGGAGGATAAGGGCAAGGTACTCGGCCTCGTTGTTCGTCCGCTTCCCCAGGGGTTGAGCGCACTCCCAGAGGGGCGTGCCGTCCTCTTTCAGCAGTACGGCACCTGCGCCGGCCTCGCCCGGGTTGCCCCTGGACGCCCCGTCGAAATGCCCCCGGATCCGGGGTTTTTTCGCCGGTTGGGGGAGAAGGTACTCGGTCCAGTCGGAATCGAGGTCGAGCCACTGGCTGGACGCTGTTTCAGGTGTTTTTTTTCTCATGTCGGACTCCTTGTCTCCGGCACATCGGGCTGCCATACTGCCGGCCATTTTACTGAATTACGGTTCGGTCTGCCTCAAAAAGCTAAAAATAGATTATAATGCAGAAGGTCGTGTATATTTTACCAAGGGGGTCGTTCAACTTTGAAGCTTTCATCTTTCTTTTCCCATATTCCTGATACAGCCGCCCAGGGGGAGGCGCGCCGGAGAGTGCTTCCGGTCCGCGCAGCGGTTTTCGGGATCTGTATTCTCGTTCTTGCGGTATTTTTATTCCGGGCGGACTTTTCGGCAGTTCAGGCGTCGGCCTCCGGTTTTTCGTTCCTCAAGGGGCTCTTCGTCACGGAGGCAAAGGGCTACGGTATGTACACCGAAGCCGGGACCTCGCGCTTCGAAAAGGGGTCGAAGATACACATATACCTCGAGGTCGACGGGTTCCAGAATCTGAAAAAGGACGACGGATTCACCATCAATATCGGCCTGGACCTGCAGGTGAAGGACGACAAGGGGAATGTGGGCATCGAACAAAAGGACGTGGTGAACTCCGAGCTGTTCGTGAAGAGCCCGTGGAGGGACTTTTTCTTTACGGTGAACATCGACCTTGCCGAACTTCCGCCGGGCAAATACACCCTGTGCTTCATCGCCACGGACAAGACCAGTGACAAGAAGGCATCCCACGAAATGGACATGGAGATCTTCTGACGGGATCAAGCAGTGTCCCTCCCCCGCCTGTCGGCAGGGGAGGGACTTTTTTTATTGCTTCTGCCCGGATAGCTGCTCCCGGAGCGTGCGCTTGAGCACCTTCCCCACGGCGGAGAGGGGCAGCTCGGAGACGAACCGGACCTTTCGCGGGACCTTGTAGTGGGCCATTTTTTCCTTGCAGCGGCTGATGATATCGTTTCCTCCGAGTGAAGTACCCTCCTCCAGGATGACGAAGGCCATGGGGACCTCTCCGCTGACAGGGTTCTCCACTCCAATGACCACGGCTTCCTTCACGCCCTCCATCTCCTTGATCACAGTCTCGACCTCCTGGGGATAAACGTTGAAGCCGCCCACGATGATCATGTCGGAGACCCGGTCGAGGATGGAGATGTAGCCCTCCTCGTCAACCCGGACCATGTCGCCGGTGTTGAACCAGCCATCCTGGAAACGCTCTGCGGTGAGGACGGGGTCACGGAAGTAGCCCCGGGATACGGACGGGCCCTTGAGCCAGAGGACTCCTTCGCTTCCCGCGGGCAGGACGTTTCCTTCATTGTCGCGGATCTCTATGGAGTATCCCGGCATTGCCCGGCCGACGGTGCCGGTCTTCCTGAGCGCGTCGCTGGGGTTGCTCGCCACCACGGGAGAGCACTCGGTGAGGCCGTACCCCTCGAACGTGATAACACCGAGGTGGTCTCGGAAACGCTTCTCGAGGCTGGGATCAAGCTTGCCGCCTCCCGTGAGGATGTAGCGGAGCCCAGCGGGAAGGATCTCGCCCCTGGATGCCGCTCCAAGGATAAAGGGAAGCATGGTGGGCACGGCGATGAAAATCTCCGTCCCGGAATCCCGGAGCCCGGCGAAGAGGTTCTTCAGTGGCAGGAAACCGGGGAGCAGTGCCTCGGGAAGGCCCCAGAGAAGGGGCAGCAGGCCGCAGACGGTATAGCCGAAGGCATGGAAGTTGGGGAGGACGTTCATGAGGACCCTGCCCTTCTCGAACCCCTCCACGGTGACATGGACCGCCCTGGTGTTGTCGTACAGGTTCCCGTGGGTTATGGGGACCGCCTTGGGGGCGCCTGTGGTGCCGGAGGTGGCGAAGATCACGGCCACGTCGGGATCCTGGTCAGTCCTGTCCCTCCTGCCGCTGAGCGGAGGCAGGGTGCCGCCGGCCAATGCGGTGACCGCGGGGATGCCCGCTGCACGAATGGCATCGCCGAGATCTTCCATTCCCTCACCTACCACCACGGCGTAGGGATCCACATGATCCAGGATGCGCAGGATCCATTCCGTCCCGCCCCTTGGATTTAGGGGAACGAGGCATCCGCCGAGGCGCCAGGCGGCCATGGAGAGGTACAGCACCAGCGGGCTGTTGGGAAGAAACGCCGCGAGACGGCTTCCCGGCTGGAAGCCTCCCTTTCGGAGTTCCTCTTCGCACAGTGCCGTCTTCCGCTCCACCTCCCCCGCATCCTCCCAGGCGCCATTCCACCAGAAGACCCGCCCTGACGGGTCCTGCGAAAACCGGTTCGCGAGTTCCTTCTCGAGACGAACGGACATGGATGAATCCTCCTTTTTCCTGACTCTCTTCTTCATAAGAATAGCACGACAGGGCCTTCTTTTCGAATACGGGAATGGTAGAATTGAAAAAACGGCCTGTGCCGGAAAGAAGAATACCGGAGGTATCCCATGAAGACACTATATCTTGACTGTTTCGCCGGCATAGCCGGTGACATGTTTCTCGGCGCTCTGCTCGATCTCGGGCTGGACGCAAAAGAATTTCTGCACACCATGGAGCACGTGGTCCTCTTTCCGGAGAGGGAGGGCGGCACCGGCGACACCCATTCCCACGATCACGGGCACACCCGCCACCATGACCATGAGCACCCTCACGTGCGCGAAACCGACCCCCACGGCCACGTTCACGGAGACGATATCCTGAAGATATCGGTGCGTCAGGGCAGTAAGGCCGGCATGGCGGGGATCAAAGTATCTGTGGCAAACCTGGAGGACCATCCCCACCGGGGTCTCGGAGACGTGCTGGCCATCATCGGGGCAAGCCCGCTGACGCCGAAAGTGAAGGAGCGCGCATCGAAGGCGTTCCGGCTGCTGGCGGAAGCGGAGGCGAAGGTCCACGGTACGTCACCGGAGGAGGTCCACTTCCACGAGGTGGGGGCCATCGACTCCATCGCCGACATCATCGGGGCCTTCGTCCTGGTGGAGATGGCGGGAGTGGAGCGGGTGGTCTGCTCCCCCCTCAACGTGGGATCGGGGACGGTGAAATGCGCCCACGGCGTGCTGCCCGTGCCGGCGCCTGCGACCCTTGAGCTGCTGGAGGGGCTCCCGGTCTACGCCGAGGGCAGCCCCATGGAGCGGGTAACGCCCACGGGAGCGCTGCTGGTGAAATGCCTTGCCGACGAGTTCGGTCCCCTTCCCGCGGGCAGGGTGCTTGGGTCGGGGAGGGGGCTCGGCGACAGGGAGAGCGATATCCCCAACCTGCTGCGTGCGGTGCTGGTGGAGACCCCGGAC
>Ga0334883_1002604_pt1 | contig 21686 bp, 10 predicted proteins | sample GraSluR1_MG_6_FD_207230 | JGI IMG/M metagenome (GOLD analysis project Ga0334883, IMG submission 207230) | Sludge microbial communities from methane-producing bioreactor in Wageningen University, Netherlands - Granular Sludge_09_05-R1 | ecosystem: Engineered > Bioreactor > Anaerobic >...
GGACACGAACGCTTCATCCGCCACATGGTCGCGGGGGCTGGCGGGCTCGATCTGGTCCTCATGGTCGTCGCCGCTGACGAAGGCATCATGCCCCAGACCCGCGAGCATCTCGAAATCTGCCGCCTCATGGGCGTGCGACGCGGGATCGTGGTGCTGACCAAGATCGATCTCGTCGACGAAGAATGGCTCCTCTTGGTGGAAGACGATCTCCGCACGGCCTTCAAAGACACCTTCCTCCACGACGCCGCCATTCTCCACTGCTCGGTGAAGAACGAAGCCACCCTGGACCGCACCCGCGCTGCCCTGACGGCGTGGCTCAAAGACAACCTCCGCGAGAGCAGGACCGCCGACAACGTCCCCCGTCTCCCCATTGACCGCGTCTTCACCCTCAAAGGCTTTGGCACCATCGTCACCGGAACCCTCCTCGGCGGCCCAATGGCCCTCGGCGATGATGTCGAAATCACCCCCGGCGACGGCAAAGAGACCAAAATCCGCAAACTCACCGTTCACGGCGAAGACCTCAAGCGGGTCATGCCTGGCTCCAGGGTCGCCATCAACCTCCCGGGAATTGCCCACAATGACGTGCACCGCGGCGACCTCGTCGCGCCCACGGGGCGCCTCCAGCAGAGCCTGTGCTTCGACGCCGAGCTCGAAGTCCTACCTCACGTCGACAAAGGCATCGCCGATCGCGCCCCGGCCCTGCTCCACACCCTCACCCGCCAAGTCAACGCCAGGATCATCCTCATCCAGGAGCAACGCCTCGCCCCAGGAGAGACGGCCCTCGTCCAAATTCGCACCCAGGAAGCCGTCACGGTCATCGCTGGCGACCGCTTCGTCCTCCGCGGCTTCGAAAATCTGAAAAACTACGGCAAAACCATCGCCGGTGGCCGCGTCCTGGATCCCCTCGCGCCCCGCTTCCGCCGGCGTCACCTCGCCGCCCACGCCGCCCGCCTCCAAGCCCTCGCCTCGGACGATGCGGAGCGGGCCATCATGGCCCGCGCCGAGCTCGCTGGCGTCAGCGGCATCCGCCCCAAAGAACTCCTCACCTTCCTCCCCTTCCCCCTCGCCAAAATCCTCGCCGTTGTCGCCCAACTCACCAAGCGGGGCGAGCTCCTCGCCCTCGCCGACACGGACGAACAAAGATTCGCTCGCAGCGCCCTCGACGAGCTGCGCCTACGCCTCCAACGCTGCCTCGAAGAACACCATCAGGCCTCGCCTCACGCCACGGGCATCGGCAAAGAAGAAGCACGCACCAGCCTGCGAGTCGGGCTGGACAAGAACCTCTTCGACCGCTTCCTGCTGCGCTTCGAGAAGGAGCGCTGGCTCAGCCGCTATGGCGAAGCCCTCCGCCTGGCCCGGCTGCCACCCCCGCGTGACGAGCACTTGGAGAACGCCATGACCGCCGCCTTCGACGAGCTCGGCATGGCCGGCGTCGCCATCGAAGAAATCCAGACACGCCTCACGGCACCCCTGCCCCTGTGTAAGGTCATCGCCAAGCGACTCATCGATGAAGGACGCCTCATCCGTATCCGGCCCGACATGATTGTCAGCGCACCCGCATGGGAGAACGCCGTGAGCCTGGTGCAGCGGCACTTCAGCGAGCACCCCCAGCTCTCCATCGGCGAGCTCAGGGACCTCACCGGCCTCTCGCGCAAACACCTCATCCCCGTGGCGGAGCTCCTCGACCGCAAAGGCTACACCCGCCGCGACGGCGACCTCCGCCTCCCTGGGCCACGCATCCAGCCTTGAAAGCGTCCCCTCAGGGGACGAGCTGCGCCGTGTGACGCTCCGCCAAGGTGAGCTGCTCAGACACCACCATCGAACGCCCCCCCATATCGCTCACCCGCAACGCCAACTGCTTGGGCCGCACCCCAGGCGCGCTCATCACGAAGTGCAGCCGCGCCCCCTCCTGCTGGTTGCGCAACACATAGGGCGTTTGCCCAACCCGCATCGCCTCGCCCTTCAGGTTGACCACGTAGAGGTCCGCCCGGGTCGGTCGACCACGCTCCCCTTCATAAGCCGCCACCTCACTCACCAGCACCACGTCGATCCCCTCGCCCGGACCCGCCTGCGGAATGAGCTCAGGCATTGCGATGGCACCCAACAACTCCGTGCGACTGCTCATGCCCCAGGTCAGCACCAGGGCCACCACCACCGCCAAGGCAGCGCCCACCAACCACGACACGGGCACACCGCGCCAAGACCACACCCGAGCCGCGGCCTCCTCCACCACCGCCGCCTGGACCACCGTCTGCGTCGCCCCAAAAGGCGTCGCCGCCTGCGCCGCAGCCTGCAGAACCTCTGGCCCCACCTGTAACCGCACCGCCTCGACAAAGGCTCCCACACCCTCGAAGGACGCCACCGGGTCGCGACCCAGACCCTGCGCCACCACCCCACTGAGCCCCTCCCCGAAGCCAAAATGCTGAGCCAAGGAAGGCGGCTCCTCGCGCATGATCGCCAACACGCCATCACCTACATCGCGATCATCGCGAAAGTAGGGGTGCCGACCGCTCAGACACTCGTAGTAAATCGCCGCGACGCCATAGAAGTCAGCAGCCATCCGCGCCGCCACGCCATCCTCGGCGCCTTCTCCCACAACCTCCGCTGCAGCGACGCCAAAGGCCGCGGGCGGCAAATGCCGCATCATCTCCACCTCAACGGCGATCCCGCTCATGGCCAAGACCTCCGAGCGCGTAAACGCCAGGCCCAAGCCAAAGACAGAGACCTCCATGCGCCCCACATCACGCACCCAAATTCGCTCTGCGTCCAAACCCAAATGGCTCAGACCGAGGGCATGAGCACTGCGCACCAAGTCGGCCACCTGCTCCAGCACCCGCAGCGCTTCCCAAGGCTCCAAACGTCCCCGCTCAGAGATGAGCCCGCGCAGGCTGCGCCCCTCCAGACCATCCATGACTAGAAACGGGACCCCGCCGCTCAGCGTCCCAAAGTCCAAGGGCCGCTGGTGGTGCGCGTGGCGCAGGTGGGTCCCGGCGACAATGGCCTGCTCGAAGCGCTCGATGCTCTCCGCCGCAGCCCCCATTTCGGGCAACTGATCCAGTACCCAAAGCAAGACCGGACGCCCAAAGGGCTGCTCCACTGCATCGTAAAGCGTCCCCAAAAAGTGACGCCGTTGAACGCTGCGCACATCGTAGTAGTGCTGTAGGGCTAGTGTGGTCTCGGTGAGTTCTTCCTGTGCCATCCGCATTCCCTCGCGCTTGTCCTCTTGTGGACCAGGCATCCTGCCGCCCCCATCTTCGCTCATGGCCGCGCCCAGTCAATTTTTCCACCCGCGCCTCCCCCTGCCCCTCCTCCTTGCAACCGAAAAGCCCTCACCTGCCCTTGGACCAAGAGCACCGTCCGCGCCATGCACCGACCTCATTTTCGTCGCCCGCCCCCATGACGAAGCGACAATGATCGGGTATTGATTTGTCCTCAATATTCGGCGGCCTTGGTCCACCGAGCCATCTTCAGCGATCTGCAACAGGAGCACGGAATGGTCGGAAAAGTGAATCTCTTCAACCCCCACGCAGAAACCTTCGGCAACCCAGCCCCTCTTGGCCTCCTCGGCCTCTCCGTTGGCTGCGCCTCCCTCTTGCCCATCGCCTTCGGCTTCGGCCTCACCCGCGAAGGTTTTCTCACCGCCGCCGTCCTCTGCTTTCTCTTCGGCGGCCTCGGGCAGCTCTTCACCGGCCTCATGGAAATGCGCAACCGCAACGGCTTTGGCGGCGCCATCTTCACCCTCTTCTCCTTCCAATGGATGATGAACGCCTGGGAGCTCTACGCCGTCGCCAATGGCACCATCCCCGATCACGCCATCAAGCTCGCCGTCGAGCTGGTCCTCCTCATGATCTTGGTACCCCTGACCTTCGGCTTCGGCTTCTTCTCCAAGCTCCTCTTCTACTTCCTGCTCGTCATCGACGTCCTCTTCGTCATCAAAATCGTCAAGGTGCTCCTACCCAGCGCCTACGCCAACTCCCCGGGCCTCTTCGATTACCCCTTGGCAATCCTCACCATGATGCTCGGCGGCATCTCCATCTACATCGCCCTCGCCGCCCTCATCAATCCCGTCGCCGGGCGCCAGGTCTTCCGCCTCAGCGGTCCTCTCTTCGTCCTCAAAAAGAAGGGCTTCGACTGGACGCTCCGCCACGCCCTCTTCAGCCATCTCTACCAACACTGGCAAGACAACGGCTACGCCACCCTCACCATCGACGCACTCAAAACCCAACTCGCTGACAAGATCAAAGACCGCAAGCTCATCCCAGACCTCTTCTACCTCTGGGACTTCGGCTACCTCCACCTCGATTTCACCGACGACACCAAGACCGAAATCCAAGCGGTTCGCCTCAACGCCCAAGGCATCGACCTGCATGAGCAGCTCGTCCTGCGCAAATACGACGCCTAGCCTCTAGCGGCGCCCGCTTGGCGCCGCCGCCACTCTCGGCCTCAACCAAAAGAAGCTGTGACCAACGCATCGATGTCCGTGCGCAATTGACGCGCCCGCTGCACCATCTGCGCAAGATCGGCGTTCATCTGCGCGACGAAAGCACCATCCTTGATGCTCGGGAGGTTGATCCGAACATTGTAAACCGCCCCCTCGACGCCAGCACAGGCCACCAACGCCGCCACGCCCCCATCGGTAATGGACGGCTTGTTCCCGTAGCGGACCACGACCTCTGCCACCTCGAGCACCTCCAAGCACAACGATGCCGTCTCTTGCGGCACCCGCGCTGCCGCTTGATAGCCAGCCTGGATCGCCGCCTCGCGCCGTGCGCTCTCCTCTCTGCTCCCCCGCGGTAGCCGCATCGCCTCCAGCACTTGGTTGAAGGCCTCCGTATCCGTGTCGACGCTGCGCTCCAGGCGATCCTTGAGTTGCTGCGCCCGCAGCGCCGTCTGATCCAGCAACTCCCAGCTCGACTCGTAACCCTCTTTCCCCACGCTCAGATTGGCCACCATCGCCGACAGCGCCGCGCCCAGCGCGCCGGCCAGGGCCGCCACCGAACCCCCACCCGGTGCGGGCGACTCCCGTGAAACCTCGTCCACGAAGTCACGACTCGTCAAAGCCATCAGACACTTCGCCGGTCGCTCGGGCAAACCGATGACCTTCTTCTCAACCTCGAAAGGCGCCACGTCGCGCAGACCCATCGACCGGATCGCCATCTCCAACACATCGGGCCAAGGAAGGCCACGGCTGCTACGCAAACGGGAAAGATAGTACTGGCCCGCCTCGTAAAGCACGGCAAAAGGCATCAGCCCTACGATCTCCGAGCCCGTCACCACCAAACCTCGCGCCGCCGCCAGCCGCCGCACCGCCTCCAGCACCAGATGCGGCGGTGTCTCACTGGGACGCGTCAAATTCATCGTGATCTGGGCGCAGCCATAATCCTCGATCACCCAGCCCGTCGCCTTGCAATGCTTGAACAAACCAGGCTCTTTCACCGGAAGCCCTTCCAGGCGATCCAGGGGCTGCTCCCACCCCTCCATGAAAGCGGGCCAGTCAAAGCCATGCACTTCGGCATAGTGCGCCGTCGTGCTCGCCACATCCGCCAGCACCGCCTCACACATCGCACAGGGAAAACGGCCCTGGGCCGGCGAGTAGCGCACGATCTCACCTCGAAAATAGTCTGGCTCCGTGTTCCCACGCCGCAGACTCCGCCCCTTCTCCCGGATGGCAAAAGCCAGATCCGTCGCGTGCCGCTTGTCCCGGGTGTTCAAGTTGATGTTGTAAGCGATCAGAAAGTCGCGCGCACCAATGGTCACCACCCCCGTCTTGGCCACCTGCTCATTCCACTCGGCAGGTCCAAAATCGGGGCGCCATTGCGGATCCACGAGCTTCTGCGGCAGCGCCTCGTACTCGCCCTTGCGGACCTGGGCCAAGTTGCGCCGCGCCTCACTGCTGGCCGCCTCCTCATAAAGATAAACCGGGATTCCCAGGGATTGCCCCACTCGCTCGCCCAATCGACGCGCCAACGCCACACACTCCCCCATGCTGACCCCGGCGACCGGCACGAAAGGACACACATCCGTCGCGCCATGCCGCGCATGCGCCCCGTGATGCTTGCGCATGTCGATGAGCTCCGCCGCCTTGGCGATCACCCTGTAGGCTGCCTCCAACGCCGCCTCCGGCGGCGCCACGAAGGTCAACACCGTCCGGTGGGTGTCCGCCCCGGGGTCGACATCCAATACCTTCGCACCCTCCACCGTCTCAACCACCCCAACGATCGCATCGATGATCCGCTGGTCACGACCTTCGCTAAAATTCGGTACACACTCCACCAACTTCACCGCACACCTCCTTCGCGATGCTCAATAGACTTCACGCGCCAAGCGCCCCGCAGCGCTCGCCTGCTGCTGCGCCGCCAACTCCAAGGCCTCTTGATTCAATCCGTGTCCTGCGGCGCTACAACGATATGCCGCACGGACGATGGCGTTCTTTATCTGTCCACCCGTCAGCTCATAACGCTCCGCCAAAAACTCGAAATCCAAAGACTCGTCCACCGGGGTCTTCTGCGGAATCAAGGTCTGCCAAATCCGTTCACGCTCCGCCGCCTCGGGACTCGGAAACTCGATCTTGAACAAAATGCGCCGCTCAAAAGCCCTGTCGATGTTGGCCTCCAGGTTGGTCGTCATGATGATGATCCCATCAAAACGCTCCACCTCCTGCAGCAACATGTTCACCTCCATGTTCTGGTAGTGGTCCTGCGAGCGCTCTACCTTGACCCGCTTGGCGAAAAGCGAGTCCGCCTCATCGAAAAGGAGCATCGAGTTCTGCGCCCGAGCGTGGGAAAAGACCTTGCGGATGTTCTTCTCCGTCTCGCCCACCCACTTGCTCACCACCTTGGGGATGCTCACGATCTGCAAACGCAAATCCAGCTCATTCGCCAGGATCTCTGCACACAAGGTCTTGCCCGTGCCCGCCTCACCCGCAAAGAGCGCCACCAATCCTTTACCCGTCACCAAACGCTTACCAAAACCCCACTCGTACATCACCTTGGCCCGATGCCGGCACGCATCCAAAAACTCCTGCACCTCCGTCATCGCTTCGCTCGGCAGAACCAAGTGCGCCATCGTCAACTTCACCCGGCTCGCCTCGGTGAACTCCTCCAGCTTGGCCCGAAGCTGACTCTGCGCCCCAGCCTCCAGATCGGCATGCCTGAGCTCCGCCACCCCCCGAGCCAAACTGCGCTGCACCGCCCACGCCACGGCCGCGCGGATCTGACCCCCGCTCAACTCATAGCTCACCGAAAGCTCACCCAAGGCGACATCCGCCGCTAGCCCCACCTCCCGCGGCAACATCGACAGCCAAAGCTGCTCCCGACCGTCCGCATCGGGACGCTCCACCGCAATGGAGAAATGGATCAACGACTCGAAACTGTCGTCCAGCCGATCCGCACGCTGCGTCTCCAGCACACACAAGCCCCCATAACTCTCCATCAAGGCCACCAAAGGCCCGCTCCAGCGCGCGTCCGACTCCAGCAGCGTCTCGGGCATGGACAAATGCAGCACCGCACCATGCAACGCGGCGTTGCTCTGCACCAGGCCCAGCAAGCCCCGGGCGTCACCCTCACCCACCAAACGCTCCAAATGCACCGTCAACAGTGGGCGCCCAAAAGACCGTGCCAAGCTCTCCACCAGGACCGTCTTGCCACATCCCTGGGGGCCTGACACCAACAAGCGCCAAGGACGCTCCCCAAGCACCAGCACCCCCTCCGCCTGCGGAAAGCCACCCATGAAGGCCTCTAAACTCCGCCGCGTCTCCTCGGGCAGCACCACCTCGCCGACCAGCGCAGCATGCGCCACGTAACGGCCAAAACTCACCAAGCGCTCATCGAGCTCCGCTCGGCCTTGCACATAGGCCGCCACGAAATGCGGCACCGAGAGGGATTGTCCTAACAACGGCGCCGCAATACCACTCTCCCGTGGCACCTCCAAGACCAGCAAACCCTCCCGAAGCAACACCCCATCGGGGTACAACCACCCCAACTCGGCAGCGTATGTCTCCTGCGGAAAGAGGAAGTCCGCCAAAAAACCCACCTCCAAATAGGACTTCAGCAAATTGCCCTGGGCCCGAATCAGCGCCTGCCGCAACCCTCCACTGGTCGCAAAAGCCAACGCCGCCACCAACACCTCCTCCTCAGCCGCGCTCAAACCATAGCGCGACACCAAGCGCTCCAGCGCCAGGTCCGCCCCCGCACGCACCGCCTCACGCCGCCGCGCTCGCACCGCCAGACGCTCGGCCTCTTGGGTGGTCACAAAAGACACATAGGCTCCCTTGTCGCCATCCTCACGCAGGCATTCCCACGCCGCGATCCGGCGCTCCATCCTCGCGAACTCCCAGCAAAGATTGGCTTGGTTTGCCACCACTGCGGCCGCTAAGTCCCCTGCGTCCGTCTCCACCGCGGCTCCCACGACCATCGCCACCTCCTTTGCTGCGCCAAACCACGTTACCCACGAAACCATGTCCGCTTCCTGCAACAAAACCTGCCGAACATAGCACGCGCACCCTCGCCCTTTCAAACCTGCCCCGGGCACCTTACACTCACCACGGCGACACGAAACCGACGCGTGATGGCACCAGGCTCCTGACTCTGGACCTTTCGAACCGGCTCACCATGTACCCAATCACCTGCATGAACCGTGCGCGTCCTTGCAAACCGCGCCTCGCCCTGCTCACCCTCCTCGCCACCACCCTCCTGGCCTGTAACGGGGAAAGCCTTACCACGGCGCCACCAGACGAAGACCCCCGCGAAGGCGTAACCCCCGCCATGGCGCCTGCGCCCCTCCTCCCCGACTCACCTCTCCCCGATCGCTTCGGGCTCTTCTGGGTGCAGAACACGGGCGCCCAACCCAGCTTGCACGAAATCGAACGCGGCGACCCCCTGGACCTACACCCAACCAACGCCGACCGTGGCTTTGGCTTTGTCCGCCCCATTGGCACCGTGCTCGACCAAGCACAACCCCTACTCGTCCTATGGACGGGAACCCTCAACCCAGCGACCCTGCGCCTGACCCGCTTCGCCCCTGAAGCCATACTCCCGCCGCGCTGGTGGGAGAAGAGCCGCGAAGGCTTCGTCGGCTGGCTGCCAGCCTCCATCGCCCCCATCGTCAGCGAGCGACTCGAAGACCACCCCGGCATGATGCGCCTCCAACCCGCCGTGCCCCTTACCCCAGGCTTCTACGCCATCCACGATGGCGGACTCATCCGGGGACGACAGCGCGCCGACGTCCAAACCTTCTTCCCCTTCCGCATCGCCAGAGCCGATGACCCACCGGGTGACGCCGCATGGTACACCCAAACCAACACCTGCCTGCAAGACCTCGAAAACCGCCTCTTCGAAGCCTGCACCATCGACGCCAGCACCAACCCGCCCACCGCCCGCCTCGACCACCGCGCCTTCGCCCGAACCCACGCCGATCATCTCCGCCGGTGCGCCGTGCGCTTTCACGCCCTCATGTCCGCCGTTGACGACGAACACCTGCGCCTGGCCGCCCGCACCGCCCTCTTCGCCCTCGACGCGCTGGCGCACGAGCCCGATTGGCAAGCCACGGAGACCCTCTATCAGAGCCTCAAACCTGGACAAGAGGGCGCTGCGCTGCTCTGGTTCTGGCTCGAATGGACCCTGCTCGATCGCATCATCACCGCCCGGACGGCCAGCGCCGGTGGCGACATCAGGCTCGCAGAAGAGAGAGCCGCGCCACTCGCCAAGCTCTACTTCATGCCAACCGGCAACCCACAGCGACCCCAGCCAGGGGCGCTCATCTCAGAACTCGCCTGGGTGCCCTTCGTCCTCGATCCCCAATGGCCCGAGCTCGCCCGCCTCACCGCTCTCCGCGCCGAAGCCATCGACGCCCATGAAGAAATCCTCACCCTCTTGGCCGCCCACCGACTCAAACGACTCCAGCGCCTGCCCCAGCTCTTCCCCGAGGCCCGCTTCATCCCACTCCTGGCGCCCATCACCGCATCACTCCCCGCAGACATCCAAAACGCCGCCCAAAGCCTCGACCTCGATCGCGCCCAGGAGCGCAGCATCGCCCTCGGACCCCTCATCGAAGAACGTACCGATAACGCCCCACCCATGCCCGCCGAGCTGAAAACGCTCCTCGACGAGTGGTTCCGCGCCCGCCGAAAAAACATCACCCGCTGTTACGAACGCCTGGAGCGACGTCTGGGTGAACCCGTGCAAGGCCTCGTGTTGGCCCGCGTCGAATCGGTCGCCTCCTTCTGGGGCACCGGCGCCAAAACGGAAATCTTGGCCCCCGACCCCAACACCCCCTTCGACACCTTCGGCGACGAAGCCTTCATGGCCTGCCTGCGCGATGAGGCCTTGAGCGGACTCCCCGCCGACGCCGCTGGCTTTCAGACCCGCTTCCTCGTCGCCATCGCCTTCAGCGGCCACCGCCAAACAAGCCTCTGGTTCCGGTGATCAATGCTGCCAAGGACCAGGACCACCCAAGTCCTTGCGCACCAAGGTCTTCTCTTCTTGGTAGGCCGCTAAAAGATCCAAGCCCGCCTGCGCCTCCCCGTACTCCTGCCACCACCGCCGCGCAAAACCCTGCGACCACTGCTGGTCAGCAGGCACGTTCACCTCCCCCAATAACCGTAAAAGATGCAAAGCATCTGCCGGACGATCCTGGGGATCCTTGGCCAAGCACGCCATGATCACCGCTTCCACATCGCGCAAATCCTCCCGACCTAGCCGCAAAGTCGGGCGCTCGGGCATCGCCTGCACCTGCTGCATCAACATCGCCGAAGGAGAAGGCGCTGAAAAGACCGCGCTCCCCGTCAACAGCCAGTAGCCCACACAGCCCAAGGAATACAAATCCGAACGCCCATCGATCTCCCCCCCAGTGATCGCCTCCGGCGCCATGTAAGCCGGGGTACCACCCTGAAAGACCCGCTGCTCCTCCTCGGCCCCCACCTCCTCGACCAAGCCAAAATCCAGCACCTTCACCACATCATGGGCTACACCCTGCTTGCATAGATATATGTTCGCTGGCTTGACGTCCCGATGTATCAAGCCTGCCTCATGCGCCTCGGCCAAAGAGGCACACACTTGCATCAAAACGTGCACCACCCGCCCCGCAGGGAAAGGGCCACACTGCCGAACCAAAGTGTCCAAGTCCGCACCGTCCAACAACTCCATGACATAAAAAAAGTCCCCCTCCTCACTCACGCCGAAATCAAAGACCTTGATCGTATGCAGACTCGTCAAACGTGCCGTCGCCAACGCCTCCCGCTTGAAACGCGCGTTGGCCTCTTCCCCTGCCACGCCTTTGCTCCCACGCCGTATCCACTTGATCGCCGCAGGGCGCGCCAATAACACGTGCTCGGCTTCCCAAACCTCCCCCATACCGCCCGCCCCCAACTTCCGCACCAAACGATAGCTGCCCACTTCGACCAGTCGCTGCCTCGCCTCGCTGGCCTCAGCCTTGGCCTCGGCCGCCACACCCCGCGCCCACGCAATGTGACGCGCATAGACGCCCGATACGGCCATCACCAACAATAACCCCCCCAGCCCCAACCACAGGCTCGACCGGGTCATCGCCGTCGCTGGCGCCATCAGACGCGCCTGCGGCGCCATGGCGCCTACGAACCAAGCGTGTTGACCATCCGGTGAAAAAGATGCCTCACGCGCCAGGAAGACCTCGCCAGCCACCTCTACGGGAAATCGCCCGCGCGCCTCCTCGACACTGGGACGCGCAGCAAAATAGGCCCCCACCATGGGGTCAGCGAAGGCCGCCAACGCCGCCAACTCACCCTCACTCCCACGCCCCGGGGTCGCGTCGAAGCGCGCCCCCGACAACGCTAGGAGCGCGTCCGCGTCCGTATACAAAAACATATGTACACCGCTCGCCTCGGCACTGGCCGTCAGCGCCGCCGACAACGAGCTCACATCGAAATCGACGGTCAACACCCCGACCAAACGCCCCAAAGGATCCCGCACCCCCTGTACCGCAGAAATACCCGGCACCCCGCGGTTGAAAAACACATAGGGCGCCGTCCAGGCGATCCCCTCTGTCTGCGTGGCAACCTGATAAAAGGGGCGCAACCGCGGGTCATAGTCATCCGCTTCATCATCGCGCACCAACTGCCACGAAGAGCCCGCCTGCTCCCACGCCCGGTGACGCGTCACACCTTCACGCAGAACCTCCTGCTCCGTAAGTAAAAACGCTGACGTTCCCAAGCGCGAAACGCCAACGAAGCGCCCCTCTGGGCTGCTGTACGACAGCCAAGCTACTCCCGGACGATGACGCATGATCTCCACGAAGCGGGTCCCAAGCTGGAAGGTCACCACGGCCTCACCGCTCTCCACATCCAAACGCAACGAAGAGAGAATCTCCGGACCCTGCATGAACAAGGCCTGTGCATGCGTCGACGCACTGGCCGCGCTATCGGAGAAGCGAGCTCCTGCCATCTCCAAGAGCATGGAACGCATCGAGCGATAGACATAAGCACCCGTCACGACCCCCACCAACGCCACCAAAAGAGGAATCGTCAACACCACACACCACGGGTGACTCAAAACGCTGCGCATACTAAACTCCACCTCCCAAGAAGCGGGCACCGCGACCAGGCCCCACCCCTAAGCCACTCAGCCCCCCCAAAACCATGCACGAGATGTCCATCGCACAAGCCCTCATCGAACAGGTCATCGACAACGCCAGCCATCACGGCATCACCAAAGTCACCCATATCGACGTCGATCTCGGTGTGCAAAGACTCGTCGAACCCGAAGCCATGCAAGAAGCTTTTCGCGCCCTCGCCGAGAACACCCTCGCCCAACACGCCAACCTCAACTTGAATGAGGTGCCCCTCCGCGCTCAATGCCTCACCTGTGATCTGCACTTCCAACCCAGCCTCGATGACTACCTCTGTCCACACTGTCAGCTCGCCAGTGTCCGGATCATCGAAGGCAACGACATCATCCTCCGCGCCATCTCGGGTGAAACCACTACTCGATGAACTGGATGTCAACATTGATGATTGGAAAGCGACCAATCGTCTCGCTCAAAAACCTGGCCAAGCCTTTCTCCACATCGCGGCGAAAACGACGATCGTATTCAAGTCGTGACGGCTGAGGAATCTCGTTGTGTAACCACGTCCCTATGGTGGGACGCAGACGATCCAAAGTCCCCACGGGATCGTGGTTCTGCTCATCAGCAATGAGCACGACCCGCAACAAGAAACCCCAGTCCGAAAGATCCAGGCGCTCCGTGCGGTGGGCCGCCTGGGCCGTGTTGTCTCCCGCCGTCAACGGACCTCTAGACCCACGCGCCAAAGCATTGGCCTGGTCGTAGTCGATCTGCATCGTCGACGCCTCCTTCGCCCCACCTCCCCGCAAGCTGTTGGCCACCGGCTGAAAAGCCCCGGTCGATACACTGCTGTTCGCATCGTCGTAGCCGCCCTGCTCCTCGCCGAGACCACCCGACCGCAGCGACGGCGGCGCACTCCCCTGGGGCGCCAGCCCACGCAACACCAGCGGCTCCTGACTCTCCCGGGCCACACGAAAAATGGCAGGACCCCAATGCACACGCGCAAAGACTGGCGGAATGCAGAAGCCACCCAAGCGCAACCAGGCCCGTAAAGCAGGTGTCGTCGTCTCATAAGGCAGCACGACGACTTCAAAAGGAGCATAAAACGCTGCTTGATGTGACACGATGGCCATCCTCCACAATTGAACGCCCGCGGCTCTACTCCTGCCAACGGCCCAAGCCTACGCAAGCACTCTCCCAAGCTAGCGCATCTTGCCCAAAGTGTCAGGCAAACACAACTACTCGACCAGGCCACCCTGACCCGCCCCAAAGCCCACCCCAAACACGCCCAGTCCAATCACCACCGCACGCCGTGCCGTGCCACCACAAACACGATCACACCCAGCCCCCTCAGCCCTAGAACAACGCTCTAGCATGCGCCGCCACAGCACCCGCCGTTGAGCTTTTCCCAACAACCGCGTAGGCTGGGCGCGCCGCTAAACGGGACGTGATTCCTTCGCCATGCACGAGCATGAGGTCGACTTATGGTGGACAAAGCAAACGCAACCCAGAATGAGCACAGCACCGACATCGATCTCGGCAACTATGACGTCATCCACCAACGGCTCGTCCAACAAGCCCGTCGCTTGGCAGAGCACGCCGAACAACTCAACAAGAACCGACAGCAGAACTTTGGCGGCACCGAGCTGGAGCGTATCGGCAGAGAACGCGTCCGCACCGAACACAACTGCGTGCTCCGCGACATCGTCAACGTCAAAGGCAATCTGCTCCTCGGCTACAACGTCTTCATGGGCCTCAAGACCGAGACCTCTGTCCGCGACATCTTCTCCCTCCATGGCTTCGCAACGACGCCTGAAGGTTTCGATCTCGCCGAAATCGACATCAGCGCCGTCGATGGCTTCCTCGTCGACGCCCGCTTCCAACGCGACTTCAAAGAACTGCGCGAGTACTACAAAGACTCCAAGCTCCAACAACTCCGCGTCAACGACGGCTACCTCCTGGCTGTCTTCCAGATCTCGACCAGCTCACCAGATATCAAAGTCTTTCGCTGGACTTTCGACAGCCAAGGACAAATCACCTACGTCGACAACCGCGGCGAACGCGACCATGTCTTCCCCCCTGCCCACGACTTCACCTGGCAGGAAACCACGCCTGAAAATTACGTCCGAGGACGCCACCCCCATGTCAACATCCTCAACGAAGTCTTCGTCGAGACCGTCGGCGGTGACCTCACCATAAAAGTAGAGAACAACACGGAAAGCGGCGAAGGCGTCTATGCCGAGCTCGTCGATGATCCCAACCAGTCCCTCGACGACGCTCCCTTCCACTACGCCAAACTCGGCGCCCTCATCCTCCTCAAAGTCACGCCCTACCGCGAAAGCATCACCCGACACTTCATCTTCAACACCCGCACTGCCGAAGCCGTTCGGCAAGACGCCATCGGACAAGCCTGCGTCCAACTCCCCGAAGACCACGGCATCATCTTCCCCGGAGGCTACTACCTCCAAACGGGTGACTACAAAGTCTTCGACGCCGACACCACAGGATTGCGCTTCAAGAGGGCCATCCGCTCACCCAACGGTGAAGACGTCCTCTACGTCTTCCATCGCGAACACGAAGGCACCTACTTCCTCTACCCCTACAACCTCGTCAGAAAAGAAATCCAAACCCCTATCGTTGGCAACGGCTACTCCATCTTCGAAGACGGCAAAATGATCGTCTTCCGCAACACCAGCGATGAACCCACCCGCACCCACAACGTGCAAGTCTGGCAAACACCCTTCGTCAGCGCCGAAGAAGCCGCCCGCCAACCTAACCGCGGCGGATTCCTGGCCAAAATTGGAAATGCCGACCTCGTCCGGGGCATCTCCGATGCCTTCACCGTACAAAGGATGGTACAGGCAGCCAAACCTTCACGCCGCACCTTCGAAGACCTCATCGCCTTCACCAACCGCGTCCTCGACACCTACGACTGGCTGGGACATCCAGAAATCGCCTTCCGCGACAGCCTCCTCGAAATCAGACGCACCACCGAACAAGTCATCGATGAGTTCGAGAAAGTGCTGCGCCTCGCCCAAGCCGCCGCCCAAGCCCTCGCCGCCGCCCAGGAGAGCCAGCGCACCCTCCTCCGCGGCCTGGATCCCACCCAATGGAACCAGATCGATCGCTTCCTCGAAACCATGACCGCCCTGCGCAACCAACGCGGACACCTCATCACCCTGCGCGAAGTCCGCAACATCGACCGCGACGCCCTCGACAAACTCGAGCGTGAACTCGTCGGCTACGCAGACAACGTCGGCAAAGCATGCGTCCAATTCCTCCTCGCCGGGCAAGCATTCACCCCCCTGCGAAAACAAATCGATGCCCTCGGCGCTGATCTCGATCAAATCCAAAAGGCCAACAAGCTCAAGGCACCTGCTGAGAAATTGGACACCCTCGCCCAAGGACTACAGCTACTCATCGAGGTCATCAATGGCCTCGAAATGCCAGATCCCACCCTACGCACCCAGATCTTGGAGCAGGTCGCTGAGGTCTTCTCCCAGATAAACCGCGTCCGCGCCCTCATCACCAGCCGCCACCAACAACTCCTCAGCCTGGAAAACCGGGCCGAGTTCGCAGCCCACTTCAAACTCTTCGGCCAAAGCGTACAGTCATCCCTCGCCCTCTGTGACACCCCACAGCGATGCGATGAGGAGCTGACCCGCCTCCTCCTCCAACTCGAAGACCTCGAAGCCCGCTTCGGCGAGCTCCATGAGTTCACCGCTGACCTCGCCTTGAAACGGGATGAGGTGCGCGACGCCATCACGGCGCGCAAACAGTCCCTCGTCGATGAACGCAACCGACGCGCCACCAACCTCATGAGCGCGGCCAAACGCATCCTCGAAGGCGCGCAAAGACGCCTCAAGGCCATCCAGACTGAAGACGAACTCAACGCCTACTACGCCGCCGATCCCATGATCCACAAGCTGCACCAAGTGGCGCAGCACCTCGAGGACATCGACGACACTCTCAAGGCTGAAGAAGTCCGCAGCCAGGCCAAAAAACTGCGCCAAGACGCCCTGCGCACCCTGCGCGACCGTCGCGATCTTTACGAAGAGGGCCAAGCACTCATCAAGCTCGGACGCCACCGCTTCGCAGTCAACACCCAACCCATCGAAGTCTCCATGGTGCCCCGGGAACACGAAGGCCAGACCACGATGGCCATTCACATCAACGGCACCGAATTCTACGCCCCCGTCGAAGACCAGGACTTCGCCCGCACGCTGCCATTCTGGGGACATAACATCATCTCCGAATCCGACCAGGTCTACCGCGCCGAGTTCCTGTGTGCCGAGATCATCGCCGCCGCCGAAGAGCGCCGCCAAGGACTCAGCCTCGAAAGCCTCTCCGCTGCCATGGCCGCGCCCGAAGGACTCCTCGGACTTGTCAGAGAATTCGCCGCCAACCGCTTTGACGAAGCCTACGAACGCGGGGTCCACGACCACGACACCGCCCTCATCCTCGACAAAGTTCTGACCATGCGCCACGGCGCTGGACTCTTGCGCTACCCGCCGCAGAGCCGCGCCTGGGCGGCACTCTTCTGGGCCTACGCCAGCCCGGACTTCCCCAAAGAACAAGTCCATCGCCACGCCCTCAGCCTCTTTCGCCTGCGTCAATCCTTCGCCAACCGCCCCGAACACCAACGCTTCGTCAACCAACTCAGCCAACACCTGGAGCACTTCTTCCAGGACGCAGCGCTGCAAGCCGACGCCCAACAAAGAAACCTCGCCGCCTGGTATCTCTTTGAACAAATCGGGAGCGCCCAACAACCTCGCTTCCCCATCAGCAGCGACGCTCAGCGCCTCGGCGCGGCCTTCCTGGACTACCTCCGCACCTCGGCCCAACAACAGGCCTTCGACGATGACCTCGCCGCTTTGAGCGCCCAACCCGCCACCCAATTCTCCGTCGCCAGAGCATGGCTCGACGCCTTCGCCGCCAACCACCCCGAGCAACCACGCGACGCCACCGACGAAGCCACCCTCGTCATGCTCGCCCGGGATCGCCTCACCATGGAGGTCTCCAGCGCACGCCTCCAGACCGAGGTCCAAGGGCTCATTGGCAACCACCACCGCATCGTCAACCGCACCTTGACCCTACGCCTCGACGACTTCTACCAGCGCCTCGAACGCTTCCGCCAAGAATGGGTGCCGGGTTACCGCAGCTATCGACAACTGCGCACCAAACTCCTGCAGCGCTTCCGCGAACGCGTGCGCCTTGACGACTTCGCCCCCAACGTCATGACCTCCTTCGTCCGTAACCGACTCATCAATGACGTCTACTTGCCGCTCATCGGCAACAACCTGGCCAAACAAATCGGGGCCGCTGGCGAAGGCAAACGCACCGACCTCATGGGCCTCCTCCTCCTGATCTCACCACCGGGCTACGGAAAAACCACCCTCATGGAGTACGTCGGCAACCGCCTCGGCTTCATCTTCATGAAAATCAACGGCCCCGCCCTCGGCCACGCCGTCCGCTCCCTCGACCCCGCCGAAGCCCCCAACGCAACAGCCAGGCAAGAGGTGGAAAAAATCAATTTGGCCCTCGAGATGGGCAACAACGTCATGCTCTATCTCGACGACATCCAGCACACCCACCCCGAGCTCCTCCAAAAGTTCATCTCCCTCTGTGACGCCCAACGCAAAATTGAGGGCGTCTTCCAAGGAAGAACCAAAACCTACGACTTCCGCGGGAAAAAATTCTGCGTGGTCATGGCGGGCAACCCCTACACCGAAGCCGGGGAAAAATTTCAAATCCCCGACATGCTCGCCAACCGCGCCGACACCTACAACCTCGGAGACATCCTCCAAGGACGCGACGACCTCTTCGCCCTCAGCTATATCGAAAACGCGCTCACCTCGAACCAAGTCCTCGCACCACTGGCCACCCGCGACAGCAACGACATCTACAAACTCATCGCCATGGCCCAGGGCGAAGACGTCGCCTCCACTGACCTCGTCCACGGCTATTCGAGCGTCGAAATCGCCGAAATCGTGACGATCTTCAAGCACCTCTTCCACATCCAGGCCCAGCTCCTCCAGGTCAACCTCGCCTACATCGCCAGCGCATCCATGGACGACGCTTATCGCACCGAGCCCCGCTTCCAACTCCAGGGCTCCTACCGCAACATGAACAAAATCACCGAGAAGGTCGTCGCCGCCATGACCCCGCAAGAGGTCCAAAGCCTCATCGACGAACACTACACCGCCGAGGCCCAGACCCTCACCAATGGAGCCGAAGCCAACCTCCTCAAACTCAGAGAGCTCACCCACCAACTGACGCCACAGCAACAGACCCGCTGGGAGCAGATCAAAAACGATTTCCGGCGCATCAAGGTCATGGGCGGCAAGGAGGACGACCCCGTGGCCCGCGTCTCTGGCGCGATCTCCCAGATCGGTGACGAAATCGTCAACCTGCGCCAAGGCATGCAGAACAGCCTGCCGCAAGCCCTCCAGAGCCTCACTGGCATGGTGAACGAGCTCGCCAATCCACAGATCGCCCTCAACGTCACCACGCCACCACCGGCTGGCATTGAAGAGCTGCTCGCACAGCAAGTCGCCATCATCGAGAGGACCCTCATCCCCATCGTCCGCACCGCCACCCAGAACAGTGGCGACCAAGACGCCCTCCAGGCCAAGCTGCGCGAAGTCCTCGACTACCTCCGCCACATCGACACCGCCCTCCGTGACGGCGGCTGGACCTGGCTCGACACCCCCACCAAGTGAGCAGAGCCTAGGACTCCCCGAGCAAGGACTCGTCAATGCCGTACTTCTCTAGCTTGTAGTACAGCGCGCTCGTCTTGATGCCCAAAATCCGGGCCGTCTCGGTCTTGACCCCGGACGCGCTGCGAAAGGCCCGCAGGATCAACTGGCGCTCCAGGTCTTCCAAAATGTCGGGCAGCGGACGCGCGTCACCACGCAACTCCAAGTAGCGGCCAGAGGGCCGCCCATGGAGATGCGGCGGCAGATCCCCAAGGCCAATCTCTTCCCCCACGGCAAAGACCAGCGACTGCTCGATGCTGTTCTCCAACTCGCGAACATTGCCGGGCCAACCATAGGACTGCAAAGCCAATAGCGCCTCCGCGCTGATCGATTTCACCTGAGAACGCGTCCGGTGACGCAACTTGCCAATGAAGTGGTGCGCCAAAGCGACCACGTCACGCGGACGCTCCCGCAACGGAGGGAGCGTTATCGGGACGATGTGCAAACGATAAAACAGATCTTCCCGAAAACGCCCAGCCTCCACCTCCAGCCGCAGATCTTTGTGCGTCGCCGAGACGATGCGCACGTCCACCTTCACGGTCTGCGTCCCACCCACGCGCTCAAAAGCGCGCTCTTGTAGCACCCGCAGCAGCTTCACCTGCATCCCGGGCGAGATGTCAGCTATCTCGTCCAAAAACAGCGTCCCACCATCAGCCACCTCGAAACGCCCCAAGCGCCGCTTCGCCGCGCCCGTGAAGGCACCCTTCTCGTGCCCAAAAAGCTCACTCTCCAACAGCGACTCCGCCAAGGCACTACAGCTCACCCGGATGAAAGGCTTCTGCCCTCGCCCTGACGCCTCATGCAACGCCTTGGCGACCAACTCCTTACCCGTCCCCGATTCACCAAAAAGGTGGACCGTACTGTCCGTCGGTGCCACCCGACGCACCAAGTCCAGCGTCCGCCGCATCGCCTCACTGTCCCCGACGATGGCATCAAAAGACGCACCGCCCAAGGCGTCTCGCCGCAAATAGGCGTTCTCCTCCTCGAGACGCTCACGCTCCAGGCGCACCCCAAGCGCCTTCTCGACCTTCAGCCGCAACACCTCCGGCGGAAAGGGCTTGGTGATGTAATCGAAAGCACCCGCCTTCATCGCCTCCACGGCACTCTCCACCGTGCCATGCGCCGTGATCACCAAAACCAAGGCGCGCGAATCCTCACGGCGAATCTCCCGCAACACCCCCAAACCATCCAATCGCGCCATCTTCAAATCGGTGATCGTAAAATCTATCGAACACTGCTGAAAGCGCTCGAGACCCTGCACCCCATCCACCGCCCGATACGCAACGTGACCCATCCGCTCGACCACCTGCGCCACGCCCTCGCGCATCGTCTCGTTGTCATCGATGACTAAAATATTGGCCACCGCCCCTCCTCACCCAAAGTCCACCCAATGCAACCACTCCTCATGGCGCGTGTCCGAGCCCTTGACGATGTCGAAGTAGGCTTCCTGAAAACGTTGCGTCAGCGGCCCCCGACTTCCCGAACCGATCTGCCTGTCGTCGATCTCCCGCACAGGCGTGATCTCAGCCGCTGTCCCCGTCAAAAACACCTCATCGGCGATATAAAGCTCATCACGCGTAAAGCGCTGCTGCTGCACGGAAATGCCAAAATCTGCCGCCAAGCGCAGAATCGTGTCGCGCGTAAGTCCATTCAACAGACTCGAACCCGTCGACGGCGTAAAAAGAACACCGTTCTTCACCGCAAAAATATTCTCACCGCTGGCCTCGCACACGTAACCATTCGTGTCCAACAACAGCGCCTCATCATAGCCCGCCTTCACCACCTCACGTTTGGCCAAGATGGAATTCACATACTGACCACCAATCTTCGCCTTCACCATGCTCGTGTTCACATGATGACGCGTGAAGCTCGAAACCTTCGCCCTGATCCCGTCCCGCAAACCCTTGTCGCCCAAATAGGCACCCCAAGGCCACGCCACGATCACCACCCGCACCGGATTGCTCGTCGCATAAAGACCCATCGCCCCATCACCCAAAAACGCCAGCGGACGAATATAGCACGAGCGCAGACCATTGACCCGCACCAACGACACACAAGCCTCGACCAACTCCTCTTCGCCAAAGGGAATATCAATGGTCGCTATCTTGCCACCGTCCAAAAGACGGCGAATGTGCTCTCGCAAACGAAAAATCTGCGTCCTGCCATCAGCCCGCTCATAGGCGCGAATACCCTCGAATAGGCTCAATCCATAGTGAAGAGAGTGCGTCAAAACGTGGACATTCGCGTCGTCCCACGCCACGAGCTCGCCGTCCAACCACACCTTCTCGCTCTTCTCCATAACCTCCCCCTCTCCGCGCTTCTGCGGAACTAAGTGCCGCGCCACACTCTCCTTGGGATCCACCTCCCAGGTTGCACCAGCGCACCGTGGCCACACTA
>Ga0334883_1002608_pt1 | contig 21669 bp, 12 predicted proteins | sample GraSluR1_MG_6_FD_207230 | JGI IMG/M metagenome (GOLD analysis project Ga0334883, IMG submission 207230) | Sludge microbial communities from methane-producing bioreactor in Wageningen University, Netherlands - Granular Sludge_09_05-R1 | ecosystem: Engineered > Bioreactor > Anaerobic >...
CCGTTTTTATAAGGAGACAAGTTACCAGGAGTTCAGGCTGGCAGGATTAAAGTCGGTGGTGTTGAATCTGGGGGATATCTCAGGGCAACTGCTGATATCCGGTGCCGAACCGTTAATGACCGCAGTGAGTGATCCGGCTGCCAGGCAGAAAATCTCGGCCATTGCCCCGCCGGCATACATCGACCGTTTCCGCACCGCTCCTCGTGAAGCAGAGGTTGATCTTCACATATCCTCTCTCAGGGATGATTACGCTGAAATGTCGAACAATGAAATTCTGCGTTATCAGCTCGATTTTTTTGCCCGCATGCTCGACAGTGCCATCACAAACAATTATTACAAAGTTACCTTTATTCATGGCATCGGGAATGGCTCTCTTAAATCAGCGATCGTATCGGCATTGGCTGATTACGAAAATGTCGAGTTCAGGAACGCACCCTTTGCCAGATTTGGAAACGGTGCCGTGGATATCATCATCCATAAAGGTAATTAATCTGGAGTAGTCTGAATAGCCTGAAAATTTACTTATTCAATTATTGAGCACCACCGGAGCGTGAATTTTCAGGTGACTTGCCTGTATATCTTCTTGCCTGTATGAGCCGGATTTGTCCTGGCAGGCTTTTTGTAATGAATTTTTATTCATATACCGTTGGTATCCAATTATTTTGTACCTTTGTATCAACTTAGGTCTCTTAACGGTAAAAGCAACGTGTTCTGTCGCTTTCGGTCGAAGGGCTGAAAGAGGAAAGTCGGGGCAACAAAGGGCACCATACTTCCTAACGGGAAGGTTCTGCAGCCGGCGGAAACAGCAAGTGCCACAGAAAATTACCGTCCCGTCATGATTTATCATGACAGGATAAGGGTGAAAATGTGGGGTAAGAGCCCACGGCTCAGGTTGGTGACAGCCTGCGCGGGTAAACCTTATGGGTTGAAAGGCCAAATATACCGGATCGTTGTGCTGCAAAGTGCAACAAAGGGCTGCCCGCTCTTTTCCGGGGGGTAGGCCGTTAGAACCTGATGGCGACATCAGGTGCAGATAAATGACAGAAGTCCCGCTGCTGCGGGAGACAGAACCCCGCTTACAACGTTGTACGGCACCGTTTTTTAAAGCAAATCCCCGGCCAAACCGGGGTTTTGCTTTTCTCCTCCTGACTTGCCTTCAGCATGCATATACCGGGCACGAATCCTGAACCAGAAATCAACAAAGCGGTTATTTTTCTGATTATTTTTGCTGCTTACACACTCAAGCGCTCATCATGAAAATCAAGCTACGGTCAAATCAGCTCATCCTCCTTTTAATTTTTTGCTTCTCATCTCTTACGGAAGGAGTATTGAGGGCACAGGACATACCGAATCCGGGTTTCGAGAATTGGTCGGGCGGGGAGCCTGTCGGATGGAATACCATCAATCAAACCATACTTGGAACAACTTTTACCCCTGTTACCCGCGAGCAGTCGAATCCTCATGGTGGTTCTTATTCGGCTAAACTTGAAACCATCACCCATAACATCTTTATTGTAGGGCCGGTAACAATGCCGGGTGTGCTTTCGCTTGGCGAAATTACACTCGATATCCTCAACCAGACGGGAACCGTAGAAGGTGGAGTACCGGTCAGCGGGGCGCCGGTTGTGCTCAGGGGATGGTTCCGCTATCTGCCTTCAGCCAATGATTCCTGCATCATGGGAATAGGACTTTCGCGCTGGAACGGAGTTTCACGCGATACGCTGGCATATGCTTACCTTACTATCGGAGGGCAGCACCCTGACTGGCAGGAGTTCTCGCTCCCGATCGCTTACCTGACACCCGGACAACCCGATACCATGAACATCATGTTTTTTTCATCCAACCTCCTTGCCGGTAGTCCGGTAACAGGGAGCAAACTCTGGGTTGATGATCTCTGGCTCGAATACGGTACGGTTTCGGTTAACGATGTGGGCCTGAACGCTGCTTTCGGGGTGTTTGCTGTTAATAACGGGCAGCAGCTGGAAGTTAGGTGTCCTGATGATAATGGAGTCATTCTTCAGTTGGTAAATATGAACGGAACTTTAATGGAGCAAATACAATTACCGCCGGGTGACACTCCGGTCATCATTGACATCCATGGCCTGAAACCGGCCATGTACATTGTTCGCCTGGTAAATGCTGCAGGCGTTCAGCATGTGGTAAAATTTGTCAGGAATTAATCTTACCCGGCCCCCCAAGCTTTTTTGGCTCTCCTGTGCAGGCTTTTATTCAGGATTTGAGGTTGCTTCGATTAAGTGCATGTTCAGCGCAATACTTGTTGCTTTGAATAAAAACCCTTAACCGTTCAGGCATTGACAAATGCCAAATCCGGGATAAATATACTAACCTGCCGCCTGATGCGTTTATTCACCATTAGTTTTCAAACATCCGTTGTTGAAAACTACCCATCAAACAGTTTTAATGATAGTCACTGGAGGTGTAATTTTAAAGCCCAAACAGAAGTCCGGTATGAGAAGGAATTTTATTGCCATCATTGCTGCTTTGCCTGTATTCTTCAGCTTCAGTGGAATGGCCCAGCAAACCGTTGCCAGGCAGGAACCGGCAGCAGGAATAACTACAGCGTCAGATTTATTTAATAAGGAAAAATACGGATCTGTAAGAGACCACTACAGCATGCTGCAGACGCCTTCCGATCTGCTACTCGCTTATGATGTGGAAAAGGACTACTATACTGCCGTTAGCGCAGCCGAATTGCAGCATGCCGACGCCCCGGCCCTGCTTAAAGAGTTCCTTGAAAAACACCCCGAAAACACCCGCACCAACCGGGTCTGGTTTCAACTGGGAAATCTTTATTTCCGTAACAACAGTTTCAGAAGTGCGCTTGACGCTTATCAGCAGGTAGACAAGTTTGACATGAATACCGAAGAGCAGGCCGAATTTACCTTTAAGCAGGGATACTGCCATTTTAAGCAGGACGATTTTGACAAGGCTGCAGATGCTTTCTACAGGATCAAGGAACAGCAGACCCGTTATACCGGGCCTGCAACCTATTATTATGCGCACATCATGTATGCTGACGGAAAATATGAAACGGCCCTTCGCGACTTCCAGAAACTGGGAAAGGATGAGACGTTCAAGTCGGTGGTGCCCTACTATATCATCCAGATTTATTACATGCAGGGACGGTATGATGAATTGCTTGAGCTGGCCCGGCCTTATCTGAAAGGACAGCGTAACAAGCGTACCAATGAAATTCTGCGGTTGGTCGCCGATGTGAATTACAAGCGGGGCAATTTTCAGGAAGCCATTAACCTACTGGAAGAATACAGGAAGCTTTCAAGGGGGAAATTCTCGCGCGAGGAAAGTTATATCCTGGCTTACTCTTACTACAAAACCGGTGAGTTTGAAAAGGCCATTCCTGAATTTCAGCAGGTGGCCGGCGGAGACGACAGCCTTTCGCAGAATGCCTGGTACCACTTAGGCGACAGTTACCTGAAAACATCCCGGAAACAGTTTGCCTCCAACGCCTTCTTGTCGGCCTGGAAGGTGCCGGTTAAATCGGCGCTCGCGGAAGATGCCCTTTTCAATTATGCAAAACTGTCGATAGAGCTGTCATACAATCCATACAATGAAGCCATCAGGGCGCTGCAGCAGTACCTTGCCGAATACCCTTCATCGCCCCGAAGGGATGAAGCCTACACCTACCTCGCCAACCTCTATCTTGTAACGCGTAATTACCGGGAAGCCCTCTCAACCCTTGAGAATGTCAAAAAGCGTACGCCGGCGCAAAACGAAATTTATCAGAAAATTACCTATTACCGTGGTCTTGAACTATTTGCTGATAATCAGTTTTTTGATGCTATCGGTATGTTTAAAAAGTCTGCCGAACATAAAAGTGATGAACTGATCGCTGCAGGCGCCACCTTCTGGGCCGGAGAATCCTATTACAGGCTTGGGCAGTACGATCAGGCAGCGGCCTATTACAGGAATTTTCAAAATGCTCCGGGGGCTAAGAATCACACCGCGTACGCTTCGGCCAGCTACAACCTGGGTTATGCCATGCTTAAACAGAAAAATTACAGTCAGGCTGCCCAGGCATTCAGCCGGTTTATCGAGAGCCGCCCGGCGGATAAAAAAATGATGAACGATGCCAGGTTGCGTTTGGCCGATGCTTTTTTTATGCAAAAGCAATATCAGGATGCCATTGCCGGTTATGATCAGGTGATTGGCGCAAAGACGGCCGATGCTGATTATGCCCTCTATCAGAAATCTCTTGCGGTGGGCGTTACCGGTAATATCAGGCAGAAAATTGTCTCTCTTCAGAAGCTGCTCAACGATTTCCCGAGATCCCCCTATAACGATGATGCCCGCTTTGAAATTGGCCAGGCGCAGATGACCCTTAATCAGAATGAAGAAGCACTGCAGACATTCAGAAAACTGGTCGCGGATCATCCGAACAGCAGCTTTGTAAAACGCTCGCTGCTGAACACAGGCCTGATCTATTACAATACGAACCGCAATCAGCAAGCCCTGGAGACTTTCAAAAAAGTGGTCAAAGATTATCCTGCCACTCCTGAATCGCGCGAAGCCCTGGCGGTAATTAAAAACATCTATGTTGACATGAACCAGGTTGATGCTTATGTTAATTATTCTCAGGATATTCCGTTTGCAAACATAACCCGTTCGGAACAGGATTCCCTTACGTTTATTGCAGTTGAAGGCAGGTATATGGCCGGGGATTGCAGTAAAGCCATCCCGGGCTTTTCTTCATATCTGGATAAATTTCCCAATGGAATCTTTTCTGTGAAAGCGAATTATTTTAAGGCAGACTGTGAAAGCCGCGCCGGCAATCATGCTGAAGCGCTGAAAAGCTATGAATTCATCCTGTCAAAACCCCGCACCGGGTACACCGAAAATTCGGCGCTGAAAGCCGCTGAGATCCTCTTCAGGATGAAAGATTATGCCAAAGCCCTTCAGATGTATGAGCGGCTTGAAGAGAATGCGGAAAACCCGGCCAGTCTGCAGGAGTCATACCTCGGGCAGATGCGCTGCAACTTCTACCTGGGAAATCACGGGATTGCCGTTCAGAAGGGACAAAAAGTGCTTGAAACAGAGCGGCTTTCACCCAACCTGGCAGCAGAAACCCATCTTATTACCGGCAAATCCTATATGTCGTTGCAACGGTATGAGGCTGCAAGGACTTCTTTCGAAAATGTTATGAAACTTTCGCAGGGTGAAGCAGGTGCTGAAGCACTCTTCAACCTGGCTGCAATCAGTTATGAACAAAAGGATTATACAGCCGCTGAATCACAGATATTCAAACTCAGCGGTGATTATGCATCCTACGACTATTGGGTGGCACGTTCATTTATCCTCCTCTCGGATGTTTATATAAAAACCGGCAATGTATTCCAGGCCAGACAAACCCTTCAGAGCATCATCGATAATTATGAAGGGGAGGACCTCAGGAAAATCGCTGCTGACAAACTTGAGCGGATTAATCACGGAGAATCATCATCCCGTCCGACTGGAAAGACATTTGATGATGAGGAAGGGATTATCATCAGATAGTTGATGCCCCGGGGGCCCATATTTTAAATGTGTTTTGATTAAAAGCGGTTAATAATGAAAAAATATTTGAGTGCCAAATTCCGGATCAGGTCAGCTAAACCTTTGTTGCTGGCCATGCTTGTAATGATCAATGGAGCCTGGAATCTTTTGCCAGGACAGGGAATCAATGAGCAGGTGACTGTGGTGGCAGCCTATGAGCCTTCAATTCCGGATGTTAATAAGATCAATATAAATCCGGCAGCTTCCGAAACTGAAGTAAAATTGCCTGTAATGTCTTATTCGGTGACGCCGGTGCAGATGGAAACTAAGCTGAGCCCTGAATCCATTCCGGCCGTGCGGTTGGTAGGTGAGCCTCAGAAAAAGCTTTTACGGAACTATGCCCGCGTAGGGTTCGGGAATTATACCACCCCTTACGCGGAATTCCGGGCAAGCTCACTTCAATCAAAATCTTTTCAGCTTGGATTACACCTGAAGCATCTGTCATCTTCGGGTGAGATAAAGGATTATGCCGAAAGCGGAAACAGCGTGAACCTGATACAATTGCAGGGCAGGAAGTTTTTCGGACAGCACACCCTGAGCGGCAGACTGGGTTTCAGGCGGAATGCGGTGCATCATTATGGCTTTAAACCTGCAGAATCTGAAGGCTTCTTTCCGGATGATATGCTGAAGCAGCATTTTAACAGGCTTAATGCTTCTGTTGACATCAGGTCAAACTATGCGGATGAAGATAAGCTGAATCATCAGCTGACGTTGGGTTTCAGAAACATTGCAGACAAATTCAAAACGCGCGAAACAACATTCAGCCTGCAGGGGGCGGCAGATAAACGGTTTGAACTATTTGATTTTACGGATTTCCAGCAACTGGGTCTTGAAACATCAATGGACTTCGCCGGATACAAGGATTCTACGCTGAAACAGAGCAGCACACTGGTCAGTGTGCGGCCGTTTATTGCGACAGGATTTAATGAGTACACATTTAAACTGGGCCTGAATTTTACGTTTCAGGGAGATTCCGTTTCAAAGGCATATATGTTCCCCTTCGCCGAAGCGAGGTTGAACGTTGTTGAAGATGTCCTGAGCATCTATGCCGGAATCACCGGCGGCCTGCAAAGGAAGGGATTTGATCTGCTCGCGGAACAAAACCCGTTTATTCAATCGGTGCTGCCTTTACAATATACCCGCGAACGATTTGTTTTTTATGCCGGAGCAGCGGCCAGGGCCGGGAAGCACATCAATCTTTATGCCTCTTTCAGGACAGGAGTTATTGGTAATGAAGCTTTCTTTGTGAATGATTTTTCCCAGGCACCGTTCAGCCGTTTTATTCCGATTTACGATGATGCAAATTTGATTGCCGGCAGGTTCGAAGCCGAATATCACACTGCTGAGCGTGTTAAGATTAAAGCTTTTGCCGCTTTCGAAAAATGGAATATGCAGCATGAGCTTCAGCCCTGGCATAAACCGGCGACAACCCTGGGTGCGGAAGCCTATTACAATCTCGGAAATAAAGTTATTGCGCGTGCTGCGGTTACTGCCAGTGGTAAACAATATGCAAGACTTGAGGATGAGGATGGAGAAGTCAGGGCCTACCGGATAAAGGGCTACACTGATATTAGCCTGGGACTGGAGTACCGTTATACCCGGCAGTTGTCGGCATTCCTGAACCTGAATAATGTTACCGGTGTGCGTGCCTATAAATGGTATAATTACCCCGGATACCGTTTTAACGTGCTTGGCGGCATAGCTTATTCATTTTAGCCGCAGCACTCAGATCTGCCTCAGTATTTTTTCCGCTTTTCAGGTACCATCCATTTGTAAAATTACTGCCTCAGGGCAATGCCGCTGAGGCCTGGCTGGCTGTGATGCAATGCGGCCTATTTTTTGTTAATAACTTGCACAATTCAGGATGTATGATTCCGTGGTTTGAATTGATTAAATGATTACCTTTGCTTGTTAACTAAAATTTACTATTTTACTGAATATGAGTGAATTAAATAAAGAGGCCATCGCTGCCGGAAGTGGAAATGGAAACGGCAACGGCAATGGTAATTATACTGCTGAAAACATCCAGGTTCTTGAAGGTCTTGAAGCGGTACGTAAGCGCCCTGCCATGTATATCGGTGATATTGGATCCAGGGGGTTGCATCACCTTGTATATGAGGTTATTGACAACTCAATTGATGAGGCGCTGGCCGGCTATTGCGATAGCATAGAGGTGTTTATTCATCCCGACAATTCTATCACTGTTTCGGATAATGGCCGTGGAATTCCTACCGATTTGCATGAAAAGGAGAAACGTTCGGCCCTTGAAGTGGTCATGACGGTGCTGCATGCCGGTGGAAAGTTTGATAAGGGCTCCTATAAGGTTTCCGGCGGTTTGCACGGAGTAGGTGTTTCCTGTGTGAATGCCCTGTCTTCGATGCTGAAGGTAACCGTATACCGCGAAGGAAAGATCTTTGAACAGGAATACTCAATCGGTAAGCCGCTCTACCCGGTGAGGGAAGCCGGCACTACCGGAAAAACGGGTACAACGGTTCATTTTAAGCCGGATACCTCAATTTTTACCAATGATGTTTATGATCTTGAGATACTGAGTTCCCGCCTGCGCGAACTCGCTTTTCTGAATAAAGGAATCCGCCTTTCTATTACTGATGAACGTGAAACGGACGAAAACGGGAATCATCCCGGGTTTTCATTCTATTCGGAAAACGGTCTGCGCGATTTTATCGAATATCTGGATGGCATGCGCGAAAAACTGATGCCGGAACCGATTTATATCGAAGGGGAGAAAAATGATATTCCCGTTGAGATTTCGATGCAGTACAATACCTCATTCAGCGAAAACATCCACTCTTATGTCAACAACATTAATACCCATGAAGGCGGAACCCATCTGGCCGGTTTTCGCAGGGCGCTTACCAGAACCCTGAAAGGCTATGCTGACAAGTCGGGGATGCTGGCCAAACTGAAGTTTGACATCAACGGGGATGACTTCCGCGAAGGATTGACGGCAATTATCTCCGTAAAGGTGCAGGAGCCCCAGTTTGAAGGGCAAACCAAAACCAAGCTCGGAAATAATGAGGTGATGGGGGCTGTGGATACCCTTGTTTCTGAACTTCTGAATTATTACCTTGAAGAACACCCTAAAGAGGCCCGCACCATTGTCAACAAGGTGATCCTCGCAGCAACGGCCCGTCATGCAGCAAGGAAGGCCAGGGAGCTGGTGCAGCGTAAAAATGTGCTCTCCGGCTCGGGTCTACCGGGTAAACTGTCCGACTGCAGCGAAAGAGATCCCGAACTCTGCGAAATCTACCTTGTGGAGGGAGATTCAGCAGGGGGAACCGCCAAGCAGGGCCGCGACCGGCGCTTTCAGGCCATACTTCCGCTCAGGGGTAAAATCCTTAACGTGGAAAAAGCCATGCAGCATAAGATTTTCGATAGCGAGGAAATCAAAAATATTTATACCGCATTGGGCGTTTCGGTTGGAACTGAAGAGGACAGCAAGGCACTCAACCTTTCAAAATTACGTTACCACAAGGTGGTAATCATGACCGATGCCGACGTGGACGGAAGTCACATCGCCACATTGATCCTCACTTTCTTCTTCAGGTATATGCGCGAGCTGATCGAAAACGGTTATGTATACATTGCCACCCCCCCGCTGTATCTGATTCGTAAAGGCAATAATGAACGCTATTGCTGGTCGGAGGAAGAGCGGGTGGCTACGGTAGCAGAATTGACGGGCACCGGCAAGGAGAGCAATGTGCACATTCAGCGCTACAAAGGTTTGGGAGAAATGAACGCGGAACAACTCTGGCTGACAACCATGAATCCTGAGTTCAGGACCCTGCGTCAGGTTACCATCGATAACGGTACCGAAGCCGATCGTATTTTTTCCATGCTTATGGGCGACGAAGTACCGCCGCGCCGCGAGTTTATCGAGAAAAATGCAAAATATGCAAAAATTGATGCCTGATATTTTCAATAGCAATAAAATAAAAACCGGAGTTCTACGCTCCGGTTTTTTGTTGCTCGTTATAAATTGTGTATAGCTGAACACTCATTTTCCTGATAACTGATACGCTGCACCAAGCTTGAATCTGATACCCGACCAGTCGACCCTGACCGGCTGCTTTTCCTGGTTCTGTAAATAGGCTTTTTTGTTTTCCGACCATTTCAGACGGCCGGGGATGTTGTATTCATAGCCGGCCAGCATTTCCAGGCTGATTTTATCAGTTAGCTGATAGTATCCTGACAGCGCAGCCTCGCAAAAAATATTCAGGGCGACAAATGACAGGTTCTCACTGAATTCTTCCGCTCCTGTGATCTCAAAATTTTCATTGAAATAAAGCCAGCCTGAAGTGGTGCCGGCACCAACGGCAAAATGGCTTCCCCATCGCTCGCCACGGGAAACCGGTATGCGATAATGCATACCTGTGCGCAAACCCTTTAACTGCATGCTCATGCGGTAATATCCCGAATAATCTCCGTAAAAACTGCGGGCACCGGTGAATTGATAACTGATGTCAAATACCAGTTGGGAGAAGTCTTTTGTGGTGAGTGCCAGAAAACCACTATAGGTCAGATAACCGGGAAATGAGGCGGTTTGGGATAAGGGAGGCAGGTTGGGATAATTGCTGATTTCGTCCTGAAAAGCTTTCAGATTTTTCAGATTGTAAGATCCGTAACCTCCGTAAAGCCCGGCCTTCAACTCCTGGGCTGCCGACTGGCAGCCGGTAATCAGTATCAGGGATGCGATCAGACTGGTAAGTATTTTTCTCATGGCAAATACGGCGTTATATCAAAAACATATCCCGAATGGGAAAACAGGCGTTTGTTATACAGTTTCGGCATTGAATCGGTACTGGGGACTTTCAGTACAATCTGCCAGGTATTGATGTCCATTACATACAGACTGGTGTAATCAGTCAGCAGCAGATACCCGCTTTCCGGATCAATATTGCGCAACACGCATTTTCCGGGTAAGTTTACGGACCGGATCAGACTGAAATCATGGGGATTTCTCAGCTCCAGCACCGGAGATTCCTCGAGCGTGAGAAACAGCCGGTCCGGATGCAGTTCGTCAAACATGGCAGACTTGTAGGAACGCTGATCGCGGTAAGCGGTTTCGAAGGTGTTGTTTACAATGTTGTAGAGCCAGATTCCGTTTCGGGTAACTATTACACACTGGTCTCCGGCAGAAGCCGTGGAAATGCACGCCCACTTGCTATAGTAAGGATAATCTTCAATATCCAGGGTCGCGGTAATTTCTCCGGTATTCAGATCAATGATATTGTAATCCCCGCCTATGATCAATGCAGCCGTATTGGCTGTCGTTAAGCAAAAATGATCCGAATTGGCCGTTGGGGTTCCGTATGGAATGATGGTCGGATTGGTCAGCTGCCGGTCTTCGAAGAGGTAGATCGCCTGTCTTGTGGCAACGCCGACCCGGGTTGAATTGGGCGGGCAGGCATAAACTGCATCATAAAGAACATTCGGGATACGGTAGGCTGCCGTTGCATCCAGGCTGAAAATATCATAAGCCTTCATGTCGTCATATGCAGAGGTGTAAAATGCTTTCTCAGCAGGATTGTAGGCATATTCAGGCCAGTTGGGCGCAACATATTCTCCGAGTGTGAAGTTTACATAAGTGAAAGGATAGTATGACTCATTACATTTGCCGGCATACATTGGTTTACTGTCAAGTTTGTACTGGCCCCTGCTGCCAAAGCCGGGCTGGTCGATGGTAATGCTGGTATCCGGCGAGTTTTCAAGATAAACCGGATTGGGATATACATCTGTTTTGGTAAATGTATAATGCGTGGGGTATCCGGTTTTATTCCAGATAAATGTTAAACTGTCCAGATTGGTGAACGAAGCCATCGGAACAGGCGGTTCACGCTTAACCTTAAGCGATGTGTAGCTTGGTGAAGCGGATGTAGTATAAACGGTATGGTAGAGCGAGTAGTTGACTTCTCCGCAGGTATAGCAGCTGTCAATAAACTGCCCGGGAAGCCTGGGATTGAAATATCTCTGGGTGTTGTTATAACTGAAACTCCTGTTTAAGCTGAGCGACTTCGAGTTAAGGTTTGATGAAGGCTGCCAGCTGATGCGCAAAAACCCGTTTTCATCAGTATCTGCCGTCATCTGAAGGTACCCGGCCGGCCTGGTGTCGATCAGTGTCAACCATTCGCGGGTTCCGGCATAATATTCGTAACCCGAAAGGTCTGCAAGGCTACCGGTGCCGGTTGAAGTAAACATATTGACCGTAAGTTTATAAATGCCGGGATTGTATTCAAACGGGTCAATTTCCACCTCACCCGCATCGTTATATAGCTCCCAACGGTCATCTGAAAGCAGCATCTCACCGGCATGTATCTTCAGTCCGAATGCACTCAGCCTGTAGTTGAGCCTTAAGCGGTTGAAGATAAACAAAGTGTCGCCTGAGTCCTCAAGGTCGATCTGCAAGGGATGGCTGGCAGCAGGAGGGTCAATCTGTGTAATTTCATCGTCAGTCAGCGGATATTCGCATGAATTCATGACCGGTAACAATATCAGGATCATAAATGGCAATAAAGCCCTGCTCCCGGGGAATGTAGTTGCGAATTTTTGATTCATTCATGTAAGATGTTGTGATACAATGATATATGTCAATAATAATTTATCTTCTTTCTGCTTGGATGTCTGAAGACGGCAAATCAATACCCTGCTTGTTTCAACAAATTGCTTGAGTCTTCCTTCCTCCTAATGATGCATGCAAGATAAAACATTGTTTAATCCGGTACCTTTTTTTTAAACAGTTTAGAATAAATCTTTCCAGGATGACCGGCAATTTTGTAACTGATTGTACTACTGTATCATGATGGATTTTGTTTTTTAGCTTCTTTGAGGATTTTTATGTAAACTGAAAGCTCAGGCTGAGTTTTATTATATAATTCACGATTGGTACTGTTAAAAATGGCACGGAATTTAGTATCAGAATTGTCAGACAAATAACATTTGCCAAATTTAATATGCAGACTATGAAACCTAAAGTCATTATTGTTGCCTTGTTGCTTATAATAACAGCCACTTTATCAATACAGGCACAAAATTACCGGACCGGTTTGGGCGCCAGGCTGGGATATTTCAACGGAATCACTGTGAAGCACTTTGTAGGTAGTTCGAACGCCATAGAGGGTATTGCAGCCTTCCGCTGGGGAGGGTTTGCCCTGACAGGCTTATACGAGTGGCAAAAGCCCATTCAAGGAGCCCCGGGGCTTGACTATTTCCTCGGGCTTGGCGGACACATCGGTGTGTGGCATAACGACCGTTACTACTGGTACGACAGAGATCGCCGCGATGGCCATTTCAGCATTGTGGGTATTGATTTTATCGCCGGACTGGAATACACCCTTAAAGAGGTTCCTTTCAACTTTGGTCTGGACTGGAAGCCTGCCTTCAACCTGATCGGAGACCGGCACTGGTGGGGAGACGGGGTGGCACTCTCGATCCGTTATACTTTCTGATTTATACCGGCCGGCATAATATTAGAGGCGTAACCTGCTGTAACTGCACGTTCCGCCCTGTTTGTGTCAAACAAATTAAGGTCTGCGCTGCTTCAGCAACCATTCATAAAGTTCCGGATTGTTGTATGTTTCCGTCCAGCTGTCGTGGTTGGCTCCGGGATATATTGTAATCCTTGCATTGCCCCCTGCATCCTGAAGGTGCCTGATCATTTTTGCCGCATCAGTTACCGGCACCACATCATCGGCGGCGCCGTGAAACGCCCATACAGGCATCGACTTCAATTCATCAGCCCTGCGCGGATAGTTGCGGTCGATCCTTCCGCATACCGGGGCAATCGCTGCAAAATAGTCTGGGTAAGCCATTGCCAGGTCCCAGGCTGCCCGGCCACCCATACTCAGCCCTGTTACATAAACCCTGCGTTCATCTACCCTGTATCGGCCGGCAATGCTTTTCACCAATGCAAAAATGGTTTCTGCATCCCAGTCGCGCTTGTCGGGGCACTGGGGCGATAGCACAATAAACGGAAAGTGCTGCCCTGCTTCTATCAGCTTTGGAGGTCCGTGAACCTTGATTTTCTCAGGATCATTACCGCGCTCACCTGATCCATGCAGGAATACCAGCATAGGCCAGGTCTTGTCCTTTTCAGGATCATAATTATCAGGGAGGTAAAGCAGGTAATCCAAAGTTACCTGACGCATCATAGTTCCGGTAAATGATCCCTCATGCTGAACTGCCTGAGCCTGAGTGCCGATCCATGTTAAGAGCAGCAATAACAGAATAGCTGAAAAATTTTTCATCCTGAATCCGTTTGAATGGATATGCTTGTTTAGTCAAAAAAGTTCCACGATACTCCGAAACGCAATCCGCGGTCAGGCATGGGGTAGGAGGGAACCATAATATAGTTATATCCTGATAGTCCGCTGTTCAGGTGCTTCATTACCAGGAACAGGCGTGCCCGTTTTACCCTGAGGTTGACAAATCCGTCCACATAAGGATAGTCCCCTGTTTTCACCCTGTTCTGAAGGTAGTACGACCTCAGCGCAGGCATATAGGCATCAGCATAGAACGCCGTGTTAAACATCAGCGAAAGCCCTGTTTGCAGATAGAGCGCTCTTTTGAACAAGGCAACCGAGTATGTGGCTGTTACCCTGCCGGCAAGATCGGGCAATCGCAGTATGTCGGACTTTGAAGCATTTTGCCAGATGGCGAATGCCTGTAATCCGATGCTGCCCAGGGTGATATCGGCAAGTCCGTAAAGCTGGCTTACCGTGATGGAGCCGTCGGCCCTGGCCGGATGGGCGTTTTCGTTAAAATAGACCCAGCCATCCAAGTTGTAGATGTTAAATCCGGTCTGTAAATATTTACGCTTGTACATCACTTTACCGCCAAGGATGGTCTGTTGCCCGAAACTGTTTTCCCAGCGGAAGTGATTGGAGGTGTGAAACTGATAGAGATAGTCGGGCTGAAGGGCATCCAGTGCCAGAGACGCGTAAAGATTTCCCCAGGATGTGGAATTGTCGAAAGCGGGGAGGGTAAGCATGGCGGCAATCCCTTTGTCGCCATTGAAAGGCGCTCCGTTGCTGAACCATATTCTACCTTCGGCTTTTGCAATGCCGAAGGCATTGGCCGAAATATAGGCAAAAGGGGTGAAACGGTTGAATCTCCGGATAATGGTGTCGTTTTTATAGGTACTGAAGGTGTGTTCAATACCGGCCCTCAGCAATACAGCCTTGCCGCTGCCCCTGGCTTTGCCCACACCACCTTCGAAAATCAACTCGTTGGTGAACTCATGAAAAAAAACCGAATCGAAGGTGCTGACAGAATCGGCAAATATATCAGGATAAAAACCCGACCGCGGATTGGCATCGGTATAAAGCAGGGCGTTGCGGGTATATGTGAAGGTGTGCCGGAAAAAATTGGTGCGCTCCGGGTTGAAAAACAACTTGCCGGCCGGTGTTGTCCGCATCTGTGAACCGGTATCTGCTTTATTGATGTTAAGCAATGTATCGCTGACCGTATCAGGATTTTCAATGAGCCTTGGGTTGCGTCCGAAGTAATAAAACTGATTTATCTGAAACCCGCTTTCTTTAATAAGGTTATCCGCATTGCCCAGCCATGTGGCAATGCGCTTGCGGTCGGCCTCATAGTTGGTGGTAAAAACGGTATCATAAACAATGCCTCCGTTTTCACGCCACTTAAAACGGTTGTTCCGGTAATTGGCAAGCACGGCATAGCGTTCGTTATCCGAAACAAACTGCCCTTGTATGGCAACAGAAGAATTGTCTGACTTTTGCCGGTTATAAAGCCCGACCGAATTAATGATGCGAAGGTCAATGCCCAGGCTCAATCCCCTGCCCAGGTGCTGGCTGTGGGTAAGGCTGAAAAGCTGCTCTTTGCCTTTACCGAATGAGTAAGCAATGTTGGAGTAAGGCGTAAAACTCCGGTAATACCGGATATTGCTGTTTTTCAGAAGGTAGGCGTCGAAGTTGTAAGGTGAAAACCTGAAACCTGAGCTACCGTGGTGATCAAAAACCAAGGATTTGTAAGCCAGTCCGATGTTCCCGTTAACGGCATTCAGCAGATCTGCCCCTGCTGCAGGATCGTAAAACTGAAATCCTTTCAGCAGGGTATCGGCTGTGCGGCTTAATGCTGATCCCCCCGGCCAGCGCTGATCCACATGAATAAAGAAAACCGACGCCGTATCCGGTGATTGCTGATCTTTCTTGTCTGCAGAGGCATCCTGGGCCAGGATGCCCCGGATGCTTAAGAGAATAATGGTCAGAATAAGTGTGAATCTGCGCATGAAGCGTGCGGTATTACAGTTGCAAAGATAGGATTAACCGGCATTGTTAACGCTGCTTTGGCCAATTTATTGAGGCCCGGATCATTTCCCCCTGATCAGTTTCCCCTCATAGAGATATCCGTCCGACTGCAATCTGATAAGGTAGGTCCCCGGTTTCAGGCTGCGGATATCATAATGCCCCCTGGTTTTAAACTTCAGTTCTTTTGCTGCCTGCCCGCTGATGTCCGTAATTGTCAGGCTGTCGGCATTCAACGATTCCTGGTTTATGATGCGGAAATATTCCTGTGCGGGGTTGGGTGAAAGGATAAGCTTTCTGACCGTAACTTGTTCTGGTATGGAAGCCGGGCCGTTACCGAAAAGCCAGAGAATGGCCTCCCTGAAATTGTCGCGCCAGAGCGCTTCGTTATGCTGCCCTCCTTCAACAACTTTATTGAAAATATCTTCCTGATTAAAGCCAACAGATTTAAGCGAATCGCTCATTCTGTGCATATGTGCCACCGTGTTTTCACCTTCCAGAGTACCGCAAAGCTGGTAAAACAACATGTTTTCCTGTTTCGGACTGTGGTGGGTGAATAACCACACACTGTCGGAAAACCAGTAGGAGGGAGAAAATATGCCTGCCTTGCTGAAAGTCTGCTGATATCTTAGGGCAGCGTAATGGGAAATCAGTCCGCCCAGTGAGCTTCCCATAATGCCGGTATGCTCCCTTCCGGGGAGTGTACGGTAGTTCTGATCAATATGAGGTTTCAGTATTTCAACAACAAAACGGATATACGCATCCCCATCTCCTCCCCCATATTGCTGATTGGACCAGGGGGTGTATTCCGCGATGCGGTAAATGCCGCCATTGTCGATGCCAACGACTACCGGCACCTCTATCCCTTCTCCGGCCATAGCGTTCAGCGTTTCATCTACCTGCCATTCACCTGAAAATGAGGTATTCGAATCAAAAAGGTTTTGTCCGTCGTGCATATACAATACCGGATAATTTCTGCCTGAGGTATCGTAATCAGGAGGCAGGTAAATCCATATCCTCCGTGACCGGTTGAGTTGGGGAATAAAAAAATCCTCATCCATTATTTGCACATTGGGGGCTGCAGTGGAATTGTTCCCGCTGCCGCCGTCGGCCCAGTTATGTATGGTAACCTCAACGGTTTGTCCATTACCGAATGTGAATCTCCGGTCAGCAATCTCTTCCCCTGAAGGGCCTTTTTCAACGGCAGCCCAGCTGCCACGGGTAAATTTAAACCTGATCTCTGTCCCTTCCGTCTGTTCATTGAGGGTAATATACCAGTTGCCGTCTGTATTTTCCTGCATGGCATAAGCCGGCGATCCGGGATTCCACCCGGCAAAATCCCCTGAAATATAGAGAATGTCCTGCGCCGGCGTATTTGCCGGAAGTGAGGTCACCAGAAAAGTTGCCTGGCTGCGGACAATGCCTGTCAGAAGCAGTGAAATGGCGAAAACCGGTATGAATGGCTTTTTCATCGATGTTGTCAATTATCAGGTAAAAGTAGGATTTTTCCGGTAAATATTGGTTTGCAGGCATAACTGCTTGTTATTATTGGCTTTAAAGTCTCCGGTATCTGAGTTGACCGGAATGAAGACAACCCGGCTATGTGACTTTAAATAGCTACCTTTGCCGCTCAATAACAAACAGTATATGGAAAACCTTCAGTCCGGAGTGTCCGGTGTGATAAGCTTCCGGCGCTGGAGCCGCAGATCATGGGCGGTATTCAGCAGCCTTGGACGCAGCATCCGTATCGGTGTGCTCTGTCTGTCGTGTTCCATACTTGTGCTGCCGGGTTATAGCCAGGAGCAGCCCGATTCCATCCCATCCTCATCATCCGACCGTGAAATTGAACTTGAAGAAGTTGTTGTCAGCGCCCAGCGCTCTCCGGTCGTTCAGTCGCAGCTGATGCGCGTTGTTCAGGTGGTCACCCGTGCGGAGATTGCGCAGCATTCCTCAGCCGGTCTGGCCGGATTACTTGAAAATCTGCGCGGTGTGGATATCAGGCAGCGGGGAGCTTTCGGCATGCAGGCCGACATCAGCATCAGAGGCGGAACATTTGATCAGACATTAATTTTACTGAACGGGATCAACCTGACCGATCCCCAGACGGGACATCACAACCTGAATCTCCCGGTTGACTTATCTTCTGTTGAACGTATAGAGGTGCTTCAGGGGCCCGGGGCCCGGATTTTTGGTCCGAACGCGTTTAACGGGGCAATCAACATCATCACGGCAGCGCCGGCCACACATGGCATCACCGCAACGATCTCAGGCGGAGAGTTCGGCCTTTTTCAATCATCGGTATCAGCAGTCGCTGCATTGGGGAAAGTCAATCAGCATATTTCACTGGGTTGGAACAGGAGCGACGGATATCAGGAAAATACTGATTTCAGCAACCTCAACATGTATTACAGGGCTGTTGTCCCTTCCGGGCCGGGTTCTTTTGATATGCAGGCCGGTTATACGCAGCGCGCCTTCGGGGCAAACAGCTTTTACTCGCCCAGGTTTCCGGCCCAGGCTGAGGAAACCCGTGCCGGATTTGTATCCGTCAGATATAAGCCCGGCAGATGGATTAACCTGAATCCGGCAGTTTACTGGAGAAGACACCACGACCGTTTTGAACTTTTCCGTGAAAACGCCCCGCAATGGTACACCGGCCACAATTATCACATGACTGATGTTGCCGGAGCAGCCGTGAACTGGATGCATGTAGCCGGTTATGGCAGATTATCGCTGGGTGCCGACTACCGTTTTGAGCATATTTTCAGTAATGTACTGGGGAACCCGATGGCCGTGCCAAGGTCTGTTCCGGGTGAACCGGGAGCGGAATTTACCAGATCGTATCAACGGCAATCACTCAGTATGATGGCAGAGCAGTCCGTGTTTCTTGCAAATTTCTCCGTTTCCGCCGGGTTGCTGATGCATCTGAATGCCTCGTTGCCCAATGGCATCAGCATTTATCCGGGAATTGATCTCGGGTGGCAGGTGCTTAAATCAATACGATGGTATGCCACGGCAAACAGGACACTCCGATTGCCCACATTCACCGACTTGTTCTACAACAGCCCGACCAATGCCGGCAATCCTGATCTGAAACCTGAAGAAGCGCTTGCGCTGGAATCGGGGTTTAAGTTGAATAAGGCTGCGGTAAATGCTGAGATATCCGTTTACCGGCAATGGGGGAAAAACATGATAGACTGGGTGAAGCCCGCCGGAAACGAAATCTGGCAGAGCCTTAATCATACCATGATAAATGTTACCGGGATTGAAGCCGGCGCGGATTTCGACCTCCGGCAACCGGAAAGTCTCGGGGTGTTCAGGTATATCGGCCTGCATTATTCCTGGACAAAGGCAGATAAGCACAGCAGGGGTTTTACCTCGCTTTATGCGCTGGATAACCTCAAACACAAAGTGGATCTGAGCCTTGGCCACTCAATTACTTCAAAGAGCGGCATCGACTGGAAGCTGTCTTTTCAGGACCGTTCAGGTGGCTATCAGCCTTATGTCGATGGTGCATTTGCTGAAGAAATTCCTTATCACCCTGTGCTGCTGGCCAATGTAAAGGTTTTCTGGAACCCTGGCGCGTTTCAGGTGTTTGCAGAAGTAAGTAATATATTGAATACCAAAGTTATGGATCATGCCAATGTGCTTCAGCCGGGCCGCTGGATGCTGGCCGGGGTGAAATATCATCTGCAACTGAAGTAAGTTCACGATCCGGATTCTTTACCAGTTTATTTGCCGGGAGAGGCCGGCGGATTTGCAGATAAGAACGTGCGGCTGGGAAACTTTATTTATCTTTGAATAATCAACCAAGAATCAGCCGCTATGAAAGTGTTTCGCTGGATTTTTCCGTTACTTGCTCCGGCAGTATTGATGTCCTGTAAAGGAACTTCTGACAAAACAAAATCTGAAACCATGGATCAACCTGATAAGAAAATAGTAGTTTACCAGGTATTTACCCGGTTGTTCGGGAATACCAATACTGCCAACATTCCCTGGGGGACAATTGAAGATAACGGGGTAGGGAAGTTTAATGATTTTACTGACCAGGCCCTGGAAGAGATCAGGGCGCTGGGCGTTACCCATATCTGGTACACCGGTGTGCCGCACCATGCCGTGATCCGCGATTACACCGCCAGCGGCATTTCGGATGACGATCCTGATGTGGTGAAAGGCCGGGCGGGTTCTCCTTATGCCGTTAAGGATTATTACAACGTAAACCCGGATCTGGCCGTTGATCCTGCCAAAAGGCTTGATGAGTTCAGGGCCTTGCTTGAACGCACGCACCACCATGGCCTGAAAGCCATCATTGACATTGTGCCCAACCATGTGGCCAGGCATTATAAATCGCTCTCCAACCCTCCCGGAACGGAGGATTTCGGGGCATCCGACGATGTAACGGTTGAATATGCGCGCAACAACAACTTTTATTATATACCCGGTCAGCCATTCAGGGTTCCGCAATTCCCTGACTGGTACAAGCCCCTGGGAGGCGAGCCGCATCCGTTGTCCGACGGGAAGTTTGAGGAGTTTCCCGCGAAATGGACCGGAAACGGTTCACGGATGACACGGCCCGATTTCAACGACTGGTACGAGACAGTGAAGATTAACTATGGAGTCAGGCCGGATGGCACCAAAGATTTCGATACCCTGCCGGCCGGTTTCGGGCAAAAGTCCGTTAGCGATCATTATAACTTCTGGCAAGAGAAAGATGTTCCTGACAGCTGGAAGAAGTTCCGCGATATTGCGCTCTACTGGATTGGTTTTGGAGTGGACGGCTTCCGCTTTGATATGGCCGAAATGGTGCCGGTGGAATTCTGGAGTTATATGAATTCAGCCATCAAGAATGCCAATCCCGATGCCTTCCTCCTGGCCGAAGTCTACAATCCGTCCCTCTACCGCGAATATCTTCACCTGGGTAAGATGGATTATCTCTACGATAAGGTAGAGCTTTATGATACGCTGAAAAATATCATTCAGGGCCACGGATCGGCCGATCATATTGCCGGGATACAGGCCGGCCTTGCTGATATAGAACATCATATGCTTCATTTCCTTGAAAACCATGACGAACAGCGGCTGCCTAGTCCGGCATTTGCCGGAAACGCTTTGAAAGGCAAGCCTGCTGTGACCCTGAGTGCCACCATCAGCACGGCGCCCACCATGATCTATTTTGGTCAGGAGGTGGGAGAACCCGGTGAGGGAAATGCAGGATTCGGCAGCGAAACCAGAACGACCATTTTCGATTATTGGGGCGTACCCGCCCACCAGCGCTGGATGAACAACGGAAAGTTCGACGGCGGTTTACTGACCGCAGAAGAATCCGCGCTGCGCGATTTTTACAAACGCCTGCTTAACTTTACAATCAACAGTTCCGCGTTGATGGGTAAATATCAGGAACTGCATTCCTACAACCGCGCCAACAGCCCCGGTTACTATGAGAAAGGATATGCCTTTGCACGCTGGTCTGAAGATGAACACCTGCTGATACTTGTAAATTTCAAAGACTGGGTCGCCGATGAGTATGAACTCAGGTTTCCTTCGTACCTTGTAACAGAGTGGCATCTGAGAGATGGTAAATATCAGCTAACGGATCAGCTCTATCAGAAAAAAAAATATGAATTGATTGTCACGGACGGATTGGGTAAGGTAAAAGTTACCGTCGAGCCGCTTGAATCACTGATCCTGAAACTTGAAAAATGAGTTTTAATATGATCCCTTATCCGGCTTCGCTGGATGCCATCTGATAATCAGCTGAGAAATCCTGGCCTGTCCCGTGTTCCTTTTTTTAGGTATATTAAAGAACTGAAGTTTA
>Ga0334883_1002611_pt1 | contig 21630 bp, 22 predicted proteins | sample GraSluR1_MG_6_FD_207230 | JGI IMG/M metagenome (GOLD analysis project Ga0334883, IMG submission 207230) | Sludge microbial communities from methane-producing bioreactor in Wageningen University, Netherlands - Granular Sludge_09_05-R1 | ecosystem: Engineered > Bioreactor > Anaerobic >...
ATATGAGAAGTTCCAGGAGAAGCTAGGTAGGCTCGGTGCGAAGATGGCGTTCTATCCGGACGAAGAGTAGAAGAGCGGGAAGAGCGGTGGCTGGTGATTAGTGATTGGTGGATGGCGAAGAACGGGTTTGGGGTTTCGGGTCTAGGGTCTGGCAAGAGCGGAAGAGCAAAGAGCCGTCCTTCGTCCAAGATCGTGGACCCGTCCTTGGAGAGCAAGAGCAATAGAGCGGTTCTTCGTTCCGACGCTTCGCGTCCAGGTTGGGAAAAACCTGAGGCTAGAGGCCAGAGGTAAGAGGTCGGAAGAGCGAAGAGATCAGCGAGAGTACGAGATTAAGAGAGAGGGAGAGACGAGTATCGAAAACACGAGATGATGAGAGAGGGCGAGACACAAACGGGTCTGGGGTTTCGGGTCTAGGGTCTGGCAAGAGCGGAAGAGCAAAGAGCCGTCCTTCGTCCTTCGTCCAAGATCGTGGACCCGTCCTTCGAAAGAGCAGGAAGAGCGGTTCCGGCGCGTTGCGCCCAAGTTCTTCGTTCCGACGCTTCGCGTCCAGGTTGGGAAAAACCTGAGGCTAGAGGCCAGAGGTAAGAGGTCGGAAGAGCGAAGAGATCAGCGAGAGTACGAGATTAAGAGAGAGGGAGAGACGAGTATCGAAAACACGAGATGATGAGAGAGGGCGAGACGCAAACGGGTCTGGGGTTTCGGGTCTAGGGTCTGGCAAGAGTGGAAGAGCTAAGAGATCTTGGTCTTCTTACCTCTAACCTCATACCTCTTACCTCTGTTCCACTCGAAACTCTCGACAATGTTCTTTCTCGGGCTCTTACGGCCCGCGAAGCGGAACTGGCACGACGCAGTCGTACTGGCGCCACGAAGTGGTACTGGCCGCCGAAGGCGACTGGCGGGTCTAAGGAGGGGATCCCGGATCGGGGTCCGGGATGACGGGATCGGGGTCCGGGATGGCAGTGTAAGAGCGCTACTAGAACTGGAAGGTGCAGGTTTGAACGAGAAACGAAGAGAATCGGTAAGAAGAGCTATTTCCAGAATAGAAGAGAGACTCGAGTCCTGTGATCTCTGTCCGAGAAAGTGCGAGGTCAACAGGTATGAGACTACCGGGTTCTGCGGGCAGAAGATCGACCCGAAAGTCTCGGCGATAGTCCTCCATTTCGGCGAAGAACCGCCGCTCGTGAGAAACGGCGGGGCTGGCGCGGTTTTTTTCAGCGGCTGTTCGATGAGCTGTGTTTACTGTCAGAACTTCGCCTTCAGTCAGAACAACAACGGAAAAGAGACAAGCCCGGAGAGCCTGGGCGATTCCTTCCTGAAGATAAGCGAGGAAGGCGGAGTCTGCCTTGACCTCGTAACGCCGACTCCTAACCTGTACGGTTTTCTCAGGGCCTACGACTATGCTCTGGAAAGAGGCTTCGATCTTCCTTTGGTCTTCAATACAAGCGGTTATGAGGATATCGAGACACTCGAGACGCTCGATGGCATTGTCGATATATATCTCACAGACATTCGATACACGGACGACCTTACCGGATTGAAGTACTCTCTGGTCAGTGATTACTGGACCGTAACCAGAAGGGCTGTAAAAGAGATGTTCCGACAGGTCGGAGCCTTCAGGGAAGATGAAATGAGAGGAGTCATAGTACGGCACCTCGTTCTCCCGGAGGGTAAGGCCGGAACGGAAGAGATGGCGGAGTTCGTCTCGTTCGAGCTCTCTGCATCGGTCCCCATATCTCTAATGTCTCAGTACAGACCGGTCCACAGGGCCAGAGACTTTCCGGAGCTCTCAAGACGAATCACAAATGCTGAATACAACAGGGCTCTTGAGATAGTCGATGGCTACGGGTTGACCGGATGGATGCAGCACTTTGAATCCGAAGAAGCGTTCAGGGCGAAACCTATCGGAGGAATCTTGTGATTTTTATCATTTCCCTCTTTCTGTGGTTAACCTTCTTTGGAAGAGTGTCTGCAGTAGCCATGGTATCCGGAGTGATTGTGTCTTCTCTAGCCCAGTTCGTCTCCCTGAAGCTGATTCCGCGTGGGCCTGTAATAAGGGTTGCCGTCAAGATAATCCTCTCTCTTCCGGTGGCGATATTTCAGGCCGTGAGGCTTCTCTTTTCCAGGCCCAACTTCTCGGTGAGGACGCAGAAGATTCCCCAAAACCGTATCGAGGAGTTCGGCGAGATAATATCGATAACGATGACTCCAGAGGAAGTGGTTATCTCCGAAGATAAAGAAGGCTTCATAATACACGAGGTAAGACGATGAGCTTCTATATAACTATGGCAGCCATAAGTGCATCAATTCTCATGTTAATGTGGTTTTCTGCGGGCAGTGATCCGTGGAGGCTTATCATAGGATACTCTTCTATATCTACCCGGCTTCTCATAGGCATAGTCTTTATAGAGCTCGTGACACAGGTCGACTTCATATCCGGTGTGGCACTCCTCTTCTTGATCCTGAACACCAGCGGAACGATAATAGCTGCCTATTACCTGGGAGTGAGAAGATGATGGAGATTATCGGGTACGTGTTTCTGATTCCCGGACTCGTTTTCATAGTCGCCGGAACACTGCGTGCAATACTGGCTCACACGATCATCGGAACGCTGCACTTTCTTACGATTGCCGATACCGTAGGTCTTATATTCGTAGTCGTCTCGGCCTTTTTCTTCGGCTGTCTTTCGCCCGTAGAAATGATCGCCTTTGTTGCCGCCCTCATGATCACCGGACCGCTGGTGACCCACGTAATCTCTCGCGCTTACATAAACTCTAGAGGTAAAGAGCGATGAGTTTCGTGATGGCGATCGCGGGAACACTCTATCTTATAAGCGCGGTTATAGTAATCGTCTCCAGGACGAGTTTTCAGGGCGTCATATGGTTTGGGATAATGGGCTCGATTTCCTCCCTGATTATGCTGATGGCCGGCGCGCCGGATGTGGCCATGACTCAGTTTGCGGTCGGTGTCGCTCTCGTTCTGATCGTCTATATTATGGCTCTCAGAAAACAGCGGAGAGTCCGGATGGGTTATATTTCCGTTCCTTCAATGATTGAAAACACGCAGTCCGGATTGAGGGGTCTCGAGTGGGAAGTGTTGCAGCATATAGATGAGAAGGAAGGATATCACGTAGAAGCTATAGGCTTTGGAACCAAAGAAGAGGGAATGAAAGCCGTCGTGAATCACAGCATAGATCTGCTGTGCGGAGCCTTGACTGAAGACGACGTATCCAGAGAGACGAAGGGACTGCCCTATCTCGAGACCTCGATCTTTCTCTGTGAAGACGAGAAGATAGACTTTGTGAGGCTTAAGCACAAGACCCGCAGCGCAACGTCTCCCGAACCCGTATTTCACAAGAAGAGCAACTATGTTCTTGTAGTGTCCAGGAATTCTGAAGACCTTATTCGCGACCTGCTCGAGGGAATACAGGATCTTCATGAATCGGGAAAGATAAAGGAAATAGTTGGGAGGTATCTGTGAAGGTACTCGGTGTAATCGCTGCGATAGCGATATTTTTCGTGGTTCTCGTTTCTATAGACACAGATAAGTCCATAGCAGACCCGGTAAAAGCGATAGTCGAACGTACGAATGTCCCCAATAGTGTTACGGCAGTCTATCTTGAGACCAGACTGTACGATACTGTCTTCGAGGTCATCGTATTCAGTATTACGGCTATCGGGGTGGCAACTCTGCTCGGTTCGCTTGCGAGGGCTCCACATGAAAACCAGAGCGTGTTTCACTCAGTGACTGTTTACAGCGGAGGTCTGGCGGCCCTTTCGATCACACTGTTTCTTTATGTAGTTCTGAACGGACACGTTAGTCCCGGTGGAGGCTTCGTCGGCGGAGTAGTCCTTGCGACCGGTGTAGTGACTTACGGACTGACATCGGACTTCAAAAGGGCAAGCTCCCATTACGACAGGCTCAGAATCAAACAGCTTGAGAGCGCGAGTCTCCTGGTGATATTCGCTCTTTCGACCTTAATTATGCTCTTTCCAGGGATGCACTCGAGGCTACTGGCGAGCGGGACTTTCGGATCCACTCTCAGCGGCGGTCTCATACCTATTCTCAATATACTTGTGGGGATAAAGGTCTATGCCGGTGCCTGGAAGATGTCCGGAGAGTTCATAAGCAGGCGGGGAACGCTATGACAGGGAGCATAGTAATCTATTTCTCGATAATGGGGATGCTTGCCGGAACAATAGGCATGATCCTCTCCAAGAACATAATAAAGAAGATACTATCGCTCGGAATCGTCGAGACCTCTATAAACATGATGTACACCGGGATAAGTTCAAGAGGGGGTATCATCCCTCCGATAGTGAGCGGCGATTTCTCGCTCTCTTATGCCGATCCGATACCTCAGGCGGTAATAATCACGGGGATAGTGATATCCTTTGCTCTGCTCTGTCTTTCGCTTGTTCTTGCGATAATCATTTACAACAATTACCATACTATGGACGTGGAAACGATAGAGAGAAATTTCGAGAGGGAAGAGGAATGATTACGCTAATTCTCATTCCAGTCCTCGGTGGAATCGTCTGCCTCGCTTTCAAGAACAGACAGAGGCTCTGCATGACGATTGCTCTGGCGACAACGATCACCAACGGTATCATACTGCCATTTCAGATCTTCAGAGTGGTCGAAATCAATGTCGGAGAGTGGGGTAATCTCGGGATAAGGCTCGCGATCGATGATTTTGCGATGCCCTTTCTTCTCTCGACTTTCTTCGTGATGCTTGCCATAACTATTAACTCGATTAGAAAACAATACGACGGCTTCTTCTATTCGCTGGTCCTTATTCTGTTCGGTACTTTGAACTCGATCTTCCTCTCGAGAGATCTCTTCAATATATTCGTCACCGTTGAACTGGCGTCGATCATCTCTTTCATACTGATCTCTTACGAGAAGAAGGCGCGCCAGGCGTGGGCGAGCCTCAAGTATCTGCTCCTATCGTCGCTGGGACTGAACCTCTATCTTCTCGGGATCGGCATGGTCTATATGGAGACCGGATCCTTTGCGATGGAAGGGCTGAACAGCGTCTCGACAGTCGCCTCTGTCCTTATATTTGGGGGCCTTGCAGTCAAATCGGGGATTCTGTTGTTCTCCATGTGGCTTCCGGATGCTCATTCGAGCGCGCCGATTCACGTGTCGCCGATTCTTTCGGCCCTTATAGTGAAGATCGACGTCTATCTGTCTATAAGATTCGTAACTTTCGACTCTTTCCTTTGGCTGAAAGACTTCTATATTTCGATCGGTCTGTTCAGTGCTATCGTCGGCGCTTACATGGCCCTGAATTCTTTAAATGCGAAGAGGCTTCTCGCATACAGCACCATGTCGCAGGTAGGCTTCATGATGGTCAACTGCGATAAGTCGTCTTCCTGGCACGGCTTCAGTCACGCCATTTTCAAGACGCTTCTCTTCCTTGTCGTAGGAAACATATCTTACAGACTCGGAACGAAGAAGTATGACGAGTGGAACGGAAGACTGTCAAAGTGGGAGTACACATTTCTCTTGATCGGTTCTCTCGCCATGATCGGCTTCCCTCTGACTTCCGGGTGTGTGACTAAAGAGATAATTATCCACGGGTCTTGCTGTCCCTGGGTTCGAGGCGGTCTGTATCTAGCGTCTACCGCTACGGCAGTGAGTTTCTGCAGGTTGATCTTCTTGAGGCCTTCGAAAGAGAGTACGGCCATGCCCGTGACACACACTCTCTCATATCTCCTTTTGACCGGAGTAATCTTTGTCCACGGAATTCTTGGATTCGAGCTCTACGAGCTGGAGGCGTTGATCCCGGTTTCGGTAGGAATCTTGATCTATGTTCTCACCAAGCGCTATCTAAAGCCGCTTCCGAACAAGATCGAAAAGCTTGATCTCTCACTTATTGCTTATCTCCTGATGATAACTCTTTCATTGGGTGTCGCTTTGCTGGCCACTTGAAAAGGTGAGCCTGTTCCGCTATAATCGATTCTGTAGGCGAGTAGCTCAATTGGCAGAGCGACGGTCTCCAAAATCGTAGGTCGGGGGTTCGAGGCCCTCCTCGCCTGCCAGAGAAAGAGAGGATTATTCCTCTCTTTTCTTTTCTATAGGCTTCAAATTGGGGAGTGCAACCCGCCGGTATAGAATACTGAGTTTCGATCTGCCTCGTCATTGGCTATGAGTGAAAAAATCATGGGCGCAAAAGAGAAGGTATGAAGACAGGCCGGTCTTCAGCCTTATAACTGTACGGTCGTAGTTGAACTCGTTCAGGCGCTTCAGATAAGTCGAAAAACCTCTTATGTTGTCCAGCGAAAAACTCTTCTCCCCTACCGACAGAGCTTTCGAGTCCATAGAGACGTCGCCGCTAAGACTCTCCTTTTCTCCTGTGAGAGTGTTCAGAATGACGGCCTCTCCTTTACCTACAGCGAGCGAGCCTCTCTCGTTCAGATAAGAGGCTAGCAGTTCTCTCTGAACCGTCAATAGCTCGGGTACCTCTCTTCCATTTATATAACCGTATTCGTCCACCGTGAGAGTGGCCTTGCATTTGCTGCAAACGGCATCGTTGACTCCGGATACTACCGTTCTGAACCCGCCGCACTTCTCACAGAACCAGATTATTCTCTCTATACCGGATGCTCTCTTTCGTCCTTTGAAGGGTATCTTTTTTTCTCTCTGCCAGTCCCAGTCAGAAGGTCTGGAGAGGAATTCGAGGGCCTCGCTTCCGTGGAAGACCTCGAATGTGATATCGATTCTTCCCCACCGGTGGTGATCGGCCCATCTGGGTCTGGTCAGATAACCCCCGTTCATTCGCGCGGCGACTACGGGGACATCGACTCTGTCGAGAAACTTGTCGGTTCCGGGAGGGACCACACCGAACTCACCGTCCCAGGTTACGGAGCCTTCGGGCATAAGCCCGACGATTCCTCCGTCCTTCAAGACCTGCAAAACCTTTCTCAACGCGGCTGTATCGGGAATGCCCTTTCTCTTTTCGATTGCGCCCGACGCCTTCAGAATCGGGGCGGCCAGAGGGTGCTTGAAATTGCCGGCGGCCACGGCCCACACGACCGGATACTTCACAAAGGCTTCGATCAGTATAGCGTCTATGAAATAGGCGTGGTTTCCCACAAGAAGGAAGGGCGGATCGGGGATCCTTTCGGAGTTTATGGCGTGAAGATTGTAGCGCTTTATGAAAGGGCCTCTAAGAATAGGTCTCAATGTCCGCCATATCAGCTTATCGCCGGGCAATCTCACTTTTCGCAAAGCGCTCACTTCCCCGAAAAGAATATGATTATTATACCAGCATCTACGGGATGACCTGAAAGCGAAAATCAAACTGGGTTAATCATTGTCGTGGTAAAATTCTCTTGGTCGTAGATGTGAAACAGCCATAAGTCCACGGCCGGTGTCTTCTATGCATAAAAGTCGCGAAAGCATTTCACAACCTCCCCCGGATCATAAGAGATACTTCAAAAAAGGGAGGAAAAACCTATATGATGAAGAGACTGGACAGAAGTCAATACTCAAGAGTCATGCCCCTCGTTAGAGGACTTGACAGGTATCTTTCGGTCAGGGCCGTCTTACAGGAGGATGTCGAAGGCTTTGTCTATGCCGATGACGTGATGAGCCCCGATACGTATTTCGTATGGGAGATCTCCGGCGATTCCGGGTTCTATCTCGAAGGAGAACCTTCAGAGAGCCGGGCGCTGGAGGTCAACCGGGTAATAAGGGAAGAACTCTACGCTATCGGGAACGAGTCCGGCAGGTGCGTCGATTTCACGCTGTACACATACCCGCAGACCTGGGAAGAGTATATACCTCTGATCCTGAAAGACACTTATCCCAGAAGGTATTACCGCAGGAGTTTTCTTCTGGATAAACCGAAAACCCGGGAGATCGATCTGCCGGCAGGTTTCTACCTTTCAAGTGTGGACCGGGATTTTCTGGACGGAAGACTCGAAGGGGACGGACATATCCGCAAATGGGTAGAGGATCCGTGGAGATCTAAAGAGAGGTTTCTTGAGAAGGGATTTGGCTTATGTATTCATACCGATACCGAGGCTGTCAGCTGGTCGCTCGCAGATTATGTATCTGACAATCGGGTGGAAATAGGAATCCAAACGAACGAAAAGTACAGGCGCAGAGGCTTTGCGTCGATGGTGATAAACGCGATGGTTAACGGGGCGATCGAACGGGGCTTCGACAGAATCGGCTGGCATTGTTGGGGCGATAACGACGCTTCGGCCTCCACAGCGCTGCGTGCAGGGTTTAATGAGATGGAAAAAGCACAAGTCCGCAACGCCTGGTTCAACCAGATCGATAATACCGCACTTAATGGCTACGAAAGCCTATTTGGCTTGAAAGACTACGCCGGAGCCGTACGCCACTTTGAAAGGGCTATCGAGATGAGAGAGGAAGCCGAATCAGTACCGGAAAAGACCGAGATTCTGGAGACCGATAGCGATCTCGCCGCGGCATACTGGTTCAAGGGATGCGCTCTGGCGATGCTTAGCGAGTCAGACAGAGCATTTGAGAGCCTTTTCAAAGCTGTCGAACTCGGTCTGGAAAGAGGCGGGCAGAGAATCGAAAGCGAACAGCTTGTCGAGCTTCGAAAAGACCGGCGCTGGAGTGAGCTGCTAAGGCTTATCGAAGAAGGAGATGAGAAATCTGAGAGTTGATTCGTTGACTGCTATATATTTCTCGCCCACAGGTACAACGAAGAAGCTAGTTCAGGCTCTCTGTAAGGGTTTTGAAGGGGCCGTCGTCAGCGAGTGGGACCTTACCCGCCCGGCTTCCAGGGATTTTCTTTCTGGCAGAAAGGTGAGCGATGATCTCCTGGTGATAGGTCTTCCGGTGTACGAGGAGAGAATTCCGAAAATCATACTACCGTTTCTGAACAATCTGGAAGGACACGGTCAGCCCGTTGTAATGGTAGCAGTCTATGGAAACGTCTCCCCGGGAATGCTCTTACCCGATCTGGCAAAGCTTCTAAAGAAAAAGCGGTTTTTCATAGCAGCCGGAGTAGAGGTCGTCGCCGAGCACTCTTTTTCTAGCGACGCTCTACCGATCGCGAAGGGCAGACCCGATGAGATCGATCTGCAGTACGCAACAGACTGTGGGAAGAAGATAAGAAACTATCTCGAGTCGCATGATAATTTACGGGAACCCTTGATAAGGGGCGAGCTTCTCCTGATGGCGAAAGTGCTTCCAGATGATGCTGCAAGAGTCTTCACCAGTAAGCCAGATGTCGATCTGAACAAGTGCATTCGCTGTGGGATCTGTGCTGAATGGTGCCCGGGTGGAGCGATAGACAGACTTTCCTTGAAGATTGAAGATAATCTGTGTATAAGGTGTTTTTCGTGTGTCAAAAGATGTCCGGCAGCGGCCAGGGAGATTAGATTCAAGCCTCATCTTGGCTGGCTTGCAAAACCAGTCTTTCGAAGAAAAGGGCGAAAGCGCCGGGAGGCTGTTCTGCACTTGAGTGAAGAGTGAAGACGCCGGCATCGCCGGCGTCCGCTACTTGTTATGTGTGCTTTTCTCTGAGAAGGCCCTCTTCTTTTCTCACTTTCTGGAGAGCCTCAGTGTATGGCCGGTTGTAAACACAGCAGCCGACATTCATCTGGCGAATGAGAAGCTCAATACAGTTATCGCAAGCAGTGCACCATTTGATTTCATTCTCTTTGCCTTCCATAAGCTTAGCCGGAAGGTATGGATCCGCAAAGGACTGTCTGCCAAGGGCGACCATGTCTACGTATCCGTCGTTTATGTTTTTATTGCCCCAGTACCTGAAAGTGTTCTTCTCTCTCTCGACTGCCTGGAAAGTATTTTTGCCGTCCCTGAAGATGGAATAGGCCGAGCCGATCACAACTGTTTCAGGCTTCAGGTTTTCTCTGAGGACTTTGGAGAAGTAGTGATGCAGGTAAGCGTAGTCGGGTATCTTTCTGTCGGGTTGTGATAGCGCAAGAGTAATAGACGGGCTGCCTGCAGACTGGAGTATGTAGTGCGCACCTCTCTCTTCAAGGCCTTTGCAGAGCGCTATCGATTCTGTCAGATCCATTACCGCAGTGTCTGGTCCTGCGCTTCCGCAGCCTCCCGGGAAGCCCTCCCAGACGGAGACTTTTGAACCGATTATGAAATTGGGATCGTTGACCTCTCTGACGACTCTTTCGGTAAGTTCAAACGCAAAGCGGCTCCGGTTCTCCCATGAACCTCCATACTTCCACTTTCTATCGTTGTACGGACGGAGCAACTGGGAACCGAGATAACCGTGAGAAAGCTTCAGGTCGACACCATCGGCGCCCGCATCGTGACAGATCTTCGCCGCGAGAACGAACTCATCCATAATCCTTTCTATGTCTTCCTCACTCAGCAGCTCTCCACCAAAACCCGCGAGCGGTTTCACGCAGACTCGCTTCGAAAAGTCTGGATGGCTCAATTCTCCAGAGTGTGTTAGCTGGAAGATGAAGATAGTGTCTTTGTTGACACTCTTCATCTCGCGAACGAACTTTGTCAGGGCCTCTTTATTTCGAGGCATGATGCTGAGCTGAGTCTTTCTCCCGCGATTTTCGTAAGTGACCGTTATGGCTTCAAGGTCTACCAGCCCGGCCTTGCCCTCGAAGAGTTTCCTGTAACGTTCGTAGGTCTTTTCTGTGGGATTTCCTTCTTCATCGGAATCACAACATTCCATCGCGTTGATTGCCATTCTGTTTGGAGCAACCCGGTTTCCGATCTTGATTGGAGTGAAGAGAGCTTCCTTTTCAGACATAAAACGACTACCTCCCTGGTTTTATTTTCCCCGCGTCACAAAACAAAGCAATCCACCAGTAGTTAAATGATAGTATTATTCGGGTTACTGGTACAATACTGGTATTATCGTATAGTAGTACCAGTTAGTTGCTGGTATTCGACTCCTGTAACTATCATGAGATAGCGAACACAACGGATAGTCCAAATTGTTCTTTGAGTTTGATTCTGAGCCACAGCCGTGGGATAACTCGAGTGTCGCTTAAGAAACATGTGGGCCGAAGGAGAGTGTGAAATGCAAGGATTCTTTTCGGAAAATACCAGTGGAGTGGAGAGACCGTTGAGTTCCATACCGGGTATATACCTTTCCAGAGACTCGCTTGAAGAGTCCAGCATACTAAACAGCCGCGAGCTTCTGGTCTTCATTCTCGAAAGCATTCAGGACGGTGTAAGCATTCTGGACATCGATTTGAGAGTAAGATACGTTAACAGCTCGATCAAACACTGGTATTCGGATAAGGGACAGATCGTAGGCAGGAGATGCTTCGAGATATACCACGACCGCAGCAGCCCTTGTGAGAAGTGTCCGGTGCTTCGAACGATGGAGAGCAAGAAGTCCGAAGTCGAGATCGTTCCATATCAGGCGCATTCGGTGACTGACGGCTGGCAGGAGCTATTTTCGATTCCGATATTCAACAAGAGCGACGAACTCATAGCGCTTCTGGAGTATGTGCGAGATATTTCTCTCCAGAGATTTGTCGAGCACAAGCTGATAAGCGTTCTTGACAGACTTGACAGTATAGAGAAGAGAAATGACCTGCTAACCAGTCTTCTGCGCCGCACCGAAGAGGAAAAGGCTGAGCTGGAGAAGACTATCACGGGCAATATGGAGCGCTATGTCAAGCCTTCTCTGGAATATCTGAAGAGACACACCGACGAGAAGGATGTCGAATTTGTGGAGGGTTTGATAAAGGAGATCATGAACCCCGTGACAAAGAAGCACTCTTCAGTTCTGGACAATCTAACTTCCAGGGAGATACAGATAGCAACGTTCATAAGAGAAGGAAAGACCAGCAAAGAGATAGCGGAGATTCTCAGTGTAACCAAGAAGACGGTCGATTTTCACAGGGCGAATATCCGCAAAAAACTTTCCATAAAAGGCAACACTACGAACCTGAGATCATATCTTCTTTCTCACCAGTAATTTCTGATATACTCCAGTTAGGCGGAAAGGAGGCGGTTTTGTGAAAGCGATCAGGGTTCCTTTGATGCTCTTAGTAGTGTTCTTTTCTTCAGTTCTGATTTTCGGACAGGTCGTCGATACTACTCAATACTCCGTCGTGGAGAGAGAAGTCTCGTTCATGAGTGAAGACGGTTTGATCCGCGGGATTATCGCGCTGCCGGAAACAGAGTCTGTGAACACACCCGTGGTCTTGCTTCTCCATGGATTCGCCGGTCATATGAACGATCTCATAGTCGGCGGTACTGCTGAATCAATGTATGGGATGACCGCGAGAATCCTTGCAGAGTATGGAATCGCCAGCCTGAGGTTCGACTTTCGCGGGTCTGGACTGAGTGAAGGCGACTGGCAGGACACGACTTTCAGCGGTCAGATAAGAGACGCGATCTCTGCCCTCTCCTTTCTTGAGATGTTCCCGGAGGTGGATCCATCGAGAATCGGAGTGATCGGGCTCAGCCAGGGCGGTCTAGTGGCAGCCTGTGTGGCGGCGAGAGATCAGCGGGTGAAGAGCGCGGTACTCTGGTCGGCCGTGGCAATTCCAGTGCACACATATTCGGCACTGCTCGGAAGCGACGCCGTTGAGACTTCCTTAAAGGTCGATCCGGGGACAGCGATCGTCGCGAATCTATCGTGGGGCGGTACCACTACCCTCAGAAAGGAGTTTTTCGACGAACTCTTCACTATTAATCCGGTCGCCGAGATAGCCCATTACCCGGGCAGTCTCATGGTCGTTGCCGGTTTAACGGACGCGATAGTCTTTCCCCAGCCTCAAGCCGGAACGCTTTTCATCGAGTATCATAGGGGCGAGGAGAGGATATTCGTTCAGGATTCCGGTCACATATTCGACCTCTTCGAGGGTGAAGAAAACCTGAGGGAAGTCATATTCGAGACTCTGGAATGGTTGCTGGAGACACTGTGAAGTGGGGGTGGATGCTTTGAGACTGAAGGGTAAGAGAGTAGCGGTTCTAGTAGAAGATGGATTTGAGGATCTAGAATTCTGGGTTCCAGTAATGCGGCTTCGCGAAGAGGGGGCGGACGTCATCATCGCCGGACTTGAGGGAGGAAAGACCTACACAGGCAAGACGGCACTGAAAGCCTCTGCTGATGTCACTATCGATTCGTTGAACGCTTCGGAACTCGATGCACTGGTCGTTCCGGGCGGCTGGGCTCCCGACAAACTCAGAAGGTATAAGCGCGTCAAAGAGCTTCTGGTAGAGATGAACTCTCAGGACAAGATCATTGCGTTGATCTGTCACGGAGGTCTGGTCGGCATATCGGCCGGAATAGTGAGGGGTGTAAAGGCGACCGGAAGCGAAGGCATAAAGGACGATCTCGTAAACGCCGGTGCTATCTGGACAGACGAGGCTGCTTTCAGAGATAAGAACTTTGTCTGGGGACGTGTAGTCAAGGATATCCCCGACTTCTGCAGAGAACTGGTGAAGGCCGTCGAGACGATCTAGAAAGGCTTGTTCAGGTTCTTCAAGGTTGCCGCAGGCTTTATTGAGCCGGCGTTTTTCGCGGCTCTCTCCAATAATGATAGGAGTGTCTTCTTCTCTTCATCGGAGAAGCCTTCTGTGAGCATTTCCTCGACCCGTTTCCCCAGTTCTCGAATCTCCAGAGCGATCTTTCTTCCACTATCGGTCATATATAACCTGTAACTACGTCCGTCATCGCGGTCACTTTGCCTCAGAACGTATCCTTTTTCGGCCAGTCTTCTTATCGCCCGGGCAGTTGTGGCCTTGTCGATACTCAGCATTGAGCTCAGTTCGCTCTGGTTGACTCCTTCGTTGAACATCAGTACTCTTAGAAAGAGAAACTGACCGCTGCCCAGCCCGTACTTCTCCATTTCCTTCGAAAAGAAGATATGCGCGTGCCTGAAGATACAGGAGACCCATCTTCCCAGATGGCTTCCCCTATCGTGAAACTCGTCATGCGACATCTGTAACACCTTCTTCGAGATCAAGCTCGCCCGATTTGAACAGCCTGAGCTCTCTTATGTAGAAAGCAAGCGATATCACAAAGGCGATACTGTCGGCAAGGGGGAAAGACAACCAAATTCCGTCTATTCCGAAATAACCCGGCATTATAAGCACAAGCGGGATCAATATTATTATCTGCCTCAGCAGGGATAAGAAGAGTGCGGGTCCTGCCTTTCCGAGAGCCTGGAACATACCCGAAGCGATTACTTGAACTCCAATCGAAGGCAGTGCAATGATCACTATCCTCAAGGCCTTAGTAGAGAGCTCTATAAGCTGGGCCTCGTTTGTGAAGATTCCTATCAGCTGGCGGGCGAAGATCATCATCAAGACCGTCGAGAAAACGGCAAGAGAAGTGGTGACTATCGTTGAAAGCCTTACCGAATCTCTGGCCCGTCGGAGCTTTCGCGCGCCGTAATTGTAACCGAGAATGGGTGCGAAACCCTGATTTATACCGAACATAGGCATGACAAAGACCATGAGCAGTCTGTTGATAACCCCGTAAACCGAAACCGCAATATCTCCACCGTAGAACACGAGAGAGTTGTTCATTATTATCGCCAGCATACTGCCGGCGACCTGCCTCGAAAAGGCCGAAAGCCCGACGGTGACCATTTCCCTTATTATGGACCACTCCGGAAGAAGAGACTTCAAACGGACCTTCAAAGAGCTCTTTCCGAACGAGAAATAGCCGAGCACATAGACTGAAGTGACTGCCTGCGATATCACCGTTGCAATCGCCGCACCTCTTATGCCCATGTCAAGAGCAAAGATGAATATAGGGTCGAGTATTATGTTCAAAAGAGCCGAGATCAACATGGTCAGCATGGCTATCTTTGCCTTGCCTTCTGCCCTGATAACGTTGTTCATGGCCATTCCAAAGGAAAAGAACGCCGTCCCGATAAGAATTACGCCCAGATAATCCCTGGCGTAAGGAATTATGTTGTCGCTTGCGCCAAGAGCCCTGAGCAAAGGTTCAAGAAATAGAATCCCGATGCCCGCCATAGATACACCGAACAGGAGCGAAGCCCCGATGACGTTACCGGCGGTGCGGTCGGCCTTTTCCTGGTTCTTGCCGCCCAGAGCTCTCGATATGATCGAAGCGCCGCCTATACCAAACATCTGGGCGAAGGCCATTATGAATATTTGAACGGGGAATGAGATGGAGATCGCCGCTATTCCAAGCGATCCGACACCGCGGCCGACAAAGATCGTGTCGACGAAATTGTACATCGCCTGAACCAGCATACCTATCGTCGCGGGAATCGACAATTTGAGAAGCAGTTTCCCTATCTTTTCATCCCCAAGCATTTTGTGAAGGTCTTTCAAAAAGAATACCACCCCCATAACAGTTGCGCATGCAACCATTATATTCCATTCTTTCAGTGAAAACCACTCTCGTTTCATCCGGCCAGAACATTCACCGATGATCTCGGCAGTTTACAGGGAAGCGCTGTCAGTCCAAATTGTGAAACTCTCTCAAGAACTCCGCGGCGCAGTCTTTTATCAAGGTTGCGCCCGTGCCGTTCTGGTGTACATGATCTACCGTCAATATGAGTCCGTTTTCGCGTGAAAGCTCATCCCACTTCTTTCTGAACACACTGTGCCTCAGTAAGACTCTCAGTGTAAGCTCCCATGATATCTCCTGCGAAGTTGTAGTCACTTTCGTGCTCATCTTGAGATAATCTAGTTGACGTTCGTTCAGGGCAATATAACCAATGTTCATCTTAAGGGCCATTTGCTTCATCGAATCTGAGTACTCTATACTTCTCTTGAAAAGTACGTGTTCGGGATCCTCGGTAATGAGAGGCAACGACATGACTCCTATCTTTGCTCCGGTAGAATTGCTAAGCTCTTGCAGTATTTGCCGCAGGTTTCTTTCGTAGCCTTCTTTCGAAGGTCTTTCGGGCAGTTTGTTCCTTCTCATATAGGCATTCATGACCTTCTCCGAGTAGGTCGCCCACACGTCATTTGTTCCTATCAGCAGAATAATGAAGTCCGGCTTGATACTCATCACTTTATCGAGCCTTTTCAGGACATCATAGGAGAGATCTCCGTTTATTCCGCAGTTGATGAACCGCGCTCTTCCTTTGAAGTCTCTCTTCAGCATCTCAAAGTAGCTTTCGCCTACGCGTCCGTAGGTAATACTATCTCCAAGGCATACAACAGTCTTCATGACGGCGGCCTCCCCGCTCTTCGATTTCATCAATTATAGCCTTTTAACATCCTTTGCACCGCAAATCAAGTCGTCAGTTAATTGCAGGCAAATAACACTGAGTTCACAGAGCAGGAATATACTTTGATAACTGACTGGGGGGAGTGTTTGCGCGTGAAGAGAAGAATTTTACCTGAGAGAATCGGAAAGGCCTTCGACAGTGTTAATCCGAGGCTGACAAAAGTCTTTTTGCCTTGGATTCTTAAAAACCCAAGGTACCTGACGGGTGCGAGCTCTCTTCTGAAGGCCTTCAATGAATCTGAAGAAACACGTAAGACTCTGCTGGAGAGAGATAACCTTATGGTGCCGCCAATTATGATACTTAGCATAACCAATCAATGCAATCTCAGTTGTACGGGCTGCTTCGCAAAAACCCTCAGAAACTCGGGGGACAATACTCTGAAGAAACAGGCAATGGATTTCGGTTGCTGGGAGAGCGTTATAAACCAGGGAAGAGACCTGGGAGTCTATACTTTCCTTATAGCCGGCGGAGAGCCCTTTATGTTTCCGGAACTTATAGACATCTGCGCCGGAAACAGAGATAGAATCTTCGTAATCTTCACAAACGGGACCGCAATCGACGAAACTCAACTGGAGAAACTGAAGAGGACTAACAATACCGCCGTTATAGTGAGCGTCGAGGGAGGCAGAGAACTCACAGATGACAGAAGAGGCTCCGGGGTCTTCGATTGCGCCATCGCCGCGATGGAGAGGCTGCACAAGAACGGTATAGTCGGGGGGATATCCGTAACGATTACCAGAAAAAACTTTCGTTTCTGGATGGAAGAAGAGAATATCGACTACTTCATCGAGCGGGGAGCCAAGCTAGGCTTTTTCACCGAGTACATTCCCACAGTTGAAGTCGGAGACACTGCAATCTCGAGAAGCCCTATGGGAGACTTGAACATAGAGAGCTCTTCGGAGCAGACAACGATACTCACTGACTGTGAAAGAAGGGAATTCAGAGAGAAAATCCTGAGGTATAAAGATGAGAAATCGCTGTTTATTATCCACTCGCCGGGCGACGAAGAGCTTTTCGGCGGCTGTGTCTCTTCCGGAAAGGGCTTCATACATGTGAATCCTTACGGCGACCTCACTCCGTGCCCGGTGTCAGATATCGCCACTCATAATCTGAGGCACGATTCATTAAGGAATGGCCTTCAGAGTCCGCTGTTCAGAGAGATTCGCGACAGTGAAGGCCTGCTTGAAGGTGGGGACGGTCCCTGTGCGCTCTTCGCTCACCAGGATGAACTCGAGGAACTGAGAAAGAAAGTGGGCGCCTACAGAACGGGGTTATGAGGGTTATGATCGACGGTTCTGTTCTTCGTCAAAATACCTTGTCCGAATATCTCTGGATTTGTCTGTGGGGGCGAGCGGCCTAAAGCTACCTTGCTATTCTCGGCTTACACCGGTTAAATCTGCCTCACCAGAGTTATCGGACGGGTTGGCTGCTCGCCGCAGAGACCGTGGATCGTGGCGTCACCCCGAAGTGTCTTAATACTCGCCCATAACGTATTTCCTTTGGCCGAAGATGGTAAGCTTTGGGACTTCTAAAAGCCCCCGACTTTACTTGAGGGGATACTTACTGCCTGAAATCAAAACCCTCTTCAATCAATTCAATACAAATCTCCACAACTCTCGAATCGAAGGCAGTACCCGATCTGCTCCGAATCTCTTCTAACGCCGTCTCCATTTTGTGGGCCGGTCTGTAGGGTCTGTGAGACGTCATCGCTTCAACAACGTCTGCAACGGCTATAATTCTGGCCTCCATACATATTTCACTTCCGATGAGCTTATCCGGATAGCCTGAGCCGTCAAGTCTTTCGTGATGCTGGCGAATTATCTCCGCTATTGGCCAGGGAAGGCGCGTGTTTCTGAGAATGTTGTACCCAAAGATGCTGTGCTGTTGTACCAGGCTGAACTCATTTTCGTTCAACTTACCGGGTCTAGAAAGAATTTCGGCAGGTATGGCGACCTTTCCAATATCGTGTAGCAGACCGGCAACCTTGACTGCTTCTATTCTGGTGTCGTCCAGACCGATTTTCTCGGCCAGCTTCGAGGACAACCGGCTCACATTTTGGTGATGGTATTCGATATATGGATCTCTCGCCGTCAAGATATCCGAAACCACGGTGACTATGGAGAAGAAAGCCTCGCTGAGTCTTTCGGCGGCCTCCTGTCTCTCGGTGACGTCACGGGCTATACCTTCAATGGCGATTAGCTTCTCGTTTTCGTCGAAAATGAGGACATTCTGCTGCTCGATCCAGACAACCTTTCTATCCTTTCTCACCCATTTCATAGTCAACGTTTCTCTCTGCCCGGAGTGAGAGTTATAGTTCCTGATGTTCAGGAGCTTGTCTCTGTCTTCGGGATGAACTATTTTGGTTATCAGATCGGGATCCTTATAGAAGTTGTCGGGAGTATAGCCAGAGATACGAGTCGATGCAGGACTGACATAACTGAAACCTTCTTCGGGAAAGAGTTCGTATCTGTAAATCAGATCGTTGGCTTTCTCTGCCAGCAGCCTGAATTTCCTCTCACTATCGATAAGAGCCTTTTCGGCCTTTTCTTTGGCTATTTTGATCTCCTTTTTCTCCAGTGCCTCGACGACCGCGTACGGCAACCGGGCCATGTGCTCCTTTATGACATAATCGACCGCACCGGCCTTCATGCACTCGGCGGCGGTGTCTTCATTCATGGAACCTGTCAGAATTATCACAGGGAGCTCCGAAGCGTTTTCGAGAACCAGCTCGATAACTCTCATCCCGTCGAAACCAGGCATAAGATAGTCGGAGATTACGAGGTCAGGTGAAAACTCCTTAAGTTTCTCGATGAAATCATTCTCCGTATCTACCACAACTGCCTCGATTTCCGGAAACACTCTGGAGATCTCCCGTTTGGCTAGATCGATGTCCGTCGCCAAATCTTCTGCGAAAAGGATTTTTATCCTCCCGTTTTTACTCATCTCCAAATTCACCTCGATGGAAGCCTGTTAAGCACAAGCCAGTAATCGTTCATCTGTCTCAGTGACTGGATGAAATTCTCAAAGTTAACTGGTTTCACAATATAACTGTTCGCCCCGAGTTTGTACGATTCTTCCATATCTACTTCCTGGGTGGAAGAAGTAAGAATGACTACCGGTATAATACTGGTCCTCGGGTCCTTCTTTATCTCTCTTAGAACATCTATTCCGCTGACTTTCGGGAGTTTCAAATCCAGTAGAATTACCTTTGGAGAGCGAACGATACTACGATCACTGTACTTGCCGCGGGCAAATATGAAATCCAGGGCCTCCTCGCCATCTTCTGCGACTACGATATTGTTCGCCAGTTTGCTCTTTTTGAGCGCTCTCAGTGTAAGTTCGATATCTTCGGGATTGTCTTCCACGAGAAGTATCTCTACTGCGTTATCATCCATCACTTTCACCTCTCTGGTATAGAGACATAGAATGTTGCACCGCGGCCTTCTTCACCTTCGGCCCTTACGGAACCTCCATGTCTGTGAATTATCCTCTGAACTATCGAAAGGCCAACGCCGGTCCCTTCGAATTCTCTGGAGCTATGAAGCCTCTGGAAGATTTCGAAGACCTTGTTCGCGTATTTCTGATTGAATCCGACGCCGTTGTCTTTGACATAATATGTATTGGTTCCATTCTCGGAATAACCGCCAACCTCTATGGTTATCACCTCCCGTAGAGCTGAGAATTTCAAGGCGTTCGAAAGCAGGTTTATCCACACCTGTTTCATCATAACGCTGTCTCCATAGACCTCGGGAAGTTTCTGTACCGATAATTTGACTTTCCCACGAACCTCGACAGTTACCACTTCATTAAAAATCGAATTGACCATGGCGGTCATATCTAGCTTCGATTTCACCAGTTCGGTCCTGTTTACTCTGGACAAGGCCAGTAGATCGAGTATCAACTGGTCCATCTTCTTTATGTTGCGCTTTATGACACCGAAGAGCCTCAAACCTTCGCTGTCGAGGACGTTTGCATAATCTTCCTCTACTATTCTCGAATACCCGTCTACGGCTCTCAAAGGTGCCCGCAAGTCGTGAGAAACCGAATAGGCGAAGGCCTCGAGCTCCTTGTTGACGGCTTCCAGTTGTGTGGTCCTTTCGGCAACCCTTGCCTCCAGTTCGGCGTTCAACTGCTCCACCTTTTCCTGGTAAGTGCGTGTGTCGGTAACATCGTGTACTACTTGTAGCTTCGATAAACTTCCATCATTGTTGAAAACGGGTATGTCGATCAAGTCGTAAATACGACCGCTTCTTTCTGATCTGCGTTCCCAGCGGACCGGCTGGCCGGAAAGTATCTTATCTTGTTTGCACCACGCACAGGGAGCATCGAGTCCTTGAAAGAATTCGTAGCATTTTCTACCTTCGATCGGACCATACTTTTCTATGAGAACGGGATTAACGTACTCGATATCATAATTCTCATTGACCATATAGATGCCTTCGGGAATGTAGTCGAGTATCTGACGGAGCTTTCTTCTTTCGATCTCAAGTTTCTTTTCGACGTTCTTCTGCTCGGTAATATCTCTGGCGAAAACGGAGACCCCTTCGCCCAGAGGATAGATGTTTATTTCCAGTATCGAAGTCTTTATTCTGTTGCTGTATTCGAAAATGGAGGATTCCGGCTTCCCTCTCTGGAGAACCCTTCGGTAGGAGGCCATGGCTTTTGCAGTAGTAGCGTTTTCCGGGAAGACTTCCGTCACGTGTTTTCCAATAACGTCTATGTACTTGAGTCCGGTCATCTCCTCGCTGGCTCTGTTCCAGTATATGTACCTCAATTCTTTGTCGAGAGCATAAAGCATGTCCGTTACGCTTCCAATAACCTTCGAAAGGAGTTCTTTCGTCTCGTTTAGCCGTCTCTCCTGGACCTTTTTTTGTGTAATATCGAAGGCGTAGACTCTGGCTATATCGGTTCCGGGAACACGGTTCAGCGATACGAAGAAGATATTCTCTCCTATGGTCTTTTCATAATTGAAAGAGAAAGGATCTTTCGACTTCCAGATCTCCTGTGAAAGCTCGTCTGGTAGAAATATGCCCGGGTCTTTCAGTCCATTCAGACTCAGAATGGACAGGCAAGCAGCGTTTTGGAAGATTACACTTCCATCTGACCCAACCTCTAACACAGGGTTCAGAAGGCTTTCAATCTCGTCTAAAAAACCAGACCTACGTTCCGCTGAATCCGAACGAATTTCTTCCAGGCTCATAGGAATCCCCCCCCGGTTTTTGAGCAAGACAGATATTCGTGATGGGTATAGACATTATAGCACTAATAACTTACAAGTCAGGCTTTCAAATATGAACCCAATCCTTAGTACCCGGATTGTCAGATGCTCTGCTCACATTACGTTCAATCTTCTCTTCACTTCTTCGGTCGTTCTCTGGGTTAGTCCGTAGGCTTCTATCTCTTCGGATAGAAGGCTCGGGTCTCCTCTTCCCGCAAGAAAGGCGTTGAGTCTGGCGGCGGCCGT
>Ga0334883_1002613_pt1 | contig 21621 bp, 14 predicted proteins | sample GraSluR1_MG_6_FD_207230 | JGI IMG/M metagenome (GOLD analysis project Ga0334883, IMG submission 207230) | Sludge microbial communities from methane-producing bioreactor in Wageningen University, Netherlands - Granular Sludge_09_05-R1 | ecosystem: Engineered > Bioreactor > Anaerobic >...
CGCGCATAGACAGCGGCATTATATACCGGACTGCCAACCGGGGCCAGATAGGGCAACAGAGCAGGATGGTGCAGTTCTATATAGGTAACCACAGCCGGACAGGGCTGGGCAATAAGAGGAACCTTGGTTTTTCCTGTCTGTATAGCCTGATGATATGCGGCGGTAGTTATTTCGGCTCCCAGAGCCACATCATATACCGCTGCCATCCCCAGAGCTTTTAACGCAGTAATCAGTTTTCCCAGTTGGAAATTGCTTTGGGCAGAGGGTGCCACCAGAGCAACTATATTTTTCAAGGATAGGTTTTCACATAATTTATCGCTGTCATCTATGGGAAATCGCGCGCTCTTTTCCGCTATTCCCCCATGACTTTTTATACAGGCTTCGATACATCGTCCACAGCCAATACAAAGTTGGTTATTAAATTTTACTACCTCACTGCTACCATCACTGCATATCTTTACCGGACAGACAGCAATGCACTGATGACAGTTGATACAATTCTCAGCTTTTATGCCAATAACCTCTATTAAGTTTTTCATGTTGTTCCCGGAACCCATTAAGCAATTTCACATCTATTTCCCCTTAGCATGCCGGCATTCTCTGTCCGTTCTGTTTGCTCCTCCCGTTTTCCGTCCGGGGAGCAGCAAAGACAGGCGCTATACCAATTCGGTCCCACCCTTCTGCTCGCCAGGGAGGTCCCAATTGGCCCAGGGCAACGAAGCATTAGTCCTGTAAATTCCGGCTTCCTCCTTTCAAATATATCTTTCGCTCACACGTTAATAATCTTATTTCTCCCTTATTCCAGATATATCCTTTATTTTATGCAAAATAATTCTAAAGTCCTATATATTTCTAGATGAATTGGTATATAATAGGTCTTAGGTCATCTCGCTTTAACTATTTCCAGTTATTTTCAGAAAAGTAATTCTTTTTTGCTACGGTTTAGACCAAGTACGGTTTTCATAATTCGCTCAGGGAGTTTACTATGCTTAGATCAAAAAAACTTGAACTAATCAATATGTGCTGTTTGAAACCGGCGGAGTTTATAGAAGATGAGACTTTTACTACCCAGATCACTCTAATCAATCTGCAGCGCACCAGGGTAGTGGCAGTTTTGCTGATTTTTATCATGGGGATTATGATCCTCTTTGATATGGCCGCGGTAGGAGCCAATAACCAGGATGCTTATATACAATTAAGACCCGGGATAATTTCTCTGCGCCTTTTGTTCATTGCATTATCGATTTTTTATTTGACCGCGGTTCGGATTCCGGCAGAAGCAAGCTTGATAAGTAGAAAACATCATTATTATTCATTTTTTTTTATTATCACCAACCTGATACTCATTGCTGTTTTCACCGGTATAGTTCAGCTGCTGCGGGATGAAATCAGCAGCTATTTGATGGGTATATTCTTTGTCTGTTCCTTCGTTTATCTCCGCCCCCGGGAAAATACTCTGACATGTGGACTGGCCCTTTTTTGCATGGGTATCTGCACCTGGATCGTACAGGATAACAAGGGTATATTCCTGTACAATATGGCCAATGCCTCCCTAATGACCTTGCTGGCCTGGACGGTAGCCCGAGTGCTATATACCAACCGCATACAGGAGCACCGCAGTCAGCAGTTGATCAAAGAACAAGCTGCTCAGCTGGCTTGTTCCAACCGACATCTGGAACAGCTTTCTTACCGGGATGCTCTGACCGGTCTGGCCAATCGCCGGTGTTTTGAAGAATATCTTTATGATGAATGGTTCCGGGCTCAACGGAATGAGAATCCTATTTCTCTGATCCTGGTCGATATTGACAAATTCAAGGATCTAAATGATAATTATGGCCACCAGGCCGGGGATGGCTGCCTACAGCAGATCAGCCAGTGTCTTAGTTCGGCAGTCAGCACTCCAAATTCCCTGTTAGCCAGACTGGGCGGAGATGAGTACGCGGTGGTATTACCCAACACCGATTTATCAACCGCTCATTCTATTGCTCATGAAATGCTGGAAGCGGTAAGGTTCTTTCGCTTACCGGGCATAGAACAGAAGGTAACTATCAGCCTGGGGATCAGCAGCAGCAGCCCCTCCCATCAGCCGCAATCATTAGCGGAATTTTTCACCGAGGCCGATACAGCATTATACAGAGCCAAGAACATGGGACGCGACCAGGTAGCCGTTTAGGATAATGCCCCAACCCTGTTCATATTGTTACCTCAACATCAGCCCCTCTTCTGACTGGCAAGGAATGACTTCCCAGATTTATTGTCCCGGCTCCTGAACAGCTTTCCCCTCTTTTTATCTTCTATTGGTGCCATCTTCCTCCAGTTCCAGTAAGAAGGCACTCCCCAAGTCACCTTGACAAAACATTTCCAATAGATGTACCCTCATATTAATGGTAACTCTTCCCATTCAGGAAAATTACATATAAATTATTGCTTCTTATGAAGTGGCAAACCGTTGCAATGAGGCGGGGAATTAGAGCCCGCCTCCGGTTTTACCAATGCGGACCCGGCCGTTTAAAGAAGCAGTTTACATTTTTTCACTTGGTTATATTGAGACCATCTGGTATAAAGTGTCAACCGGGTGTAAGTATTCGCTCCTTTTGTTCGTATTATGTAAAGCCTGGAGTTATCCTATGGATCAGACCCTTCATAAGTCAAATGTGCTGCCTGGCCGCAGCCAATTGACTTATGAAGCTGGCATCTGGTTCCAACACATTATTTTTACTGGAGGTATTAATCATGAATGGCAGGTTCAAACGAAGTATTACCCTTCTAACCCTGGTGATGATGTTGACCCTCAGCTTTCCGCTGTCATTACTGGCGACTGATAATGAGGCAGTTTTAACCTCGATTTATCACTCATCAGCCATCGCAGCAGCTGATGTGACAGGTAGCAACTCAGCTACCTTTACCGTGCCCTATGCTTTCGGCTCAACTCTGGATCTGGCAAATGGTCTTGATATAAGCTATGACACTTCCCTTTATGCTTTTGCCAGTGCCGGCTTCTCTTCCGGTTCAATCGCTGCCGTTGACGGGGATGCCGTGGAAATGACCTTGACCTATCAAAAACAAGGTGAAGACACCAAAACCTCTTTATATTATATAAATGTAGTGAGGGCAGCCTTTAATGCTCCCACTTTCTCCGGCACCATATCCAAATCCTCCACCCTGGCCGGTCTGCCCGGCAGCATATCTTTTTCTGCCGCGGATTTCACCGCCCGGTACACCCAGAATGATGGCGGCGCTTTAAACTCTATTATAATAAATGGCAGCAATCCGACTTTCGGTTCACTCAAGCTGGGGGGCAGCAATTATTCCCTGGGGCAAAAGATAAGTGCGGCGAATCTAGGCACTTTATCCTTTGCAGCTTCCGATACCGGTAGTGTATCATACACTGTTAACGCCTTTGCAGCCGGTGATGATGATACCATGATCGGTTCCGTGGTGTTGAACATCTCGGTGGATCAGATCACCAGCATTGGCACAGTATCTTACTCTACCAATAAGAACACGGCGGTTAAGTTAAATGCCACCGACTTCAACACTGCATTAAACAATGCCACCGGCTACACTCTTTCCCATGTTAAATTCACTCTGCCCTCTGCCTCTTACGGGAAGCTGTATTACAACTACACCTCATCCACCAATTACGATTCCCTGGTCACTGCCGACACTGAGTACTATCGCAGTGCTTCTCCCCAACTCTCCAACGTCAGCTTTGTACCTTATACCGGTTACAGCGGCAGCGTGTCAATCAACTTCACTGCTTATACTGCCGATAATAAATCCTATACCGGCACCCTGAGTATTACCGTGGTGGATACCGGCGACAGCAATGTCAGCTATTCCACCAACAACGCTACCCCGGTGAAACTGGTGGCATCTGACTTCAATACCGCCTGCAAGAACGCTACCGGGAGCAACCTGGATTATATAAAGTTCACTTTACCCTCCTCTACTTACGGGGTACTCTATTACAATTACACTTCGTCTTCCCAATATGATTCCAAGGTCTCCGCCAGCAGCAAGTACTATAGAAGCGGTTCTCCATATATTGCCTATATCAGTTTTGTCCCCAATAGCAGTTACAGCGGTACAGTCTCCATTAACTATACCGGCTATGATGTTGACGGCAAGTCTTATTCGGGCAAGCTCAATATTACAGTAAGCAGCAGCGGCAGCAGCACGGTCAGCTACTCTACCGACAATGATACCCCGGTAAAACTGGTGGCATCTGATTTCAATACCGCCTGCAAGAATGCCACCGGGAGCAACCTGGATTATATCAAGTTTTCTCTGCCTTCATCTACTTACGGGGTACTCTATTACAATTACACCTCCAGCTCCAAATATGATTCCAAGGTCTCCGCCAGCACCAAGTATTACCGGAGCAGTTCTCCCTATTTGTATAACATCAGCTTTGTTCCCAATACTTCCTACAGCGGTACCGTAACCATCAGCTATACCGGCTATGATGTTGACGGCCAATCTTATTCGGGCAAGCTCAATATTACTGTAAGCAGCAGCGGCAGCAGCACGATCAGCTACTCTACCGACAACGATACTCCGGTGAAACTGGTGGCATCGGATTTCAATACCGCCTGCAAGAATGCCACCGGGAGCAACCTGGATTATATCAAGTTTACTCTGCCTTCATCTACTTACGGTATACTCTATTACAATTACACTTCCAGCTCCAAATATGATTCCAAGGTCTCCGCCAGCACCAAGTATTACCGGAGCAGTTCTCCCTATTTGTACAATATCAGCTTTGTACCTAAAACTTCCTACAGCGGTACCGTAACCATCAGCTATACCGGCTATGATGTAAACGGCGATTCCTATTCGGGCAAGCTGAAAATTACGGTTTCCGACCAAGGGGACAGCACGGTCAGCTACTCTACCGACAACGATACTCCGGTGAAACTGGTGGCATCGGATTTCAATACCGCCTGCAAGAATGCCACCGGGAGCAACCTGGATTATATCAAGTTTACTCTGCCTTCATCTACTTACGGTATACTCTATTACAATTACACTTCCAGCTCCAAATATGATTCCAAGGTCTCCGCCAGCACCAAGTATTACCGGAGCAGTTCTCCCTATTTGTACAATATCAGCTTTGTACCTAAAACTTCCTACAGCGGTACCGTAACCATCAGCTATACCGGCTATGATGTAAACGGCGATTCCTATTCGGGCAAGCTGAAAATTACGGTTTCCGACCAAGGGGACAGCACGGTCAGCTACTCTACCGACAACGATACTCCGGTGAAACTGGTGGCATCGGATTTCAATACCGCCTGCAAGAATGCCACCGGGAGCAACCTGGATTATGTGAAGTTTAGTCTGCCCTCCTCCACTTACGGGGTACTCTATTATGATTATACTTCCAGCTCCGATTATGGTTCCAAGGTATCGGCCAGCACCAAATACTACCGCAGTGATTCTCCTTATATCTCTTATATCAGCTTTGTTCCCAATACTTCCTACAGCGGTACCGTAACCATCAGCTATACCGGCTATGATGTGGATGGCGATTCTTATTCAGGCAAGCTGAAAATTACTGTAAGCAGCGACGGCAGCAGCACGGTCAGCTACTCTACCAACAGCCAAACCCCGGTGAAACTGGTGGCATCTGATTTCAATACCGCCTGCAAGAACGCTACCGGGAGTACCTTGGATTACGTTAAATTCACCCTGCCTTCTTCTACTTATGGTGTACTCTATTATGATTACTCTTCTGCTTCCAAGTATGATTCCAAGGTATCGGCCAGCACCAAATACTACCGCAGTGATTCTCCTTATATCGCTTATATCAGCTTTGTCCCCAACAGCAGCTATACTGGTACCATAACTATCAACTTTACCGGCTATGATGTGGACGGCGATTCTTTTTCCGGCCAACTTAAGATTACGGTTACCGGCAACGGCAGTACTGAGCTCAGTTATTCCACCAATAATACTACCCCGCTGAAACTGGTGGCATCAGATTTCAACGACATCTGCCGCAATACTACCGGAAACACCCTGGACTATGTCAAGTTCAGCCTGCCTTCTTCTACTTACGGCAAACTGTATTACGATTATACTTCCGCTTCCAAATATGATTCCGCGGTTTCGGCCAGCACCAAATACTACCGAAATTCTTCCCCCTATATTTCATATATTAGCTTTGTGCCCAACAGCAATTATACCGGCACAGTAACTATCAACTATACCGGTTACAGCACTGAGGGAACATCCTACTCGGGCAAGCTGAAAATTACCGTGAATGATACCGGCATCAGTTCCAAGTATTTCAATGATGTGGGCAGTAATCTTTCCTGGGCAGTAGAGGCTATTGATTACCTGTATGAAGCAGGGGTGGTTACCGGCATAGGGAGTAACAGATATATGCCCAGTGCAAGTGTAACCAGGGGTGACTTTATGCTTATGCTCTACCGGGCACTGGATCTAAAAGCAACAGTTCAAGACAATTTTTCCGATGTACCCAAGGGAAGTTACTATTTCGATGCTATCGCTGCAGCCAAAGCCCTGGGTATTGCCCAAGGCGATGGGAAAAAATTCTATCCCAACTCAGCAATAAGCAGACAGGATGCCATGGTTCTGGTTGTCAGGTCCCTGGAGGTTGCCCGCATCAACATAGCTTCCGGTAGCAGCAGCGATTTGAGGGCTTTTACTGATCGGGGCATGGTTTCCGATTACGCCATTGAAGCAGTAGCGTCACTGGTCAAAGCCAAGATTATTCAGGGAGATGGCAGCAGTGTTCATCCCCTCAGCAACATAACCCGAGCTGAGATGGCAGTAATCCTGCAACGGGTCTTGAAGCTTTAATTGCTGGAATTGCGCCGGTTACCCAGCAAAGCAGTAATTTTCCTCTAGGAATAACCGCCCCGGCAGATTGTTTGACCATCTGCCGGGGCTTTCTTCTTATTTTTCTCTCTTAACTACTACCGGCGGATGAGGTGCTCGGCGAAGGTTGCGCCGATTCCGGGCATTCATTAGCAGCAGGATAAGGAATACCCCAGCAAAACCCAATCCCCAACCGGATTCTTCATACATCCGATTTACCCGCAAATAGGCCGATGTCAGCAGCGTAAAGCCAAAGGCTACTGACCAGGCTACTGCTCGGATACTTCGGGTGTTATCACTTATATGACTATGTAATTCGTGCATAGGTATCCTAATTGCAATGTCTCCTCTTTCGGTTTTCTGCAGCACTCGTTCAAAAAGAGGAGGCAGTTCTATGAGAGCTGACCCCCAGGCCTGAGCTTTCTCCTTCACTATCTGGAATAAACCTCCTCCATCTCCTAATAATTCATCAATATATGGTTTGCATACTGATAGGAAATTGATATCTGGATCGAGTCCTAAGCAAATGCCATACAGGGTTCCCAGCGCACGGCCGAGAAAAGTAAAGCTGGCTGGGATCTGAAAAGGCTGTTCATAGAGCAGCTGTTCCAAGTCCTGAAGAAAATTATGCAGATCCACACTAGACAAGTCCTGGCTATCTCCCAGGATATGTTCCAAAAATATTCCCACTGCGCGAGTCAATGTGTTTCTATCGGCTTGATAATGGACAAATCCCAATCTAATCAAATAATCAACTACTGTATTATAATCCCGTCTTACTAGAGCTTTAACCACATCAACCAAATCACTTCGCATTTCCATGGAAATGGACCCTACCATTCCGAAATCAACCATTATAAGCTTGCCATCCTCGGTTACAAACAGATTGCCGGGATGAGGATCAGCATGGTAAAATCCATCAATCAGAATCTGGCTTATATAAATACTTAAGAGGTGTGAGGCTAATTTATTACGGTCCACCCCTGTCTCCTCTATTTGCTGGTAATCAGTTATTTTGATTCCACGCATGTACTCCATGGTTAGAACTCTGCTTGTGGTATATTCCCATATTATTTGGGGTATAAGAAGTTCTTGATCATTACTGCAGTTTGCTGCTATAAGCTCAGCATTCCGTCCCTCATTAAGGTAGTCAAGTTCACCCCATAGTGTTTCTTCAAACTCCAGATAAATTGAATCCAAATCAATAAATCGTTCCCAATCGGTAAACAACTTGATCAATTTTATTACTTGCTTTATAGCGTTAAGGTCTATTCTTATAAGTTCTTCTATTCCTGGCCGCATTACCTTGACCGCTACTTCCTGTCCGCTCTTGAGCACCCCATAATGAACCTGTCCCAGAGATGCCGCTGCCACCGGCTTCAACTCGATATACTCATATATATCTCCCAGGGCAACCCCCAATTCCGAGCAAATCTCTGTTTCTATATCTTTAAAATCAACTGGCTTAACCTCGTCCTGCAGACCGGACAGTTCTTGAATAGAGGTCCGGGGAAGCATATCTACCCGAGTGCTCACGAACTGCCCCAGCTTTATTAATAAACCCCCTAATTCAACTGCCGTTTCTTTGAAAAGTTGGGCCTGGGTTATATACAATTCCTCTCTCTTGCTATGCAGCCATCCCGGCCGGTGCAGATATTTTTTGAATCTAAGGGAGTAAAATGCTATAGATATATGTATGAATAGGCCAATAACTTTGAAAAAACGGATAGCACCCAGCTTGTTCAGATTTGGCACAGCCATTCCCCTCCTTCTTCTATTAAGATCATCAGTCTATAGTATATACACAATTATATTTGCTATTTAATACAATAGCGGCAGGGCAATAGCCGGATATTTGCCGTTAAGATAATTATACTATTGATTGGCTATCCATTTCATTTCCATGCCAGATAAAGGAGAGTTACTTTTGAAGGGGCTTCTAACTTATGAGCAGATAATTTGCAAGGTTTTACCAGTTATCACGTAATACATTAAGGATTAATAAAATTTTAGGAGAGGATAATTATTATGAGTATTAATGAAGCCAAAAACCAATGGGTTTGGGTTGGTGTAGCTGCAGTTCTTGCGCTGGGGTTGATTATTGCTGCCTATATTGCCAGTAATACCATAGTTCAGTTAAAATCTGCAGCCAACACTATTACTGTTACTGGCTCAGCCAAACAGCAAATTAAATCAGATTTGGCAGTGTGGACCGGTTACTTTTCCACCCAGTCTAATCAACTGGAAACTGCCTATGGCCAGTTGCAGAGCAGCAGAGAAAAGGTGGCCGCCTATTTGATAGCTCAAGGTATTGAAGAAAAGGATATCATTTTTTCATCGATTAATGTTGACAGAAGAAATGTAATGCTGCCTAATGGAGTTTATTCCAATGAACTGGAAGGCTATACATTGAGCCAGCAGGTGGAATTACGTTCAAGTGATGTGGACAAAATTACTGATCTTTCTCGCGAAGCAACCGATTTAATAAATCAGGGTGTAGAAATACAATCCTACTCACCGCAATATTTTTATACCAAACTAGCAGATCTTAAAATTGAGATGCTGGCCCTGGCGACTCAGGATGCAGCTAAACGTGCAGAACAAATTGCAGAGAATGCCGGGAGCCGGGTTGGAAGTCTGCGCTATGCTCAAATGGGAGTCTTCCAAATTACTCCGCTATACTCCAATGATATTTCTGATTATGGTATTAATGACATATCATCTCTGGAGAAGGAAATCACGGCAGTAATAAACTGCCAGTTTGAAGTTATCAAGTAAACCGGGGAAAGAGGACCAGGCAGGTGCCGATCTGAATCCTTTGAATAGCTACTCATGAGATAAACACTATAGTTATTGGAAGCAGCTTCTGTACATTCGCAGTTAGCTGCTTTTTATTAAAAAGCAATGAAAAATTTAAGGCTAGGAACCAAAATATTGTATTACCTTTTCAATGTCCCAGGTATTAATGACATCTTCTCGGGTTAGCCAGGCTCTCCTGGCACATAAGACTCCATATTTAACCAGGTTCAGGTCTCTTTTATCATGGGCATCACTATTAATCGCAATCCTAATTCCCATCCGCGATGCTTGGGCAGCAATATCCTCATTCACATCAAGCCGGTCAGGATGAGCATTTATTTCCAGAGCGGTCTGGTGCTCCGCGGCCGCCGCCAGTATTCTGTCCACATCCAGTTCATAGGGCGGCCGCCGGTTCAAGAGTCTGCCGGTCAAATGACCGATAATATCTACATGCGGATTTTCTATGGCTTTGATTATCCGGGCGGTTTGCTGTTCAGAATCCAGATTAAAATGACTGTGAATGGAGGCAATCACCAGGTCCAGGCTCTGCAGGATATCATCGCTGTAGTCCAGGGTTCCGTCTTTAAGGATGTCTACTTCGCTTCCTTTGAGAATGAAAAGACCCTTCATCTTATGATTCAGAGCCTCGATCAGCTGTCCCTGTTCCATCAAGCGTTTTTCCGAAAGCCCGCCGCTGATATGCAAAGACTTGGAGTGGTCGGTAACCGCCAGATAGGAATACCCCATTTTATGAGCCATGGCTGCCATTTCCGGCAGGCTGTGTGCTCCATCACTCCAATCGGTATGAACATGCAGTTCGCCCTTGATATCAGACAATTTAACCAGTTCCGGCAAGTTAAATTCGCGGGCTTTCTGGATCTCACCCCGGTTTTCTCTCATCTCCGGAGGTATATACTGCATATTCAGTCGCCTGAAGACCTCTTCTTCCGAAGCCAATCCTCTCAGGCTTTGCCGATCCAGGTCTCTAAAAATTGTCTCCCGAAACTCCTTAGAGCCGGTAGTCCAAATCATATTATGGAAATAGTCTGCCGGTGCGGTCATAATCACTTCGAATTTCATGTTGTAATTAAGAATGCCTTGAATGCTATCCTTTTGCTCCCCGGTGATTTCCCGGGTATTGCGGTAAGACCTGACCTGCATTTTTACCCGTTGGAAATCTTTCGCAGCCACCAGTAAATCTATGTCTCCTACCAGGGGCTTGCCTCTGCGCACACTGCCTACCGGGCAGGCTGCAATTACTCCCTCCCCCTGCATAATATGCCGGGAAAATTCCTCCGCCATAGGTACAGCCAGTCCAAGGGTTATCTTCTCCATACTCTTTTGAAACAGATCTATGCCCTTGAGAATGTTGTATTCGGTCTTGGCTCCCATTCCGGGCAAAGTGCGGATTATTCCGGCCTCAGCCGCAGCGGCCAGAGTCTCCAGGTTATCTATGCCCAGTTTTTCGTGAATGCTTCTAATGGTTTTGTGTCCCAATCCCGGAATAGTCAGCATATCCAGCAGGCCCCCGGGAACTTCCTGTTTTAATTCTTCACAGTAATAACAGCTATCGGTTTCCAGCATCTCTTCTATCTGTCCACGAATGGTACTGCCTATACCCGGTATTTCACCCACCGCGTCCCGCGTATATAAAACTCTCAGGTCTTCATCCAGGTGATGTATGGTGTGGGCAGCCTTCCGATATGCCAGGATCCGATAGGGATTATCGTTTTTTAATTCCAGCATATCTGCAATTGATTCCAACATTCGTGCTATTTCACGATTAGTCATCTTAGCCCATCCTGTTTTTCTTGTCTTCTTCTATGGTTCTTATCAGCTGATCATAATCTTCCTGCAGTTTGTTTAGTTCATCAGCCAGGTTAAGGGCGGTCAACACCGCTACTCTCTGGTTAGATAGGTTAGGATTGCGTTGTTGGACCATTTTCATTCTTCTATCTACATAGGCAGCCAGCATCTGAATATAATCGGAATTCTCTTCTCCCTTGACAATATATTCTTCGTTATATATCTCTACTGTGACTCGGTTTATCTGTCCTTTTTGATCCTGCATTTAGCATGCCTCCTTTGGATGAACAATATAAATTACTTCTATTATTATACTGTTTTTTCCTGCCCGAAGGCATATGAAGCCAGAGGAGCTTCCTTATCACTTTCTTATTCCATTATCACTAATTCCATCTGCCTTCTGCCGATCAAACCAGAGGCCGGAGCGAGCAAACTGAGAAGACTGCGTAATGGCAGTCCGCAGGTAAATTTAAATAGGCTGACGTAAAGATGACCCATTAGCCTTTAAAACTGAGAAATGTTCCTGCAGAGTGGGTTGGCGGAGGGCCTTTGAGCAGGATAGAGATTCACTTTTTTTGACGGATGGAAGCCGGGATTATCTTGGCTTCTCCTATTGCCGGGCAATTCTATTAATATCGATTCGGCGCCCTTCTACCACATAAATAACCATTTCTGCGATATTGGTGGCGTGGTCGCCAATACGCTCCAAATGACCGGCTACCAGCAGTAGGGAGGCTGCCTGGGGAATGGTTTTGGGATCTTGCATCATATAAGACAGCAGTTCGCGAAATATCTGTTGATAGAGGTGATCGATTTCCTGCTCCATAGGTACAATGGCCATTGCCATCTCCACATCTTCAGTAATCAAAGCCTGCAGGGATTCTTCCAACATTATGCTCACTATATTAGCCATACGCGGGATGTCGATAAGGGGTTTGATATATTTCTCGGGATATAGTTCTAAACATACCTCGCTTATGGCCTCCGCGTGGTCGGCCATTCTCTCTATATCAACAATAATCCGCAGAACCGCAGCAATAAACCGCAAATCTCTGGCCATGGGCTGCTTCAACGCGATCAGCTTCAGACAGCTTTTTTCTATGTCCAACTCCATCTGATCAATCACATCATCTTTTTCTATTACTTCCCGGGCCAAATCAGCGTCTTTATCTACCAAAGCTCTGACTGCCTTGCTGATCTGTTCCTCCAGCAGCCTGCCCATCTTCAGGAGGTCATCTTTGAGCAGCTGAATTTCGTAAGCTAAGGAATCGTTATGCATTTTATCCTCCTTTATACCTTAACCAAATCTTCCGGTTATATAATCTTCGGTCCTTTTATCCCGGGGATTAACAAACAATTCATCTGTAGGGCTGAATTCGACCAGCTGTCCATTGAGAAAAAAGCCGGTATAATCGGATATCCGGGCCGCCTGCTGCATATTATGGGTTACAATCACAATAGTGTACTGTTTTTTTAATTCACCAATCAACTCTTCCAGCCTGGAGGTTGAAATCGGGTCCAGGGCGGAAGCCGGCTCATCCATCAGTATTACTTCCGGTTCCACCGCCAGCACCCGGGCAATGACCAATCTCTGCTGCTGACCTCCGGACAGACGAGCAGCAGGAGAGTTTAATCTATCCCTGACTTCATCCCACAAATTGGCGGCCTTGAGGCTCTTCTCCACCACTTCGCTTAATTGCTGGCGGTTCTTTACGCCATGGATTCTAGGTCCATAAGCCACATTTTCATATATCGACATGGGAAAAACCGAGGGTTTTTGAAATACCATCCCTATTTGCTTTCGTAATTCGACCACATCCCGCTCCCGATGGTAAATAGGCTGCTCATCCAGATAGATCTGGCCCCCGGTAAGAGTTCCCTCAATTAGTTCGTTCAAGCGGTTTATGCTGCGTAAAAAAGTGGATTTGCCGCAGCCCGACGGGCCTATTAGTGCAGTAACCCGGTTGGTCAGGACATCCATATCCACCTCATGCAAAGCTTTAAAATCCCGATAGAAAACCTGGAGTTGCTCAGCCCTGAGTTTTACATTTTTCATTAAATCACCTCATATCCGCCGGCCAGGGTTTGTCATCCTGCTCAGACTCAGATTAGCTAGATAGTTGATTACCATGATTAATACGATAATAAGAAAAGCGGTTCCGTATGCTCTCTCCATGGATATTCCTTCCATGGCCAGGACGTAAAGATGGACCGACATGGTGCGAGCAGGATCGAACAATCCTCCCGGCATCCCCAGAGCACTGCCGGCAGTTAATATCAAAGCCGCAGTTTCCCCAACCGCCCGGCCAATGGACAGTATTATTCCGGTAATTATGCCAGGGACTGCCGAAGGCAATACCACCCGGCGTACAGTTTGCCATTTACTGGCCCCCAAGGCCAGGCTGTTCTCACGGTATTGAATCGGAACCGACAAAATAGCTTCCTGGGAAGTTCGGGTGATGGTAGGCAGTATCATAATGGCCATAGTCAAGGAACCGGATATGATAGACCAGCCCAGATTCAAATAAATCACAAAGAACACAAACCCAAATAATCCGAAAACTATGGAAGGTATGCCGGCCAAGGTCTCAGCCGCCAGGTTTACCAATCCGGCAAAGCGGGAACTGCGCCGGGCATATTCCTCCAGATATATGGCACTGCCCACCCCCAGGGGAACCGCCAGACAAAGGGATACCAGAGTCAGGTATATAGTACTGACAATAGTAGTCGATATACCTCCTTCTTTTCCCGCCCGGCGAGGAGCCTCCATAATAAAGTCCAGGCTTACAACCGATAGGCCTTTAATTGCTATATAGGCGACAATAATAAATAGGATAGCAGCCACGGAAAGTCCGGAAAACCAGAGAAAACACCTTATCATCCTGTCATGCCCGCTGCTAGTCAGCATAGTTTTTCCCCGCCTTTATTGAAAAACTTACCACCAAATTCAATATCATAATGAATATGAACAGCATAGCTCCGGTGGCAAACAGGGCTGCCTGATGGTCTCCCGCTGCATAGCCCATTTCCAGGACAATATTGCTGGTCATGGTTCGAACCGGAGACAGGATGCTTGAAGGCAACATAGTAGAATTGCCGGTTACCATGACCACCGCCATGGTCTCTCCAATCGCTCGCCCCATACCCAGAATAACAGCGGTGATAATACCCGAACGGGCGGCCGGGAGAATAACTCCCCGTATGCTCTGCATATGAGTGGCCCCAAGGGCCAGTGATCCTTCTTTGTACTCACCGGGTACCGCCCTGATGGCATCCCGGGAAATGCTGATTATGGTTGGCAATATCATTATCCCCAATATTATTGCTCCCGCCAGAACGCTCATGCCGTTGCCTCCCAGATAATTGCGAATAAACGGCACAATTACAATTAAACCAAAGAAACCAAAAACCACGGAGGGAATACCGGCCAGCAGTTCAACCATCCTGCCCAGCATATTGCCAATTTTAGGCGGTGCTATTTCTGCCATAAAAATGGCGGTTAATATCCCCAGGGGCACCGACCAGATGAGGCTGGAGGCGGTTACCAGCAATGACCCGGCCAGCATGGCCCCTATCCCATAACTGCCATGGGATGGACTCCATTTCAGGTTAAATATAAAATCTGCCCAGCCGATTTTCCATATTAGCGGAATGCCCCGGGCAAAGATAAATATGCTTATCAAAACAATGGTCAGAATAGCAATAGCAGCACAGGCCTTTAATAATAATTCTATAAGGGATTCAGGAGTTACCCGAAAGAATAACCCGCTTACTTGCCGGGATTTATCTGCTGGTTTAGCTTCTGCTTGAGACCAACCGGCCCCCCAGGCATCCAGATTTGTTCTGGCCATTAATAGCTCCTCTCTCTTGTCGATCAGCTTTCTTTCTGAATATATCACGTTTTTGTAAATCCGCATGCCGGGATTCTTAAAGACCATGTACGGTCAATGTAAAATGAACGTAAAGAAAAGGCCCCGTACCTTTATGGTACGGGGCCTTTTCTAAATATGACACCGATTAACCAGGGATTTCAGATCAGGTCACCTGTTCATCTATGGTTTTTAATAATTGCTCGAATTCTTCCGCCTTGTCCTCAGCCAGCATACTTCTCAAATAAAGATTGAACGCTCTGCCGGTGGGGAGAAGGTCTTCGGCCAGTTTGCGGCCTTTAGAAGTCAAGTATATGTTCAAGCTTCTGCGATCAGTGGGATCCTCCTCCCTTGTAACCAATACTTCTTTGTATAAGCGGTCTATAACCCCGGTAACAGCCGAACTATCAAGCTGCACCCTGGCCGCTATGTCTTTGACATTACTTCCCTCATGATCCAGAAGATCATACAATACAAAGGACTGTGTTGCTGTAATTCCGTATTCAAGACATTTGCTGTTGTATTTGCGGCTGATTTTTCTGGATATCACGTTTAAACGAAAGCACCAAAATTCGGTAAAGTTTTCCATATCATCATCTCACCTTTAGTTAACGTTTCACTTAATTTAATACTAACTTAATTTAATACTAGTTCATTAAATATTATTTTGCTTATTTTGTCAACCTCGCGGTTAGTGAAGCCTTATTGCCGTTAACCGCAACTGCCTTGAAAACCACCCGGTTGATTTTTATTCAATGCCGGGTTCAGCCTATGATATTAGCAGTAAATTTCTATAATTAACTTAATTGCCGGTAATCCCCCCCCGAGCGGCAATCTGGTGCAGCGGGAACTTATCCGCTGCAGTTCTCGATGCGAACTTGGCAACGTATTGCAGGATTCTATTAACTTTGTATCTGCTTGAACCGGTATAAACAAAGTGAGAGACCTCCCTATGTTGAAAGGGATAGTCTCTCAGATCTATAGCTATACATCTTTATGGGCAAGGGCCCCTGGATTCGGGGTCAGAGCCTGCGGTCTTTGCCCCATACTTGAACCCGGGTAGATCGACCGGACTTTCGCTATGCAGCTTATTCCCCCGGCCATGCTTGCTTAAGGCTTGGCGGGCTTATCCTGCCCATACAGTGGTTTATGTGCTCTTTCTTCCTTACTTAACGCTGATGGCACCTTCTTCAACTATAAGCTGCTGTCCTTCGTCGCTGAGTACAAAATCAATGAATGCCTGAGCTAATCCGTCCGGGGCATTTTGGGTGATATAGTTAAATGGTCTGGATATCTTGTAAGTACCGGCTTGAATGTTTTCCACACTGGGTGTCACACCTTCAATGTCCAGAGCTTTAATTTCACTGTTGACCACGGCCAAAGATACATAACCTATGGCATTGGGGTCACCGGCCACCGTAGTCCGTATGGCTCCGTTGGAATTCTGTATAATAGCACTGGCGGCTATTTCTTCCTTGCCCATTACTACCGAAACAAAAGCGTCCCTGGTTCCTGAACCCTCTTCCCTGCTGACCACGGTTATCGGCCTGTCCTGTCCTCCTAACTCTTTCCAGTTTTTGATATTGCCTATATAAATGTTTTTAACATCTTCCATGGTAATATCTTTAATTGGGCTAGAAGGATGAACTACTATGGCTACTCCATCCATGGCTATCTGCGTTACTACCAGATCAGGATTTTCGGCCATTTCCTCATCTTTAATACCCCGGGATGCAGCGCCGATATCGGCCGCTCCGGAAACAGCTGCGGTCACTCCCTGGCTCGATCCGCCACCCTGTACATTGATTTCCACCTGAGGGTGGGCAGCCATGAATTCCTCGGCCAATACCTCACTAAAGGGCTGTACGGAAGTAGAACCGGCAATAATCAATTTGCCGCTTAGTTCCTGGTTAATTTGCTCCCCCGGCTGACGGTCATCATCCTGCTTGCTGCCGCATCCCGCTGCAGCCCATATCCCCAGCAGCATAACTCCCGCTATAAGAACACTTATAAACCTTCTCCACTTGAACATAGACTCTTTCCTCCTTAAATTGCGTTTTATTTAACTTTTTACTGCTCTAAATTTAACACTGCCATGTTAATTGCCATTCATGGCCTGGTAAAAACACCATGTTTATTCGGTTAAAAGTATGTAAACCCAATCATAGGAAGCTCTGGTGGGTAAAAGAGCCAGTCAGATGCATAGGCTGTTTAACCGCACAACACTAGGGTTAAACAGCCTATGCATCTGACTGGCTCTCTTCTGGTTTTCTTCTGAATGAAGCAGATTTCCCTGGCTACTATTTTTGTTTCTTGGGGATTAAAAAATAGAAGGTGGAACCCTGGCCAGGGGTGCTGTCAACTCCGGTATTACCATTGTGGTTCTCTACCAGATGTTTCACTATGGATAGACCCAGGCCGGTACCTCCTGTTTTACGTGATCGGGCTTTATCTACCCGGTAGAAACGTTCAAAGATCCGGGCTGCTTCTTTTTCCGGTATCCCTTCTCCCCGGTCGATAACCTCTACCCGCACCCTATCGCTCTCCTCCTTAAGGACTATAGTTATTGCTTCGCCTTCAGGGCTGTAGGTCAGGGCATTATCCAGAAGATTGAATAAGACCTGTACGATCAATTCCCGGTCGCATTCAACCAGCACTTGACCGGCCGGTTTGATGATATTAATTTCTGATGCACCGCTGTCCCTTTCAACTAATTCCACTGCGTCCTCGATTAAACGAACCATATCCACATTCCTGATATTCAGCCCGGATTTCCCAGATTCCAGACGTGACAGATCCAGCAAGCGATTGATCAGCCTGGTCAGTCTTACCGCTTCATGATAAATAATTTGGGAGAACTCCCTTACATTCGGGGAATTATGTTCGCTCTCGTTCATCAAGGTTTCTGCAAATCCGCTTATACTCGCTACCGGCGTCTTCAACTCGTGGGAAACATTAGCTACGAAATCCCTTCGCACTTGTTCCAATCGCTTTAATTCAGTTATATCATTTAATACTACCAGTACCCCGCCTAATTTTTGGGGTAGATCTTTGCAAAGGGGAAGAACATTGGCTTCAATTTGTTTTTGGGCCGGGGTATAGATCTGTATCTCCTTGCGCACCGGCTGCAGCATTCTTCTTACCTCGTCTATGGCCTGCAGCAGATCATAATTATTGATCACTTCAACATGCTTTTTCCCCTGGTACTGATTGCCCATAGCCAATAGTTTAGCGGCCTTCGGGTTAGCGTAGGTAATCCTCGCTTCCAGATCCACCATGATAATCCCATTTACGGTATTTTTTAGTACTAGCTCCATGCGATCATTGACAGCAGAAATCTCGGTCAGGGTTTTGTCCATCTCGCTGGCCATATTGTTAACCGCTGATGCCAACATACCCAGTTCATCATCCGACCAGTACGATATCCTCTTGTTCAAATCACCCCGGGCTATTTCCTCCACTGCTGAGGTCAATTCTCTTAAGGGCCGGGTTAAATTGGCTGCCAGATGAGTGCTTATTATCCCCGCAATAACTCCAATCAGCACAATGGCTAGCAGAATCAACAGCAAAACATGATAATGCACCGCCTCTACTTCTTCCAAAGAACGAGCTAATCGTACTACTCCCTGCATATCTGGAGTTGCAAAGGGCAGGGCCACATATACCATCTGCTGCCCCTCGGTGTCACTATAGCGGATGGATACTCCGGTCCCCCCCTGCAGGGCCTGGAATATTTCCGGACGGCTATTATGGGGACCCAGCTGACTCTCATCATACATGGAATCAGCCAGAACTTCTCCTTCCGTATCAACTATGGTTACCCGGGCATCGATGCTGTCAGCCACCATATGGCTTATATGATCCAAATAATCAATGCTTTGGGGGTCTATTCCCTGATTCTCCAGCATCGATACTGCCAGCCTGGTCTCACGTTCCAGGTGGTTCTGGGCGTTTTCCAGATAGTACTGGCGAAGGGTCACGCTCAAGATAGCTATAATAGCCAGGAGAATAAGCATTATCATCAACAGATAAGTTCTGGTTAGCTTCTTTCCGATGGATTTACTCATCCTTATCAGCCTCCAGCTTGTATCCTAATCCTCGCACAGTTTTTATATACCGGGGATTCTTGGAGTCCTGCTCTATCTTGTCCCTTAACTTGCTGATATGTACATCCAGCACCCTGGTATTAACACTTTCCGAGTAGTCCCATAACAATTCCAGCAGGTAATCTCTTTTCATCACCCGTCCCCGGTTGCGAATCAGTATATCCAGCAGTTCATATTCCTTCAAGGTGAGATCCAGTAACTGGCCGCGAAAATATATTTCATAGCTTTCGGGTTTAACCAGGAAGGGCCCGGCTTGCACGGAGTCGCTCCGGCTTTCTTCTGCTGCTTCTGCTCCCAGGTTGCGCCTTAAAACTGCTTTTACCCGGGCTACCAGTTCGCGAACACTGAAGGGTTTGGTCACATAATCATCTGCTCCCAGTTCCAATCCCAGGACGCGATCCAGTTCTTCATCACGGGCGGTAAGCATTATAATCGGGATGCGGCTTCCGCTGGTGCGGATCTCCTGGCATACTTCCAAGCCGCCTTTTTCCGGCAGCATCAAGTCCAGAATGAGCAGATCCGGGTTTTCCTTTTCTATCAAGCGGGCCACTTCACTGCCATCATAAGCGCAAACTGTGTTGAATCCCTCTTTGTTGAGATTATAGGTTATCAGCCTGACCAGTGATTCCTCATCATCAACCACCAGTATCTTTCTTTTCATTTTCTCACCTCGTAATCAGGTATGATACTTATGTTAAACCTAAATATCCTTAAGTTAAATACCTGTTACATTAAATTTACACCTTACCCGTCAATTCTTTACATGGGACACTCCTGCAAGCAGATACCCCAAGGCTGGGGACCCATTCCCTGGTCTGAGATCCTCATCCTGGCAGCCCGTTATCCGCAAAATGGACTAAACCCCCTAAGGTTTTCATCTTGATGTGTCCCCTTGCCCTAATGGTGGAACCAGCTCCCGCCTATAAATTCTCTTAGTATGGAGTTAGGCGGTATGGGTTCTGAGGAAACATCACGGAAGTAAGTGAGAAACTTGCTTAATCGCTGAGCCTCAATGTATTCTGGTTCGCCGGGACCAATATCCATCAACAGCGGAGCTGCATATTTCTTGATAACTGCCAGCTCATAAACCAGAGAGGAATTAAACATCACATCGGCATTTTCCTGAAAGGGAAAGATGTTTTTCAACTCTCCTCGTCTGACTGAAGGCCAGCGATTCAAGGTTTCTCTAGTTCCATGCCCTCGGGTGCGGGCATCCCTGATTATTCTGCGCAGCAAGCGGCAATCGGTAGTGGGAATCCTATTGGAATAATCAATGTTCAGCTGAGTAAGGGCGCTGATATAGATTTTAAATTTCTGTTCCCCAGGAATACTCCGGGTTAGTTGATCATTCAAACCATGTATGCCTTCCACTATGATCGGCTGCCCCAGGGGTATCTTGGTTGACACCCCGTTTTCTTCCGAGTAACCGGTCTTAAAGTTGAATATGGGTACCTGCACTTGTTCTCCTCTGATCAGTCTGATCAGATGATCATTGAACAGGTCCAGTTTCAGTGCTTCTATAGACTCAAAATCCAGCTCACCGTTTTCGTCCAGGGGGGTATCTTCCCGGTTAACAAAATAGTTGTCCATGGAAACCATAACCGGGTTCAGCCCATTGACTCGCAGCTGTATCATAAGTCTTTGCGCAAAGGTAGTTTTGCCGGAAGAAGATGGTCCGGCTATCAGAATCAGGCGGATCATACTATTTTGACCAATCATATCCGCAATAGAGGCGATTTTCTTCTCATGCAGAGCTTCATTAATCCTGATCAGATCGACTATATCATGGTTTTCAATAATATCATTCAAGGCTGCTACATGAGGCGTCCCCATCATTTGACCCCACTCTTTAGCTTCCGAATAGATGCTGAACAGCTTTCTTTGGTCGATAAATGGCTCGATAACCCTGGGATTATTTCTTTCCGGCGTTTGCAGGATCAATCCCGGAGGGTAGTTTATTACCCGAAAATTATCCAGCATGCCGGTATTGGGTACCATATGACCGTAAAAGTATTCATAATAGCCATCCAGTTCATACATGTGAACTACTTGCTTTTCCCTGAACTGCAGCAGCTTGATCTTATCCATCATGCCCTGCTTTTCATAAATATATGCAGCCTGTTCCCGCTGGACCACGGTCTTGTTGATAGGCATATCCAGAACTGCCAGTTCGCGCATGCGCTTCTGTATCC
>Ga0334883_1002615_pt1 | contig 21618 bp, 10 predicted proteins | sample GraSluR1_MG_6_FD_207230 | JGI IMG/M metagenome (GOLD analysis project Ga0334883, IMG submission 207230) | Sludge microbial communities from methane-producing bioreactor in Wageningen University, Netherlands - Granular Sludge_09_05-R1 | ecosystem: Engineered > Bioreactor > Anaerobic >...
AATACAATGTGATTACCATTTTTTATATGTTTGACGCGTCAAAAAAGAAAGTTTTATTATCAAATAATAAATAAAATGATTAGGATTAAACCAATTTTTTTACCATCCCTATTGGCACTTATACTATTATTTAATAGTTGCCAGGAGGAACTAAGCAAATACGAAAGGCCTGAATGGCTCGCCGGAAAGCTTTACACCCAAATACTTGACCAACCGGAGTTATCCACATTTGCCCGATGTGTTGAACTTACCGGCTATGATCAACTGATAAACGTTTCTGGTAGTTATACTGTGTTTGCTCCTTCAAATGATGCATTCAACGCCTGGTTTGCAAGTAATCCTTCCTACAATTCGGTAGAAGATGTGCCTTTACCGGAACTTGAGCGGCTTGTCAGGTATCACATTGTGCAAAACCCTTGGTCAAAACTTCAGCTTCGTACGCTTGATGTTTACGGATGGATTGATACCCTGGATATAAACAACAACCAGCCCAAAGGATTTAAACGGGAAACCCTGTTATTTGAAAAAGACAGGAAATATGGTGTTGTTCATCAGGACAAGCGTTTTCAAATCCGGGATACCTTGCAGGCAAATCTGCATCGCAGGGTTGCTACCGACTCACGTAAATATGCTCCGGTTTTCTTCAGTGAATACTTCAATATTTACGATTTGTCCTCATCTGATTATGAATTTTATTTTGACCGTCCTTTTGGTGGTTCAAATGATATTCATTATGCCAACGGACGCATTATAAGTGATGAGATTTTTTCTGAAAACGGATTTGTTTATGTAATCGATCAGGTTGTTGAGCCGCTTAAAAATGCATATCAGTTTTTGAGCGATGAAAGTGCTGCATACAATTACACCCAATACCGTGATCTGGTAAACATTTTTCCTCAGTTTGAATACAACCAGCAAAAAACCTTTGATCAACCCGGAGCCGATCTGGGTTTGGCAGTCGATTCACTTTTCGATTTGACATTTCCACAGTTGGCGTTTAATGTTACCAGTGAACAAACCAGACCTCCTACAGGAACTTTTGGATTACCGCAAAATGTTTCCATTCGTTACCATCATGGTTTATTGGCTCCCACAAATCAAGCTTTTGATAAGTTCGTGCGCGATTATATTCAAATACCAAGAGGTTGGGGAACATTAAACGGTGCACCTCTTCATATAAAAAGAATCATAGCCAATACTTATCTTTCGGTTAATCCGATTTATCCTTCCGACTTCGAGAAAGGTTTTTATAATGGTGAGCTGGATATTGTGCAATTGGATCAGAGCACAATTGTGCAGAAGGAATTTGGCAGTAACACCACATTTATTGGTTTAAATGAAGCTATTGTTCCCAGGGCATTTAGCAGTGTTACCGGTCCGGTATATCTGCAGCAGGGATATTCAAAGGTGATGTATGCCATTGAAGAGGCCGGTTTGTTGCCCTCTTTGAAAAGGAGAAATCAGGATTATATGTTCTTTGTGGAATCGGATTTAAATACTTCACTTGATTCCTCGCTGATTTATGACAGGACGAACAACCGTTTTTCCGTGTTTCTGGTTACTCAGGGTGGGTTTACTGAGTTTTCACTTACTAAAAATGATCTTAGAATTTTGCTTCTTAACCACATTGCCTCCGCCCAGCCAAAAGGACTTGCCAGAAAAGAGTTTATTCCAAATCTGGCAGGGAACTTTATTATTGTAAACAATGAAACCGGTGAAATTTCGGGAACCGGAGCCACCACCATTGGGTACAGGGGAACTGAACAGGCGCCCGAATTCCCGAGAGTTCTCAGCACTGATACGGATAACGGAACAACTTATGAAATTCAGAACTGGTTTAGTTTTACAAGCTCTACCATATATTCAAGAATATCCACCGAATTTCCTGCATTCCATCAATTAATGAGAAAGGCCGGTCTTTCACTTGATCAGCAATTCCGGTATAACTTTATTTCCAACAATGAGTTTTATACCATTTTTATCCCCACCAATGAAGCCATAGAGGAGGCGGGTTTAAACTCACTCCCGGTTGATGAGCTTCGTCAGATATTGTTGTTGCATTTCGTTCAGGGTGAACTTATTTTTACCGATGGGAACAAACCATCCGGATATTTTGAAACCGCAAGAATAGATGAGAAATCAACTCCTTTTTCCAATGTATATACCCAAATGTTTGTTGAGCCGGGAATTGATGTTATCCGGTTTAGAAATAAGGAAGGAGACCTTTTTGCCGAAATTACGGAATCGGAGGTTACCAACCGTCTTGCCGGTGTTAACCTTGGTACCGGACAGGAGGTTTTTATAAATTCCTTTAACAATGCAGTTATCCACCAGGTTAACAAGGTGCTTAATGTTAGTGAAGTAGATACCCAATAGTTCAAATTGAAATGATTGTATAAAACCTAAGGTTTGTGAATACGATGAAAAAAGTCAGAATTACCATAATTTTTATAGCAGCACTTTGTAGCTTCTTAATTACAAATGCCCAGGAACGAACCATTTTGAGGGGCAGGGTTATCGATAAAGGGGACAAAACAACCATTATCGGGGCTAATATAGTTGAGTATGATAGTGAAGAGCGTGTGGTGAATGGAACGATTACCAACGTGAACGGCGATTTTGTGCTGCAAATGTCAGACCCGGCAAATACCGTCAGGGTAAGTGTTATCGGTTATAAAGCGCAGGAAATTCCTATTGATCCAACCAAAACCATTATGGTTGAGCTCGAATCGTCTGATGTTGCCCTTGGCGAAGTTACCGTTACTGCCGAGGCCCGTTCAGTAAATACACTTACCAACATCGATGACAGAGATAAAGCCTCCTCTTCTGTGAAAGTGGATTTAATGGATATGCAGGATGTGGGTGTCCTGTCAGCTGCCGATGCCCTCCAGGGAAAAGTCAGCGGGCTCGATATTATCGCTGCTTCAGGAGACCCGGGGTCTGGTTCTCAGCTGGTTATCAGAGGGCTGAGTTCTATGGGAAACAGTCAGCCTCTAATTGTTATCGATGGAGTTCCGCAGTTCAGAATTTCAAGCAATTTCGATTTAAGTTCGGCTGATACCGAGGATATTAGTAACTTAATCAACATAGCCCTGCAGGATATCAAATCGATAGAAGTATTAAAGGATGCTGCCTCAACTGCCATTTATGGTTCCCAGGGGGCCGATGGTGTTTTGCTGATTGAAACACACAAAGGCCGCATGGGTAAAGTGCAGTTCGATTACCAGTATAAAAACAGCCTTAACTTTCAGCCACCGGCAATTCCCATGCTGAACGGTGATGAATACATTATGCTGCAACTGGAAGCGTGGCATAATGCCCGCGGTGTGTTTACCATTCCGCAGGAAATTGCCTACAACCGCGATTATGTGGATTTCCACAACTATTCGCAAAACACCGACTGGATAAAGGAAATTACACAGGATGGCATGACCCACGATCATTATTTCAGCATTTCGGGCGGTGGTGAAAAAACCAGGTATTTTACTTCGTTCAGTTACGTGGATGAAGGCGGAACAACAATTAATACCAGTTCCCAGCGTTTTTCCACCCGTGTAAACCTCGATTATTTTCTTTCACGAAACCTGTTATTTCAGGTGAAGTTTAACTATAACTCAAATACCATCGAGGGAAATCTCAGTATTAATAACAGAAACATCAGGGAGATGGCCTACATTAAATCGCCCAATATGAGTATATGGGAGTACGATACCTATGGGGATTTGACAGGTGAATACTTTACCCCGATTAACAGTTACCAGGGGAATGGTGTTACCTTTTTTAACCCGGTGGCTGTGGCAAACCTCGGGTTGAATGACAGGGTGATGAACAGCCTGGAAAATACTTTCCTTTTACAATACAGGTTTAACGACTGGCTGCTTTTCCGCGAAACCATTTCATTCCAGTTTCAGGGCCAGAAATCAAAAAACTACCTGCCATACAATGCCATTGGTGCCGACTGGCTGCAATGGAACGTGAACAAGGCAGATGAATCAAATAACATGAACCAGAGTATCAGAACAGAATCTCAGATTGCATTCAACTCGCCTTTTGCCAATGAAGACCACCAGCTTACAGGTGCGGTCACCTGGGTTACAGACCAGTCGAATTATGAGTGGATGACCATTCAAAGTAACCGCACGCCGAGTACTGATATAAAAGACCCGGCCATTGATGCGCAAATTAACTGGATTGGAACAAACACAGGCGAAAGCCGTATGCTTAGCGGACTGTCCAACGTGAATTATAAATTTCTTGACAGGTATATGCTGCAAACCATTTTACGGGCCGATGCCCACTCTTCATTCGGGAGTAACAACCGTTGGGGGTTGTTTAAAGGTTTATCCCTGGGCTGGAGATTCTCAAGCGAACCATTTCTGAACTCACTCGACTGGCTGGGGGAAAGTATGCTGCGTGCCAGCTGGGGAGTGGCCGGCCGACAGCCGGGTGATGTTTATGCCCGTTTTGCTACTTACGAATCAACCGGTACCGGAAGCTACATGTTAAACCCGGCTATTGCACCAACTAGTATTCAATTGAATAACCTGAGATGGGAAACCATTACTTCCTACAATGCCGGTATTGAACTAAGTCTGTTTAAAGACAGGTTTTATATTGAAAGTGATGTTTACCAAAAAGTTACTACCGATATTCTTTTTGGAGGCACCCGACCTCAGGATTATTATTTAATTCCTTCAACTTCGGGTTATGATGGTCTTAAATATTTAAACGGAGGTAAAATGACCAATGTAGGCTGGGAATTGATGCTCGATGGACGCGCTGTGCGCACCAAGGACTGGCTGGTTTCATTCAACTTTAATACATCGCAAAACATCAATACCTTTAATGAACTCCCGGAAAACTTTAATCCGGAGCGTTCTACTTCAATCGGAAACGGGCAGTATCCGTTGCGTGTTCAGGAAGGTGAACCCATCGGTTCTTTTTTCGGATTCAAATATTTAGGCGTTTGGGCAAGCGACGAAGACGTAGTTGCCCGCGATGTTGAGGGAAATGTTATCCGTGACAGCCAGGGCAAGTCCATACCGCTGCGTTATACCGATTCCTATACATTTAAGGGCGGTGACCCCATTTACGAAGATATTAATCATGACGGTAAAATTGACCTGAACGATGTGGTTTATATCGGCGACTCAAACCCCGATTTTATGGGTGGTTTCGGCGCCAATTTTAGGTATAGGAATTTTGACTTTTCTGCAGCTTTCCATTACCGAATTGGATTCGATATTATTAACAATGTTGCCCTGCAAACCGAAGGAATGAACAACCGGAACAACCAGAGCAAAGCCGTATTGAGCCGCTGGCGTGTACAAGGCCAGAAAGAAGAGGGCTTGTTGCCCAAGGCATACATGTTTCACCCGGCCAACAATCTGGGGTCCGACCGTTATGTTGAAAAAGGCGACTATGTGCGTTTAAACAACATTAAGTTTGGGTACCAGTTAAGTCAGGAAATGTGCAACCGGTTGGGCGTTAGAAAAGCAAACTTTACCTTGAGTGCACGTAAACTGTTTACTTTTACAAACTATTCGGGTCAGGACCCGGAAGTTGGGCAGGATGCCAGTAATCCGTTCTGGATTGGTGTGGATAATGCCAAAACACCACCGCCAAAAATTGTAACCTTTAGTATAGCTGTAGGATTTTAATACATATCTGATTATGAGAACAAAAGCAAAATATTTTTTGATTTCCCTGGTAGTGCTATTGCAGGTTTCCTGCAACGAATGGATGGAATTGCAGCCTCCCGGAGGTCTTATAAGGGATGAATTCTGGAAAACAAAAGAAGATGTGGAAGCGGTTGTGATGGCGGCTTACGAATCATTTGCTTCGTTAGACCGTATGTTATTTGTTTTTGGAGAAGTAAGAGCCGATTTGGTTGAAGGAGATCGCAATCAGCCATGGAATGAACAACTTCTCATGGAAAACAACATTTATCCGGATAATTCCATCTCCAACTGGGCAAACTTTTACAAGGTGATTAATTATTGCAACGAGGTGATTAAAAATGCCCCGGAGGTCAGAGAGATTGACAATACATTTACTGATTTTCAAATGTACAGTCTGATATCGGAAGCCTATTACCTGAGAAGTCTGAGTTACTTTTACCTGGTGCGGTTATTCCGTGATGTGCCTCTGGTTCTTGAACCCTCAGAAACTGACGATACTGATTTCTATTTTGCTAAATCAACCGAAGCAGAAGTGCTAAACCAAATTGTAGCTGATTTGGAAACCAACCGTGTTTATGCTCCTTCCGGAGGTTTTCCAACCATCGCCGAAAACAAAGGCCGGGCTTCAAAAGCTGCTTACGATGCATTACTTGCCGACATTGAATTGTGGCGGTTTAACTATGAAAAGGTTCTGACACATGTCAATAACATTGAGCAAAATATCGAAATAGTAATGATGCCCAGCGCGCGGTGGTTCGAATTGTTTTTTCCCGGAAATTCACTCGAAAGTATTTTTGAATTTCAATTTGATGGAGACAGGAATCAAAATAACGGCACTTACGGTTTAACCCAACGCACTAGCTATCAGTACGACCCTAGCCAAAAAGCGCTTGAAATGTTTGCTTTTGAATTTGCATTTGAGTTGGTTCGTGGCGAAGATGCAACCATTAAAAAATATGGCGACGATGATTATATTATCTGGAAATATGTAGGCATGGCTCCTGATGGTCAAACCACCCGTACCGGAGCCGAACAGTTTAGTGCCAACTGGATTGTTTACCGTTTGGCCGATGTGATGCTGATGAAAGCCGAAGCGCTGTCGCAGCTTGAACGTTACACTGAAGCACTTTTTATTATTAACGATATTCGTGAACGTGCAAATGTTCCGGTAGTAAGTCTGGCAAACACACGCGTGGCTTTTGAAGATGCCATTCTGAACGAAAGGTCACTTGAGCTTGCTTATGAAGGGAAAAGGTGGTTCGATCTTTTGAGAATGGGTCGCAGGGACAATTACGCACGTAAAGACAAGCTTATTGAAGTTATTGTAAGTAACGTGCCTTCTACCCAAAAGCGTATTCTGGCAGCAAAACTTACCAATCCTTCAGGCTGGTATTTACCCATTTACGATACTGAAATTGAACGTAACAGGAATTTGGTGCAAAACCCATATTATGATTTTTAACATGAAAAGGATAACATACATATTTAGTTTATTGTTGGTGGTTGTTTTCTATTCCTGCGAAAGAACACCCATTGAAGCCAACTTTGATGACGTAGAGAAATTTTCAATCTACGATTACCTCATGGAAAACAAGGAACAATTTTCCAGTTTTATCTCCATACTTGAGAAAGGCAATTTGGATAAAACGTTAAGCGCCTACAATCCTGACGGAACTAATTACACTTTGTTTTTACCTGATAATAGGGCTATTGACGAGTTCATCCAGGAAAGTCCGCAATTTACCTCGCTCAACGAGATTTTGACCGACCAGGATTATGCAGCCGCTTTTTGCAGGTACCATGTGATTAACATGGGTGTGCATACCAACCAGTTTCCGTTTGGCGCATTTCCTGAACCTACCTTGTCAGAAGACTTTTTGACCGTGAGTTTTGTTATTGAAACTGACACCTCTTACTACCGGATAAATAATGAGTCATCTGTAATTTATCCTAATATTGAAGTCTCAAACGGCTATATTCATATAATTGAAACTGCCTTAAAACCGGTTACTTTTACAAGCTATGCCTGGCTGGAACAAAATCCGGGTTATACTATTTTTAAAGATGCCATAGACTTAACCGGGTTGCAACATTTGGTCGATTTCAATCTGAAAGAGGATGAAACACTCAGACCTGTTACTCTGCTGGTTGAACCGGACCGGATTTATAACCAAAATGGCGTTTCAAATGTCAATGATTTGGCGGCCTTAATCAGTCCGGGAAATACGAATTACACAAGTTCCTCCAATCCGTTATACAATTATGTGGCTTATCACATTTTGTCAGGGCAGCATTTTATTGACAATTTTGAAGGCGTAAGCACCAATTACATTACATTTTCTGAAATCCCTGTTAATATTAACGGAATGGGTATCGATATTGCCATTAATAAAGCAAAAGAAGATACCATTATCGGGCCCACAGGAAATATTATTGATTATATTGGATTTTTTTATGATGAAAGTAATGTGATTACCCAAAGCGGGGCTATTCATTTCATTGACAGGATAATGAAACAAAGAACGCCTTCACGTTCGATTCGTACCTTCGAATTTTATGAAGAGCCGCTTTTTAACGAATACCGCCAGGAGCCAGGCAATTATTTAATTGAAGACCCCGGTGCACTTTTCAATATCGAATGGTCCGGTGCCGATCTCTTTTTTGTTGATCTTGGCGACCAGGAATCATCGGCCTGGGGAAATGATTACCTGGAAATAAACGGAGATTTTACCCTTTCTTATACAATTCCCAGAATAATACAGGGAAGATACAGGGTTTATCTCAGGGCTGAAGCTTTTAACGCCCAGAACGCGCTTGTTGAGGTGTTTATTGACGGGAAAAAAACCGGTAGTTTTGTTGACCTTTCTACCGGTGGATCTTCCAACAGTCCGTTTCAAACCAGAGAATTGGGTACCGTTGATTTTAAACGTTATACAACCCATAAAGTTGAGATTAGACCATTGATTCCAGGAAGATTCCTGTGGGATTTTATTCGTTTTGAACCTTATTAAATGAAGAACAATATGAAAACCAGATTTTTTATACTATTCATTGTCCTTGCCATTTTAGGAATATCCGGGTGCAAAGAATATTGGGAAGATCATTATGATGTTTATCCTGAAACGGTTGACCAGAATATTTGGGAAGCCATGCAAGCCGATTCTGAAATTTCTGAATTTGTACAGATTTTAAAGCAGTTTGAACTGGATACCCTGTTTTTGTCAGATAACCCTTATACGCTTTTTGTTCCTTCAAACAATGCTATTTCTCAATTTTTGAATGAGGGTACTTTGGATACCTTAATCATTAAATACCATATTTCTGGTTTTATGATTAATTCAGGCACCATTACCGGCACAAAGAAAATTCAGACTTTATCAAGAAAATTTGCCTTTTTTGAAAAATCAGGAACGGTTGCAAAATTTGACGACATAAGCCTGAGAAAGGAAAGCCCTTTGTATTTGAACGGGAAATATTTTGTGATGGATCAGGTAGCCAAACCTCTGCCAAACCTGTATCAGTATTTCGTAATAAATAACAAATTGCTAAGCGATTATATCGACAGTCAGGACTCTATCATTCTCGACAGGGAAAGAAGCAAACCCATTGGTTTTGATGACAGCGGAAATACGGTTTATGATACGGTTTCCATCATATACAACAAGTTTGAGGCAATGTATTTTCCTGTAAAACACGAATTCCGTAACACTACGGCTACCATAGTTTTTCCAAAACAGGATAACTACAGGGAAGCATTAAATTTCATGGCTCAGGATATAGCAGTTCCGGGTATAAACGATTACAACGATATCCCGCTCGACTGGCAAACCGATGTGTTAATACCGCATTTGCTTGACCAGGGCGTTTTTCTGAACAGTCTCGAACCCGATGAATTTGTATGGGAATCGCCAAAAGATACACTGAAGCTTCAGAATATCAAAGGCGACAGCATTCAGATATTTTACACTCCGGTTGAAAAAACGCTCACCAGTAATGGTTATGCATACAATTACGAAAATTTTATTATTCCCGATTCCCTGTATATGGGTGGGGTTAAGTTTGAATGCGAGTGGTTACTTCGTGAAACAGGGGTAAACAGGTTTGCATGGAAATCGCGGGCTACTGTAAAAAGCGATTCCCCTTTTGCTCCGGTAAGGGAATATATTTCGACTGCCTCAAACGACAGTATTGTCCGGCTGATTTTCCCCAAAGGTTATAATGGAAGCTATTCCCTGGAGTTTGAAACCCAAAATATTTTCCCGCGCAGGTATGTAATGGTGGTTAGGACCCACATGGATATTGGCGGGATTTATGATATATATGTGAACGACGAACTGGTGAAAACGTTCGATTATTATGAATTTGTGCGTTACAGGGGATTAATGTTCAGTGTAACCGGAGCAACTTATCTGCCGGTAGGTCGTTTCAACCGGTTCGATATGTATGTGGACAATATTCATGATTATGGCAGGGCAAAAGTGAGGTTCGAGTATAAAGCGCCCGGAAACGCGCCTTCAAACGGACTGGTTTTAGATTATATCGAGTTTATTCCTGCTGCGAACTAAAAACAGCGGAAAAAATATGTACCGAATGAAAAAAACATTCAAAATATCAAGAGTTTACAGAATGAACAACCGAATGAACTTAAAAACCTTGACGCGGAGCACTCTGTTGGCTGCCTGGGTTATGATTTGGGGCATTTCTTTACAGGCCCAGGATACGTTAACGGTAAGGGGCCGTGTCGTAAATCCTGCAGGACAACCTGTTTCTAATGTAGCAGTTGGAGTGGAACGATCGTTTGAACTGCCTGCTGTAACCAACGAGAAGGGAGAGTTTTCTGTAAGAGCCTTATCGGGCGGTGTGTGGTTAAACGTTAGTCCCTCAGGAGATTATAAAGAAAAAAGAGTTTACCTGAATAACCGTACAGAACTAGTAATATATCTTACTGATAATGATTTAACTTCGGGAGATGATGCGATTACGGTATTGTCACAACCCATTTTAAATCGAAATACAACATTTGCCTACAGCGAGTTAATTACAGATAACATTAAACAGACACCAGCAATTTCTATTGATCAGTTTATGCAAGGCCGGGTATCGGGTATGCATGTAGTAAACCGCTCAGGAGATTTTGGGAGCGGAGCAATAACACTGCTTCGAGGTATAAGTTCACTGAATTCAAATAATCAACCGTTATACATTGTTGATGGCATTCCAATAACTTCAATGGGGCTGTTCGGGACCAACCTCGATGGTTACTCCTATAACCCTCTGGTGGGAGTAAATCCGCTCGATATTTCGAAAGCAACTGTTGTTAAGGATCCAGCAATTACTTCAGCGTACGGGTCCAAAGCATCAAACGGTCTTGTATTTATTGAAACACTTGATCCAAGTGCCACTCAAACAATCATTGAACTTGATTTGCGGACAGGCTATTCGATGTCTCCTTCGAGATATATCCCTCAAATGAATGCAGGTCAACATAAATCATTGATAAGTGAAATTTTGTACTCTTCGGGTATGAGGGAAGAAAGGATAAGGGAACTGTATCCTTCTTTGTTTTTAACTTCACAAAACGATCGGTTTATAGATTATCAGCACAATACTGACTGGCAGAATATTATTTTCACCAATTCTGCATTTCAAAACATGAATATTAATGTTAAGGGAGGTGACGAAATTGCCCGTTATGGCCTGTCTTTCGGGTACTTTAGCGGCAACGGAATTGTTAAAACCACTGGCTATGAAGGTTATAATCTTAGGTTTGTTAGTTTGCTGAATATTTTCACCTGGTTAAAAATGAATGCGGGTGTGTCATTAAGTTACAATTCTTCCGAACTTAAGGAGTCTGCAAGAATTTCGCAAACCAGCCCCATTTTGTCTGCTCTTGGTAAATCACCCATGATGAATCCATTTCAATACGACGAAGATGGGCAGGAATTAATTACTCTTGCTATGGTAGATGAGTTGGGTGTGAGTAATCCGCAAGCTGTGATAGACAATTACGAAGCAGGAAATACTAATTTTGATTTCACTTTTTCATTAGGATTTGCAGCTGATTTAAAAGAAAATCTGATTTTGAACTCCAATTTTGGTTTGAACTACAATGTTTTAAAAGAACAACTATTTATGCCAAACAGAGGTATGGAGCTTTACTATAACAAGGCCGCAATAAATGTATCAAAAGCTTCAAATAACAGCTTGAATTCATTTTACAATAACACTTACCTCCGCTTTGATAAATCATTTGGGGAGGATCATGTAATAACTTCAAATACAGGCGTAAACGTGCTTGTTAATAATTTTGAATTTGACTGGGGTTTAACAAAAAACGCACACGAAAATGACCAGTATCGCATGTTGCAGGACGGAACCAGCCATTTGAGAGAAATTGGCGGAGAAAACCGGAACTGGAACTGGATGTCCTTTTATGAATATTTAACTTACACTTATAGAGACAAATATATGCTTTCTGCCTCCCTCTCTGTTGACGGCTCTTCCAGAATTGGACGAAATGCAGCCAATACGGTTAGAATTGCTGATATTCCTTTTGGGATTTTTTATGCGGGAGGTGCGGCATGGAGATTATCAAACGAATCGTTTTTAAAGGAAGCAGGTTGGCTCGAAGATTTGAAATTGAGAATTTCCTATGGAAAATCGGGTAACGACGACATTGGTGAGTCGAATGCTACAAACTATTACAATGCAATAAAATTTCGGGAAACGGTTGGTCTTTATCCGGCTTTGATTCCCAATGACGAACTTACCTACGAAACTGTTAGCCAGTTGAATGGTGGTTTGGATATCGCATTGTGGGGGAGCAGGTTACATACCAGCTTTGATGTGTATCAATCTACTACGGATAATATGTTGATATATGCACCATTAAAAGCTTATTTTGGATATGATTTCCGGCCTGAAAACGGAGGGAAAATGCAAAATACAGGTATAGACCTGAATTTGTTTTACCGGATAGTTGACAAGAACAATTTTAAATGGGATTTTCAGGGGACCTGGTCAACAGTTGAAAACGAGGTTGTTGAAATAGAAGGAGATTTGCTCGTTACGGATTTACAGGGAGGGCAAACCGTAAATATGATTGGACAAGCTGCAAATAGCTTCTATGGGTACATTTACGAAGGCGTGTTTTCATCCACTGCTGAAGCTCAGGCCGCCAATCTGGTTAATGAAAAGTTTGTTCCATACCGTGCCGGAGATGCCCGCTTTCGCGATATTTCCGGACCTAATGGCTCTCCTGATGGTGTTATTAATCATCATGACAAAACTGTCTTAGGTTCTTCACTGCCTGAGTTTTTTGGTGGAATAAATAATACCTTCCGGTATAAGAAATGGGCTTTAAGTGCTTTCGTACAGGCAATTGCAGGCAACGAAGTATTTAATTACGTTCGTTACCAAAACGAAAATATGTCAGGACTTGAGAATCAAAGCACAAGTATTTTGAACAGATGGCAGTACGAAGGGCATGAAACTGACATTCCAAGAGCACTTTGGGAAGATCCGCTGGGGAACTCTGCATTTTCTTCCCGTTGGATCGAAGACGGATCATTTATCAGACTTAAGAATGTGTCGCTAAGTTATACAATCCCTGATGAATTCCTTTCTTTTAAAAATGCTCAGTTTTATATAGCTGCAAGTAATGTATTTACGCTGTCAAAATATTTGGGATATGATCCGGAGTTTGGGTATTCACAACTACAGTTGAACCAGGGTGTGGATTACGGGCTTACTCCGCAGCCCCGTCAGTTTATATTAGGTATTAAATTAGGCTTGTAACATTTTATATTGTACGCAATGGAAAGAATAAAAAAATATTTACCAATTTTTAGTTTATTGCTGGCCCCGCTTCTGTTTTTTAATTCCTGCAAAGATTTTTTTGAACCTGACCAGGAGATTAATATAACCGAAGGTAAGTTGTTTGACGACTGGTATGAATATCGATCGGTAGCAATGGGTATGTATGGATTGCAACAACAACTTGTGGAACAACTGCTCGTATTGGGAGAGTTACGTGGCGATTTACTAACCATTACCGAAAATGCCGATGCAGATCTGGTTGAAATTTATAATTTTAGCCCATCGCGCGAAAACAGGTATGCTTCACCTACCAATTTTTTCAAACTCATTTCTGCAACCAATAATTTTATAAAAGTTTTGCAGCACGAACGCCCGGAAGTTATGGACCCAAAAAGTCCGGTAACAAACTACGACAGACTTTACGGTGAAGCGCTTTGTATGAGGGCCTGGGCCTATTTTAATGCAGTACGTATCTATGGGAAGGTACCTTTTATTTATGAGTCCCTGACATCAATTACTGAAGTTGAGGATTATCTTAATTCTTCCGGAACATACATCGATAGTGTGGCCATTGTTTATTCAAAAGACGGATTCTACAATGACACTATTTACAATCAACCAATAGAATTGGAAAAACAATTTTTTGATCAGAGACTGGTTATCGATTATTTTACCAACGAACTGGAAAAGAAAGTTAAAGCGGTAGGTGTTAACCATTACATCAATAACAATGATATTTCTTGGGAGGTTACCATTTGGAATACACATGCCATGAATTCGCTTTTAGGACACATGTATTTGACCGATGGCGATTTGGCAAAAGCTGCCCACTACTTCGAAAAAATTGTTTATCTGTCATCAGATAATTACCGCTACCAACTCGACCAGAGTTTTTCCAACTTTAGCTGGAGAAATATTTTTGCCGGAATAGACAGCCGGGAACATATTTTTACCTTATGGTTTAATAAAACCTATTTCCAGCAGAACGATTTTCAGATGTTTTTTGAGCCAAGAAATCCGCACAGATATATGCTCAAACCAACCCGCCAGGCAATTCTGAACTGGGAAACCATTTGGGATGACTATTCCATGTCAATTAATAACAGCCAACCCTGGAGGACCAGAATTACAAATAAAGGGATACCGGGAGATTTTTGGAGGGGTTATGGGGTCTCATATACATATTTGCGCGATGGGGAACCAATTGAAGACGAGATGATCCGGGGAATGTTATTCCTGAAATCTGAAAACGATTTGAGAACAGCCAGTTTGATAACGGAAGATGCCGACACGGTTGTGTGGAAATATTCATGGAATAAGGGCGTATATGATATGGACCCCAATTATATTATATACCGGGCTGCAGGAATTCACCTTCTGCTTGCTGAAGTTTATACATACTGGGCGTTCGACCGAAATGGAATTATTTTAACTTTTACATCGAATGCGGTAAACATTGTAAACAATGGAGCAAATTATTCTGCTGCCGGTAACCGGGAGCAACTTGGCGTAAGAGGCCGTGTTGGTTTTGGTGGCTCAACAGATGGTATCAGGGTAGGTAATATTAACTATGTGCACGACCCATTTACCAATGAGGTGGTTGACTACATTGACCTAACCGGTGATTTTATTGGACTGCAGGAACTACTGGAAGATAAAATTATAGAGGAAAAAGCACGGGAGCTCGCGTTCGAAGGCGAACGGTTTTACGACCTGATGCGCGTGGCCCAAAGAAGAAATGACCCGTCGTTCCTTGCGGAAAGAGTTGCAGCTAAATATCCCTCAGGACAAAGGGAGCAGATTTACAATCTGTTGATGGATGAAAGAAACTGGTATATCAACTATTTTGATTAGAAGGTGCCGCCGGGAACGGTACTGGCTGAGTTTTTAGCAGGATTTTTTTATACTGCAAATGGCAGACCGCTTTTGGTCTGTCATTTGTTTTTAAAGCCAGTCTCTTCAAGCAAAATCATCTGCCTGTCAATCGCATCATAAACGATGGTCGGCATTTTATCTCCATCATCCTAAAACCAGGATGTATCGTTCCCAATGTCCTCTTTCATAAAATCTTCATCTGCCTGCCAGATTACATCATAGTTGCCCGGTCCGGCTTTGCGCTCCAGTTGTGCAATGATTTGATTTGCCCGTTTTTCGCTGTCGGGCGGACCGCGCACATAAACCGGTTTGCCATCTTCACCACATTCAATGTCAACCAATTCTATGTCGTCAGTATCTTCTTCAAGAATGTATTGAGCCACCGATGTAAAATCTTTGTGGGGGATAAAACCGTAATCACCGGCAAATTCAATTCCTGCAAAAACAATGTTGTGTGCCAGGATATATTCAACTGGTTCAGTTCCAAACGCTTTCTCAATATTACCGAGAATTTCCATGTATCTGGTTTCGTTGACATTGAAATAATAAACCGCATCTTTTACACCAAGACATTTCAGGTCGGTAAGGTACATGCCCAGGGTGATGTTGCCGTTGGTATGTTTTCGGGCAACGGTAATATTGGCCAGTCCGTTTTTTTTCCAGTTACTGTTGATGCGGCATTCATAAATAGGCAAAGAACGTGCCCTTTGCCTGATGTATTTTTCGGGGTTCAACATCTGTACAACTTTTCCTTTTTTCTTTTTGGCTATAATTTAGTTTTTAAAATTTTTCGTCGTGCAGATTTTTAAAAGGGTATTTCGCTGTCGTCGATTGGTTCATGGTTTTGGTTTAGTTTTTTGTAAATGGTATATCTTACGCGATCTTTTATATAATCCATTTTGAAACAAAACCAGTCATCATTTTGGTTGGAATTTTTGATGAATGCGTTAAAATTTGCAATTGGGTTTTTACTTTCCAGAATATAAGAAAGTTCTTCCTTAAAATTTTCATCTTCAATCCATTCAAAATACTTGGTTATTATTTCCAATCGCTCATCTTCTTCCAAAGGATGAAAAACGTAACATTCTTTCCATTGTTCGTGGTTAAGTGATTCCGCATGGCCGGTTCCCTGTTTCTCTGAATATTTTGGGATGTATTCTATATCAAGCGTTTCCGGATTTAGGTAACAAACACAATCACTCTCAATTTCCTGAGCGATACGACCGATGATTTCATAGTCAAATTTTTCGGGTAACTCGTATGGATCCCAGTCTTCTCCGCAATCGCAATAATCACCGTAAGGACATGTCATCGGGTTGCCGGTACACAATTCCAGGTCCATACCCGACGATGGCAGGTATTGTACCTCCACTTGCCAGTTTGTGGTTAGCACCTCATACAACCATTCAGGTGGTATTCCGGGAGGAGCATCCACAAGTTCAATTTGAAGCGATTCGAATACTTTAAAAATGGCCTCGTTTACTCTTACCCACTGGTCGCCCTGCAAATCGTCCATTTCAGGGAAAACTTCCTGTTTTATTCCGGTTAGTTCTTCAATGGTTCGAAAAGGAACCAACGCGAGTTCCGCGATAACAGCGTCTTCTTCCAGGTGGGGTGGTGGTTCAATCCAGGTTGGTTTGGGTGGATTTTTTGCTACTGCAAGCAGGTCTTCTATAAGTTGCCGGATGTATTGCTCCATGTTATATAAATTTAAAAAGATTGATTATTTATTGTACCAATCCGGCTTTGCGCATTTCGTCTTTTAACGCCGGCAGATTGGGTTTATGATTGTAAAGTTGCATGATTAGCTGAATCTTTTCGTTTTTAAATCCTGGTATTTGTTGCAGAAGTTTAAGCCAGGAAGCAATTCGTTGGTAAATGTGCCTGCCCCGCTCATTTTCAATGGTCTGTGTGGCTCTGTTTTTAATGTTTTCAAAACAAAATTCAGGAAACTCCTGCAAAATTGGACGGATTATTTTTTCGTAATCGTGATTCGTGGAGTGGTGGTCTGTAACCAACTTTTTTATATCATCGAAGCGTTGTTCACTTTCCAGTATTTCAACTACAAAAGGTCTGTTCCAGCGAACCTCGTTCAAAAGCTCCTTAAATTCGATTTCAGAGAGGTAATCTCTGATTTTTAGGTAATATTCAATGTTATTCCTTCGAACAACAAGGTGCCTGAATACATCGGTGAATAATTTTTGATCGAGTTGAGGCGTTACAAATCCCTGAAGATACTCTGACCACAAATAATTATCGCCCGGAAATAATTCGTGTGCCGTTTTTAGGAAACTTTTTTTATCCCTTTCAAAATAATATTCCAGCAATTGTTTGGCCACTTCTGTATTGTTTAGATAATATCGCTGTGCTGCCAGCAACCACTCTTCAGTATTTCCTGTTTTTTTATTGAGCAAAAGAATAAGCTCGGGAACGGCTTCCTGTCCGGTGGTTGAGTTATCGATAATTTCGCGTATTTGGTCTGCATTATTTGATTTTTCTGCTAGTGCCAGCAAAAACTTTTCAAAATAAGCAACAAAATGAGGATTAGAGGGATATTCCAAACCGGCATACTGATAAAACTGTTCAAACGCAGTTATGATTGTATTTTCTACCAAAGCACTTAATCTGATTTTATCAATAAGTTGATTCAAAACAACTGTGTGTTCTGTCAGCAAATATTCATTTACATCCTCAAAAGAACCTACCTCATCAGCAATTTCGGCATTCTGTGTTGCTTCGTATAAGCCGATTAAGAGGGCCATTAATTCATCTGGTTTTTGCCGAATGACGGCATTGGTTGCCGAATCCAGAAAAAGTTTGAATATGGATTCAAATTCCTGTTCGCTTGCATATTGATAGGCTTCCCACTCTTCAATATATCCTGAGTGGGGAGAATGATAGCTGTCCCAGTCGGGATTTTCCAAATCAACCTGTTCAAAATGGTTGGTGTATTCATCTTGTGTTGATTTAACAATATTCAGAAAATGTTCGAATGTTAATCTTTGAGCGTGGTTATTTTGCGCCTGGGCAAAAGCAAAAAATTCGTTTTGGAGTTCTTTATCGTTTTTGATTTTTGCATCAAAAAATTCTAATTTGATGTTGTCAGGAATTTGTTCGTACGATTTTTTAAATGTCATAAAGTGTTTTATTGCAGTTTTTGTTATTACCAGCTATTTTAAATTTGAATTACCAAAAATAATGTTATTCATTTAATCCATGTGTATTTTAATTCCAATTTGGTATGATAAGCCCGATCTATTGACTCTACTCTTTTCAGGAAGCTGAAATTCAGGCAGTACTTAATCGGGACAATTCCACTTTGGTACGATAAAAACTAATTTGGATTGAATGAGGTTTGCCCCTTCTTATATTTCAATTCCACTTTGGTACGATAAAAACTCTCCATCCCATTGAATCTGAATGTTCAGAATCAAATTTCAATTCCACTTTGGTACGATAAAAACATTGCCACCCTTTACCGGCCCGAGCGGTTTCGCCATTTCAATTCCACTTTGGTACGATAAAAACTTTGCCAGAATATTTAGAATTGGCAGTTTGGTTGATTTCAATTCCACTTTGGTACGATAAAAACCCGATTTTGAAACCCTTAAATGTGTGGGAAAACTGGAATTTCAATTCCACTTTGGTACGATAAAAACAACTTTCAGCAGATGATCTGGAATACCTGGATATTCATTTCAATTCCACTTTGGTACGATAAAAACGTCGAACGTTTCTTCTGCTTGCTGAATTAACCTGTATTTCAATTCCACTTTGGTACGATAAAAACGGTCTTACCAATGAGAGGATTTGCTACTTTAGCCAATTTCAATTCCACTTTGGTACGATAAAAACTTTCGAGCGGCCGGAGTCCAATAAGCTGCTATACTATTTCAATTCCACTTTGGTACGATAAAAACTCGAAAAACTTTCATTTTAACAAAGGATTTTTACTTATTTCAATTCCACTTTGGTACGATAAAAACCTTCAGGTGGAAAATATACTCTGGCTCTATCTGTATTTCAATTCCACTTTGGTACGATAAAAACTTTTAAAGGTTTATGAAACGATTTTCAAAATAGTTATTTCAATTCCACTTTGGTACGATAAAAACTGTCGAACGTTTCTTCTGCTTGCTGAATTAACCTGTATTTCAATTCCACTTTGGTACGATAAAAACTACAAAAACAGATTTCACTATTCACAGAGGAAACATATTTCAATTCCACTTTGGTACGATAAAAACCAATGCGTTTACCCGTGAAAACCTGAAGAATGCATTATTTCAATTCCACTTTGGTACGATAAAAACCTTATCAATTTGCAAAAGTGGATAACTAATTGATGTATTTCAATTCCACTTTGGTACGATAAAAACTTGGCCCGAGTTTACAGACATTGGCACTAACCGGCAAAATTTCAATTCCACTTTGGTACGATAAAAACCAACTGCGGCAACAGTTCAGTTACTCGATTCAAAATTTCAATTCCACTTTGGTACGATAAAAACCGGGAACAATTTTAAAGGTAATATTTTCATTTTTGTTATTTCAATTCCACTTTGGTACGATAAAAACTAGCAGTCGAAACCCCATCAGGATGTTGTAGTATATTTCAATTCCACTTTGGTACGATAAAAACTGTACAACAGGCGACCATTTTTTTCATTCTTTTTTATTTCAATTCCACTTTGGTACGATAAAAACATGGGTACTGCCCGGTAATACGGGCAGTTTTTTCTTATTTCAATTCCACTTTGGTACGATAAAAACCATATATCCAGCTGTTAACAATTCCGGAAAATTAAGATTTCAATTCCACTTTGGTACGATAAAAACGGGCGCCCAGTAGTAGTGGGTTCATGGTTTAAACTATTTCAATTCCACTTTGGTACGATAAAAACGGACCGCCGGCCACATCGAATCCTGAAGTTCGGTATTTCAATTCCACTTTGGTACGATAAAAACTATGTTTCGTCGAGCGTTCAGCGAAGATGAAATAATTTCAATTCCACTTTGGTACGATAAAAACTTTTCGGCTAAAATATCTTTGAGTTTTTCAATCTGATTTCAATTCCACTTTGGTACGATAAAAACTGCAGGTCTGGTTGGATAGCTTGCATACGTATCAATATTTCAATTCCACTTTGGTACGATAAAAACGAAATTTATTTCGGTGGTAAACGTGTCGATGTTGTTATTTCAATTCCACTTTGGTACGATAAAAACTTTTACCATGTTTCTCCAGAATATCGATTAACGAATTTCAATTCCACTTTGGTACGATAAAAACGGAACCGCTGAACGGGGCATAACGCCGGAATTCTTATTTCAATTCCACTTTGGTACGATAAAAACCCAAATTCAATTGACATTCATGCACTCTATAAGGATTTCAATTCCACTTTGGTACGATAAAAACAGTTTTTTCGGATGGCCTTGAAGGTATTTTTAACTAATTTCAATTCCACTTTGGTACGATAAAAACTAATTTCGTTGGGTTACAAACAGGCAGCTGTGAAAAATTTCAATTCCACTTTGGTACGATAAAAACCATTTTCTTACAATTTTAAGACGAAAATTTAAAGTATTTCAATTCCACTTTGGTACGATAAAAACAAAAACCTGAAAACACATCTGGCTAATGTAGATGCATTTCAATTCCACTTTGGTACGATAAAAACTTAGTGCGCTCTATGGTGCATTATTAATAGAGCTGAAATTTCAATTCCACTTTGGTACGATAAAAACCTCCTGGCCGTACATATCTTTTATTTTGAAAATATCGGATTTCAATTCCACTTTGGTACGATAAAAACTCCAAATTCAATTGACATTCATGCACTCTATAAGGATTTCAATTCCACTTTGGTACGATAAAAACTGCGAAATATGCTTTGAACAAATAGAAGAATAATCAATTTCAATTCCACTTTGGTACGATAAAAACGAATCACCGGCAGCATTGACGAAACCAAGATAACAAATTTCAATTCCACTTTGGTACGATAAAAACAAACCCGTTTTTAAAGTAGTTTTTCATGTTTTTTATTTCAATTCCACTTTGGTACGATAAAAACAGATGCCGGTTTTTTTATAAACTTTTGTTATGGCATTTCAATTCCACTTTGGTACGATAAAAACGGTTTAGAAGCAGTTCAAAAGGTTGGGAAAATCTATTTCAATTCCACTTTGGTACGATAAAAACATCACCGGCAGCATTGACGAATCCCAAATAACAAAT
>Ga0334883_1002617_pt1 | contig 21617 bp, 24 predicted proteins | sample GraSluR1_MG_6_FD_207230 | JGI IMG/M metagenome (GOLD analysis project Ga0334883, IMG submission 207230) | Sludge microbial communities from methane-producing bioreactor in Wageningen University, Netherlands - Granular Sludge_09_05-R1 | ecosystem: Engineered > Bioreactor > Anaerobic >...
GCGAGGGAGGCGCTCTTCTCCAACACCTTCACCGCGCCGCTCTTCTTGCGGACCTTGAGGTAGGCGGCCGCCGTCCCGACGACGATGCAGACGGCGCACGTCACCGAGGCGAGCAGCAGGCTGTTCCGCACGGCGCGGAGCACTCCGGCGTTGGTCAGCAGCGCGCGGAAGTTCTCCACGGTGAGGTTGTCCGCCGCGTACCCCAGGCCGTACCGCTTCTGCATCGCGCTGAGCGCCATGAAGAGCAGCGGGACGATGTTGAACGCGAAGAGCCCGCCCAGCAGCGACCACTCGACCGCGGCGCGGACCTTGGGCGTCAGCTCGATGCGTGTCGAGGCGTCCTCTCCGACGCTCTCCAGTCCGGGGCTCCGCTTGACGAAGAAGCCTTCGAGGAGCGCGCCGCCGATGGCGAGGAGGGAGAGCAGCACCGAGAGCACCGCCGCGTCGGAGAAGGAGGAGGGGCCGAAGCCGATCGCCTTCTCATAGATATAGGTGCTCAGCACCGGTATGCCCGAGGGGATGCCGAGGAAGGCCGGGATGGAGAAGTTGTCGATGGTGGCCAGGAAGGAGAGCATCGCCCCGCTCGCCACGGCGGGCGCGGCGAGCGCGAGGTTGATCCGGAGCATGGTCTGGCGGCGCGTGTACCCCGCGGCCATCGAGGCCCATTCAAGGTCGACGGGGATGCGCCGCAGCATGGCTTTCACGATCATGTAGACGATGGGCGTCGCGCACATGCCGTGGACGAAGATGATGCCGCCCATGGAGTAGAGGTTGACGGCGGGGAGCCCGGCGGAGGTCAGCCACGTGTTGATCGCGCCGTTCCCCGAGAGCAGCCCCGTCCAGGAGAGCGTGATGATGTACGAGGGGATGATGAAGGGGAGCAGGATCAGCACCTCGGCGAGACGCCGCCGCTTCAGGTTCGCGTAGGCGACGAGGAACGCGAATCCCCCGCCGAAGAGTACGGAAAACGCCGTGGCGCTCGTCCCGATGATCGCCGTATTCCTGACAGCCAGCCGCGTCCGCTCCTCGGCGAGGAGGCGGACGTAGTGCGACGCGTCGTACCCTGCCTCCCCGGCGAAGCTCATCAGCAGCAGGCGGAGCAGCGGCGCGATGAAAAAGAGGAAGACCGCGCCGTAGAAGGCTGTCTTCAGGGCGCGGCTTCCGAAAGTGTGTGCAAATTGCCGTACGCGCACCGTTCTCCCCGGTTTCTACTGGAACATAGCGCTGAATCGCGCCTTTTCGGCCTCTCGCGCCTCTTTCAGCACGGCGATGTCGTAGACCATGCTCTTGATCTCGCCCACCGATTTCAGCCCTTCGGGGGCCTCAACGCCGTCCTTGACGGGCGTGTACCCCATCTCCGCCGCCACCTTCTGCCCCTCGGCCGAGAGGACGAAGTCGACGAAGGCCTTCGCCAGCTCGGGAACTTCCGTCGTCTTCAAGATGCCTATCGGCTCGGTGACCGCAGGGGAGCCTTCAAGCGGGTAGACGAACTCCACCGGCGCGCCGTCGCGTTTCGAGCGGACGGTCATGAAGTCGACCACGAGTCCGCAGGCCTTCTCGCCCGCGACCACCGCGGTGAGGATGGCGCCGTTCCCCTTCTCGATGCGGATGTTGTTCGCCTTCAGCGCCTCGTAGAACTCCCAGCCGAGCCCCTCGGTCCGGGTCATCACGCCGAGGTTGTACGCGGCGGCGCCGGAGTAGAGCGGGCTGGGCATGATGATGCTGTCCTTGTATTCGCTCTTCGCCAGGTCGGCGAAGGAGACAGGAGGTTCTTTCACCTTCGTGGTGTTGTAGATGATGCCGGTACTGATGATTTTCGTTCCCGCGTAGGTGCGGTCTTTGTCCAGATACTCCTCGGGGATGCCCTTCATCTCGGGGGAGTCGTAGGGGAGGAGCATGCCGTCCTCCTTGAGGCTCTCGAAGGTGACGCTGTCGGCCACAAGCAGCACGTCCGCGAGCACCGACCGCACGGCGTGCTCCGCGCGGACCTTGCTGACGACCTCCTCGGTTCCCGAGCGGAAGACGTCCACAGCGACGTCCGGATGCAGCTCGTTGAAGGCCGCGATGAGCTTGGTCACGTCCCGTTCCGGCTGGGACGTGTACAGGGTCATCCGCCCTTCGAGCGGAACCGTCTCCGCCGCGAAAGCCGTTCCGGCGGCGCACGATGCGACGAGGGCCGTCATCAGCGCGCAGACTACGATTCGTTTCAGATTCATTCAGTTCTCCTCCTTGCGTGTGAGTCCGCGTTTTGCGGGTGTTCCGCGCCTTGCCTTCCGACCGGCGCCGTCGGGCTGAGGCGAAGGCGTTCCCGCAGAGTGTACGGCGCACGCGTAACAAAAGCGTTGCGCGGGTGTAACCGCAAAGCAACATTATACTGCTTTGCGGCGGAAAAATCGTCCCGGCGGCGCGGCGAAGCGCAAGCCCGTCCGCGGGGACGGACGTCGTCTTATGTTCTCGGCGTCGCCGACTCCATTCCGCGCTTCAGCGCGAGGCGGTTCATTTCGAGCAGTTCGGGGCGCTTCCCCAGCTTCTCCTCGATCGCGTCGAGCATCTGCCGCTCGGTGAGGACGCCGCTCAGCGCGATGTACGCGCCGATGACGACGATGTTCGCCACCTTCGGCGAGCCGATCTCTCGCGCGATGTCGTCGGCCGGAATCTCGGCGAGCTTCACGTCCTCCCGCCCTCCGGTCCAGCGGCAGAGCGAGCTGTTGAGCAGCACGAGCCCCCCCGGACGGACTGCGCCGAGGAAACGCTCCAGCGACGGCTGGTTCAGCGCGATCAGCGTGTCGACGTAGCGCGACTCCGGGGCGCCGATCTCAACGTCGGCGAGAGTCACTGTGCAGTTGGCCGTTCCGCCGCGCTGCTCGGGGCCGTATTTCGGCAGGAAGAGCGCGTTGCCGCCCGCTTTGCAGGAGGCGTACCCCAGCATCTGGCCGATGGCCATCACTCCCTGACCGCCGAAGCCCGCGATGGTGATCTTCTTCTCCATGATCAGTCCTCCCTGTCCCTGAAGACGCCAAGCGGGAAGGCCTTCATGGTGTTCTCCCGCATCCAGTCCAGGCACTCCAGCGGCGAAAGCCCCCAGTTCGTCGGACAGTTCGAAAGCAGCTCAACGAAGGTGAAGCCCTTCCCCGCGCGCTGCAGCTCGAAGGACTTCCTGAGCCCCTTCTTCGCCTGAATGACGTTCGCCGGGCAGTCGAGCGAGAAACGCGCGATGTAGCGCGGCGCGCGGAGCTGCGACAGGATTTCGCACATCATCATCGGGTAGCCAGTCTCGGCGGGGTTGCGCCCCTCCGGCGTCGTGGTCGACTTCTGGCCGACGAGCGTCGTCGGGGCCATCTGACCGCCCGTCATGCCGTAGGTGCCGTTGTTGATGAAGATCACGGTGAAGTTCTCCCCCCGGTTCGCGGCGTGCATGATCTCCGCGAGGCCGATGGCGGCGAGGTCGCCGTCCCCCTGGTAGGAGAAGACGAGTCTTTCGGGGCAGGAGCGCTTCACGCCCGTGGCAACGGCGGGAGTCCGTCCGTGCGGCGAGACGACGATATCCGTGTTGAAGTGGAACATCCCCAGCGTGCCGCAGCCGACGGGAAGCACCGCGACGGTGTCGGCGCGCGCGTCCAGCTCGTCGATAAGTTCGGCGATCAGGCGGGTGGCCACGCCGTGCAGACAGCCGGGGCAGTAGGCGGTCGCTCTGTTGGTCAGCGACTTCGGGCGTTCATAGAGCGCGTCCATTTTACTTCCCCTCCTCTTCGATGATCCGCAGCAGCGCGTCCTCGATGTCCTCGTTCGTCAGCACCACGCCTCCGGAGCGCCCGCAGGAGTGCACCGGAATGGCGTCGGTCACGCCGAGGCGGATGTCGTCCTTCATCTGGACCGGCAGGGTCATCTCCGTATCCAGAATGCAGCGGACGCGGCTCTTGTCCAGGCGCTTCAGCGCGTCGTACGGAAAGGGGTAGAGGGAGATCGGGCGAAGCATCCCCGCCTTTACGCCCTTTTCGCGCAGAGAGCCGATCGCGGTGCGGGCCGCGCGGGCCGCAGTCCCGTAGGCGACGATGACGTACTCCGCGTCGCCGAGCATGTACTCCTCGGCCATGACTTCGTCGCGCGCCCATGTTTCGTACATCTCGCCGAAGTGGATATTCAGCAGCTCCTGGCGGTCGGGCTCCAGCAGGCAGGAGGTGACCACGTCCACGTCGGTTCCCGAGGGGTTGTAGTAGCGCGTCCCCCACCCCGTGTACGCGTTCTTCACGGGCTCCTTCGCCTCGGGGAGCGTCACGGGCTCCATCATCGAGCCGATCCAGCCGTCCATCAGGACGACTGCGGGGTTCTGGTACTTCACAGCGAGCCCGAAGGCTTTATAGGTAAGGTCGATGGCCTCCTGCACCGTGCTCGGTGCGAGGACGAGCACGCGGAATCCGCCGTGCCCCATCGCCTTCGTAGCGTGGAGGTAGTCCGACTGCGCCGCCTGGATGGTGCCCAGTCCTGGCCCTCCGCGCATCACGTTGACGATGACGGCGGACAGCTGCGCCCCTGCGAGCGTGGAGATCCCCTCGGCCTTCAGGCTGATCCCCGGTCCCGAGGAGGAGGTCATGGCGAGCTTCCCCATGGCCGCCGCGCCGTAGACCATGCAGACGGAGGCTGTTTCGCTCTCTCCCTGCAGGAAGACCCCGCCGACCTGCGGCATCCGCCGCGCCATGTACTCCGGGATCTCGTTCTGGGGCGTGATCGGGTAGCCCGCGAAGAAGCGGCATCCGGCGAGGATTGCAGCCTCGGCGACGGCTTCGTTTCCCTTCAAAAATTTCTTTTCCATAATCTCAATCCTTTCGTGTGGCGGAGTGCGGGGAGCGTCCTTCCGTTCCCGTCATTTCTTGAGCGCAATAGCCCCCTCGGGACACATGACCGCGCATACGGAGCAGCCGACGCAGTGTTCGGGATGCGCCGCGACGACCGCCCGGTATCCTTTCGAATTGGTCTCCGGCCCGATTTCCAGTACGTCCCGTTTGCAGACGTCGATACAGAGGCCGCAGGACTTGCAGAACTCGGCGTTGATGGTGATTTTCACCGTTATTTCACCTCCCTTCCGTCAAGGTGGAGGGCGATCCCCGCGACTGGGCAGTCGACGAGAGGACGCACCGATTCCAGAAGAGGGAGCCGGACGCAGAGACGGTCGAGCGGCGCATCGAGCCGCTCCAGCAGAGGGAGCAGCCTGCGGTGTCCTTCAAGAACGTCGTCGAGCGTCGTCTCCCGTCCCAGGTTCGGATTGCTCACCACGCACGGAGCGGGGATGCGGGCCGATGCGACGATGCGTTCCATGTCCTCCCGGAGACTCTGTTCGTCGGAGAACGGGCGGTAGACGTTGATCACGTAGAAAGCGGCCGCGTCGGCTTCACGCAGGGCGGCGAGCTGTCCGAGCGGACGCGCCCCGGCAGGGTTGCCTCCCACGTCGAGGATGCAGCGGCAGGCGGGGTCGCGCAGAAAATCCGCGACGCCGTCCGGAATGACGGGAGAGTCGAGAAATTCGGCCCCCGAATGGAAGACGACGCCGGAGCGCTCCAGAAGGTCGCGGCAGGCCCGGGAGCGGAAGAGCGGCTTCGTCTGGTCCATGTCGAAGAAGTGAACGGCAGGCCCGTCCTCTGCGGCTGCGCGCAGCGCCATGTTGATGGAGATCTCCGACTTGCCTCCGCCGGAAGGGCCAAGAAAGACCGCGTTGCGCACGCCATCGCCTCCTAGATAAAAATCAAAATATTTTATATTTAGGCATAAACTGTGAAATCAAGACGGTTCAAAAACGATGCTAATACCCCCGCCTGCATTTGTCAATGCTCACGTTTACATGCGTATTCACTGTGTTCGAGGAGTCTTAAGGCGTGCCTTGCGAAAGCGGAACGCGCTGAAAAAACTTGCGAACTTTTTTTAAATATCCGATATTTCTTTAGTGAATAAATTTCATCATCCATCTGCTTGCACATTGCGCTTCATGCTATAATTCTCAAAAAGAGTTCTTGGATGAGAGAACTCCATATTAGGGAGGGCTTCTTCCGTGGAAAAAAAATACACAGCGCTTCTCTGCGACGACTCCGCAGTGGTGCGTAAAATGTTGCGTCATATTTTAAACGAAAGCCCTGTGGGAACGGTCTTTGAAGCCATCGACGGGAATCAGGCGGTGGAGATGTACCGCTTGCACCGGCCGGATATTGTTTTCATGGACATCGTCATGCCAGGGAAGACAGGTATCCAGGCGCTTTCCGAAATACGTGCGCACGACCCGTCGGCGCGAGTGATCATGGCCTCGTCCACGGGTACCAGCAAGAACTTGAAAGCGGCCATCGACTCCGGCGCGGTGGATTTTATTCAAAAACCGTTCGAGCGGGAGGCCGTGCTCAAACTGATACGCCGTATTCTGGAAGGGGAGTGGGAGTAGTGTTCTCAAGACTTTTCGGGCAGTTTCTTCTCCAGGAGGGGTTCGTCACGCCCAGCGCTCTTTCGAGCGCCTTGGGGCGTCTCGGCGAGGTGCGCCCCCTTATAGGGATGCTCGCGCTTGCGCAGGGCTACATGAGCCCTGACCAGGTCGTCGAGATCAACGAGATGCAGAAGAGGGTCGACCGCCGTTTCGGCGAACTCGCCATCGAGAAGGGGTACCTCTCCGTCGATCAGCTTGAATCCATCATCTCCGCCCAGAAGAGCGAACACGTGCTCCTCGGGCAGATTCTTGTCCAGGACGGCATCCTGTCGCACGACGGCTTCCTCCTGGTGCTCGAAAAGTACCGCAAGAACGCCGGTCTCTCCGAAGAGGGGTACGAGGCGGTCAAGGCGAACGACGTCGAGGGCGTGGTCTCCTCCATTCTCGTAGGGCAGCCTGGAGCGGGAAAAGCTGTGGTCAGGAGCTGGGCCACCGTCTTTATGAGGAGCGTCATCCGTTTCATCGACCCCGGCGCCGCCATCGACCCGCTGGCGGAGGAGAAGTACAAAAATCTGAGGGGGTTCATACAACGCATGAAGGGCGACCTTCGCGTGTCGGTCTTCATCGCAGCCGAAGACGAAGTCTTCGTCGATCTCGCACAGCGTTTTACCGATTTCGACATCGACTCGTTCGACGAGATGGCGTCGGCGGCGGTCGGCGAATTTTTGAACCTCGCCAACGGTCTGTTCACGGTGAACTGTTCAGACGAAGGGACGGAGCTGGATATGCTCCCCCAGGAATACGTAGAAAGCATCGCGTCGCTTCCGATAGGACGCCCCGACGCGCTCCTTCCGCTCCTGCTTCCCAAGGGAATTCTCTGGGCGGGGTTCTGCCCCGGTCTCTCCCGGTAGCGCGCTCTCCGTGCGCTGAAATCGCAGACGGCGTCTCCTCCCTTCGCGGCGGGGCGCCGTTTTTTTCTTTCCCGCCGATTTTTTCCGCCGGCTCTGGACGAAATCCTCATTTGACGCTACCCTGTAAAGCAGAAAGGAGGTGGAAAAATGGGCAAACTGACAGGCAAGAAACTGCTTCTCCTCGGTGAGCGGGACGGCGTCCCCGGACCCGCCATGGAGGCATGTCTGAAGGCAAGCGGCGCTTCCATCGAATTCTCCGTGACGGAGTGCTTCGTCTGAACCGCCGCGGGAGCGATGGACCTGCAGAATCAGCAGCGTATCAAGGACGCTGCCGAGAAGTTCGGAGCTGAAAACGTTGTCGTCATCCTCGGTTCCTCCGACGCTGAAGGCGCGGAGATCTACGCCGAGACCGTGAGCAACGGCGATCCGACCTATGCAGGCCCTCTCGCGGGAGTCTCGTTGGGACTCCCCGTGTACCATATCTTCGACGGCGACATTCGCAATGAATGCGATCCTGCCGCCTGGGAAGAGCAGATCAGCATGATGGAGATGGTTCTCGACCCCGACGCCCTTGCGGCGGCCGTAAAAGGCATTCGGGACCAGTTCAGCACACACTCGTTGTAAAAGTATGAAGCGGCCCCCGGCGAGAAATCGCGGGGGCCGTGTTTAGTTCGTTGAAATATGCGCGAGCATGTCCGGCTCACTGCGGCCGGGGAGCTCCGTTCTCTGCGGACGGCGCGAACGCACCGTGCCTGATGAACTTGAAGACCTCCTCCACAAGCTCGTCCGTCGGCTCCTTTCCGTCGAAGACGATGCACTTCAGGGCCACGAAGTTGTAGATTCCCATCAGGATGTAGGAGAAGTACTCCGGGTCCATCTCCGTCAATTCGCCGCGCTTCTGCGCGTCGCCGATGCGCGTGACGTAGCGGGCGGCGAAGCTCTCGTAGTAGTTCTTGAACGCTTCCATATCGACGAACTGCGCCTGCCAGACGATCTTGAAGAGCCCGATGTGCTTCGAAGCGAACGAGAGGAACGTCTTGAGCCCGACGAACTCGGCCTCCTGCTGCGTCCGCGCCCCGGAAGCGGCGGCGCGTATCTCCCGCCTGAGGCGGCGGCCCAGTTCGTCCAGCAGGTAGCGGAATGCGCTGATCTTGTCGGGAAAGTAGATATAGAACGTCCCGGAGGCGATCCCCGCTTTTTTCGCGATGTCGCTTATCTGCGTGTTGTAGTACCCGCTCTCCGCGAACAGCTCCTCCGCCGCGTCGCAGATGCGCTGCAGCGTCTCCGCCCCCCGTGCCGTCTTCGGTTTTTTGACCAGATTCACGCTACCACCCCGTTCGACGAATTACTCCGCCTCACATGATAGCACAGAAGGGGCGGGAGGGCGGGTCCCGGGGAAGCGAGTAGAGAGAGTAGTGAGCTCTGTCCTCCGGAGAGGAGGAGACGCACGCCTGCGAATGTTCTCGTCAGGCGGGGCCTCCGTTTCCTTCCGTCAGTTGCGTTGCTCTTGTTCACAATCGGTCTCCTTTTTCACAACTTCTCGCGCACTTCATTTCGAACTGCCGACGGACTCCAGGAGCACTCTGCCTTTGGCTGTGAGCCGGTACTTCTGGGTAGGGCTTTTCGGCGAGTCGGGCTGCGTCATTTCGATCAAACTTTCTGCAAGAGCGGGCTCCAGATAATTACGGGAGAAGCTAACTCTATCTCTGATACGGACAGCTTTCATCAGTTCCGATCTACTCAACTCGGAAGTGCAGGCTGCCAGCAATTTTTCTACTTGCTGGGTTACTTGCTGGGTTACTTGCTGGGTTACTTGCTGGGTTACTTGCTGGGTTACTTGCTCGACGCCCTCTCCCGGCTGGATTCGCCCTGAAGAAACAGGAGAGCTCGCCGCGATCAACATCAACTCGAAATCCTTGCTTGCCTTGCCGTTGCGGATAACAGGGCGGACATAGCCAAGTCCGGTCCATTGGGAAATTACGTCGTTCAAGCCCCAACCGGCATTTTCACTGAAACCGATGCGGCGAAAAGCTACGGCGATAGTCGGATTGCGAACCTCCTTCGGACCGGGGGCGAGCAGATCGCCGGTGGCGAAGGCGTCGCCGGGATTCCAGAAGATGGTGCGATCCGAAAAGCGCCGGATCTCGGGCTTACGGGTGTGGTCCTGGTAGTCCTGATGGCACAGCACATTGACGAAGGCCTCTCGGAAGGCGATAAAATCGGCGGGAGTGTCGTCCCTCTCCATGGTCGTCGGGTCGAGCCGAAAGGGGATGGAGGCGAATTTCATATACCAGTCCAGGAAAGAGAGCCACGCCTGAACGATGTTGGACTCCATGACCACACGGTCCAGCCAGCGTACGCCGGGCGGATTCTCGCCGAACTCGAAACCGAAGCGCTGGCAATCCGCCACGGGACGAGGCATCATTCCTCGCAGATAGCCGTCAGAACCGAAGAGTAAAACCGCCGCGTGTGTAGGAAGTCTCCCTTGCGGTGTTTCCCGGATCAGTCCCAGTTGGAAGAGGAACTCGTTATCGTCGACCCCCGCGTAGGAGCGGTTATTGGGCCGGCTTTCGTAACGGCTTCGATACCAGGCCAGTGAACGGCGGTCGAAACAGCGGTCCGGATCGTACTCTATGGCGAGGCCGTCCCAGCGCTCCGACGCGGCATCCCGCAGGAATCGCTCGATCTCCGTTTGCAGGCACTGTTCATCTCCGGCGCCGCGGCGAATATAGCTCTGCCTGATGTCTCCTCTGAGATAGACGGGTTTTTCGCTGCGTAATGCCTCGGGGATATGGAAGACAAGCAGAATCTTGTTTTCGACTTCGAAGCGTTCTGCTTCCGCGTTTATTCTACGATTCAGTTTATCTCCTGTCCGCAGGGCGCTGAGAAAGTCGTTTTGAACCTTGTCCGGGGCATCGATTCCAACGATTTCCAATTTGCCTTCGGAGTCCTTCACGCCGAACACCAGACTGCCGCCCTCTGTATTTGAGAAGGCGGATACCGTCCGGTACGCATCTTCGGAAACGCCGTTCCGCGACCTCTTGCATTCAAGATCGCTCCATTCAGGTTTCTTCAGTCTGGCGACGAGTTCCTCTTTAGTCATCCAGTTGCCTCCAGGTTAGCGGAGAAATATTGAGTCACCTCTACACGACTCTGTACGCGGACCAATACGACCGTGCGGAAATCATTTTTTAACGTGCGGATTTTCTGCGAATACCTGCGACGCTTGCATGTATTCTCCTGTGCAATAAGAATATCTCCCGCTCCGCTCCCTTTTCGTACGCCCTGTTTCCGCCTATGTGTCCCATTTCGTCCGGACCGTTCGTTCAAGATCGGCAGCCCCTTCCGAAACGAACTTCCGATTATTTTAGCACGGAGGCGGCGCACTCCGATTGCGTTTGCCCGAAGTGCGCTCTCCGCTCCGTCGTAAGTGGTCGCTCGTCCGGGATACCCTTTACCCGTAGTTAACCCGGCGCCCCGCACGAAGCGCTCCGCAAGGGCACACGGAAGCGGAACGCAATCAAGGGATTCGGTAATATGAAAAACAGCACATTGCGAGATCCGTATCTTTCCATCTGGTTTTGTCAACGCAAAACTGACCACCCTTATACTCATGTCAGGGAAGTCGCTAAAACGGCTGGTATTGCTGTTAAAAATCTTTATGACAGGACACATCGCTATCTAACGAGCCTTTATTCAAGACCATGGATGTTGAAACACGCAACAGACGCGGTCCTCAACGGTATTATTGTAGAGGGCGTTTTGCAGCCGACCTTATTCTATGCCGGAGCGCTGAGTATCATCGGTTTTATCGAGGAACAAAACGCTGTTGAGAAAATGATTCGAGAAAAACTGAGATAGTTTTTTTTTCGTGAGGAGAAGTACAATGAGCTGTCTTTTTAAAAAAATTTACCAGTATAAAGTTTATTTTATTGTTGATGTGTGGCGCCTTTTGCATTCAGCCTAGTTACGCATATGCCTCGAAAATTGACACTGTATTTTCCGGAATAATAGAAAATTCGTTTAGAAAAGCTGGGAAAAACGTCGATGATCTTGCCGCATTGAGGCGAGGAGATGCATTCAGCGCTCTTCTGCAAAAAAACAATAAATTCATGAATGTATTTCAGTAAGTTCTTGACGATGATGTACTTGCTCTTAAAAAAATAGCGTTTCCTGCTGGTTCAAGATATATCGATGATCTTATGGCGCTTTCTCTTCGTCGATAGCATCGTCGAAGCATGCAACAAACTCCCGGAGATAGTCCATCAACGACCTTCGAGGGGCTCGCTTGTCGAGTCCTCCTGTCTTAGTCGGCGATCACTTTCTGCCGTCGCGTATCTCCTCCAACTGCGATGGGGAAAGGCCGGTGTAGCGGAGAATCTTCTCCTCGGGCTCGCCGGCTTCTAGCATCGCCAGAGCCATCAAGATTCCCTTTTCCAACTGTCCCTCTTCTCGCCCCTCTTCTCGTCCTTCTTTCCGCGCCTTTCTAAACTCTTTCTGCATGTAGGTCAGCATCACGTCCGCCTCCTCCCGTTCCAGACAGAGGTCCAAAGCCTCGTCGATCTCCAGACCTTCCTTCTTCATCAGTATTCTCAAGTATCCCCGCAGATGATTCGTCGTCAGCTCCCGCTCTTCGTCTGAAAGACCGAGAAGAAAGACTCTCAGCCGTTCCGCCGCCTCAAGAAAGCCCTCCGTCTTCGACGGATTCGCAAGGTAGAAGAGCGCGCCCAGGGCGTCTCCGTAGGAGAGAAGCGCTTCGGGGTTCTTGTCGCGCAGCGAGATCAGACGATACTCAAAGGCCGGAATGAACTTCCCGAAGTCGGAGGCGTTCCGCACCTTCTCCGCGAAGTGAACCGGCGCAGTCCACCTGGTCGCCCCTTCGTAGAAAACTACCGGCAGCACCGGAGGCAGTAGAAAATCCTTGCGCTTCGAGGCTTCACCGACCTTCTCGACATACCGTGTCCAAAACTGAACAACGTACGAAAGAAGACGGAATGGCATCAGGTGGCTCACGCTCGACTGATGCTCCACCAGCACGTAGACGTAGGCCTCGGCGTCGGTCCCCCGGATGCGGTATAAAACGTCGGATTCCCGCTCGGAGAGGTCCGGAGGGATGAACGTGATGTCCTCGCGATGCAGGTCGTCGAGCGTGAGCGCTTCCACATCGATGACATCCGGCAGGTTCTGCTTCAAAAACCTTCGGAGAAACTTCAGAAAGAGCCGCTCGTCGGCCAGAAGCCTGCGAAACGCCCTGTCCTTGTCGCCCATGGGACTCCTCTTTTCCACAAAAAGCTTTTTGATTATTATAGCACGCTTGATGGAGCTGCCGCTTTGCGCGTGTTTCCGGAGTTGTTCATGTCGTGCACCGGCGGAATTTCCGGTTCCATAGACTGAAATAACAGAAAAATGACGGAAGGTCCTTGACAGGTTTCAGGGAGGAGTGCTATTCTGTGCGCATTATGAAGCATGATTCATGTTTCATTTCGACGCGCCCGGATACGTGCCGGACCGGGCCGTCGAGGCGTCGCACATTCGAAGGAGGGGATAGGTAATGGATATTTCCAGGAAAAGATCCGCACTCATGGTCCTCATCGCGTTCCTATGGCTCGGCATCACCGCGTTGGGCATGTTGAAGCTGTTTTTGCCCGCAATGATCCTCGGAGTTGTTCTTATGTTCGTGCACATGTTTCTCGGCGTGGCCCGCAAGGGCGTCGTCTCGAAGGCGTTTCTGGTCTACCCGCTGCTGGCGTGGGGCGTGCTCTGGGGCGCGAGCTTCATCCTCTCCAAGCACTATTCCGACGCGTTCGCGGGGCAGATGCCGGCCTTCACCATTCTCGGCCTTCACCCCTCTTTCGCGTGGACCGTGCTCACCTACTGGATCGGTGGTATGCTGACGCTGACGGTCGGGTTCATGTTCCTCAGGAGCGAATGGCTGTCCGATAAGGACTGGGACGAGTTTCTGGCGACAATCGCAAGCGGCAAGGAGGGTGCGTAACTATGGAAAAGACACTCATCATCGGGTTTTCCGTGGCGATGATCGTCGCCTCCTTCCTCATCGGATGGTGGGCGAAGAGAAAGGTAACCTCCAATAAGGCCTTCTTCGGCAGCACCGGCATGTTCGGTCCGCTCGCGGTCGGCCTCTCCAGCACCGCGGCGGTGGCCAGCGCGTTCGCTCTGGTGGGCGTTCCCGGCATCATCTACGCGACCGGCAACCCCATGACCTTCTGGATGCTCTCCTCCGCGGCCTTCACCATGGCCTACATCATCCTCGGCAAGAAGGTCCGCGCGATGGCCGAGATCGGCGAAGTAGCCAGCCTGGGCGACATCTCCGACCTCCGTTTCAACAACAACAGGCTCATCAAGGCCCTTCTCTCCGTCGTCATCTTCCTCGGCTGCATCGCCTACCTCTCCGCGCAGATCAAGGCCGGTTCGGAGCTCTTCGCCCATCTTCTGGGGTGGGAGCCGATTGTCGCCGCGTTCGTCATCTTCGGTATCCTCACGGTCTACACCGCGATCAGCGGCGAGGTCGGCGGTCTGCTGACGCAGGCGTTCCAGGGGCTGGTGATGGTGGTGGCGGGCGTGATCATGATCGTCTCCTTCTACGCCATGACCGGCGGCTTCGGCAACGTCATGCAGGCCGTGGGCTCGCTCAAGGAGGCTGTCGGCGGCGACGTGACCAAGCCGCTCGGTCCGGACTTCCTCAACGCGTGGGGCAGACTGCCGGGTACCATCAGCATGGTCTGGATGCTCATCCCCATCCTCGGCACCATCGGCCAGCCGCAGGTGCTCACAAGGATGTACGCGCTGAAGAACCCCAAGGAGATGCCCAAGCTCAGCCTCTACGCGGCGCTTTCGCACGCCATAGTGGGTTTCTTCGCGGTGGTGGTGGCCTACGGCGTGCTCTACCTCGTGGCGACGGGCAAGGTGAACCCGCTTGCGGTGGCCGACCGTGCGATCTTCGTCTTCGCCGACGAAGCGGGATTCATCGCGCAGCTCTTCGTCTACGCTGCGGTGCTCGCGGCGGCGATGTCCTCGGCAAGCCTCTTCCTCTCCATCTGCGCCGGGATCATCTCCAGAGACCTGCCGAGCGCCCTCGGGATGAAGATCCCCGAGAACCGGCAGATCACGGCGTCGCGGATCACGATGTTCGCCATCGGCATCATCTCCATCTTCTTCTCCATCTACAGGGGTGACATGGTCGCCATCCTCGGGACCTTCGGCTGGGGCACGCTGATGAGCGCGACGTTTCCCGTCTTCATTATCGGCCTGCTGTGGGACCGCGCGAACGAGGCGGGCGTGATGACAGGAATGATCGCCTCTCTCGGCCTGAACCTGCTCTCCCTGACCTCCTTCAAGTGGCCCGGCGGCATGCCCGGATACTTCTACATCATCGCCATCGCCGTCTCGCTGACGATCTTCGTCTCGCTGATGACGAAGGAACAGAAGCTGAATAAAAAGTTGCAGGCCGTCATCGACCTGTAGACGCGTTCTTCCGGTCCGTTTCGCTTGTGCGGGCGGACCGGCATATTTGAAAAACCCAAGGAGGAGATCGAAATGAAACTTCTCGCCCTGAACGGGAGCCCGCGGGCCGACGGCAACACCTTCCGCTACCTGACCATGATTCTGGAGCGTGCGAAGAGCCTCGGCGCGGAGACCGAGCTGGTTCAGCTCGCCGACAAGAACCTCAGGGGGTGCAGAGGGTGCTACGAGTGCATCGCCGCGAAGCGCTGCACTCTGGACGACGACTTCCAGGGAATCTTCCCGAAAATGGCGCAAGCCGACGCTATCCTGCTCGGCTCGCCCGTCTACCACTCTTCGATCACCGCGGAGCTGAAGGCGGTTCTCGACAGGGCCGGCTTCTCCGGCCGCTGGGCGAAGAACGAGATGAAAAAGGAAGGCGAGAGCTATACCTGGGGAACGACCGCGCTCTCCGGGAAGGTGGTCGTGCCGGTGAGCACCGCCCGCAGGGCGGGGCACAACTTCGCCTTCGCGCAGATGCTGCTGTGGGCCGCGGCGAACGACTGCATCATCGTCGGCAACACCTACTGGAACGTGGGGGTCGCCGGGAAGGGCGGCGCGAAGAACGCCGAGGAGGACGAAGAGGGCGTCGGCATCATGACGAATATCGCGGACAGGGTCGTCGCCCTGCTGAAGCGCCTGTAAGGGGGGCTGAATATGCCGAACAGCTGGATAGGCAACTACTCGTTCTTCCGCGCCCGCATCGACAGTTCGCGGGAGGCGGTCTACGACCTCGACACGGAGACGCGCTACACCTACGGCGATCTGGATCGGCGGGCGAATCTGCTGGCGCGCTACTTAAAAGATCAGGCCGGAGTGCGCAAGGGGGACCGCGTCGCCTTCATCGCGCGGAACTGCATCGAGATGATCGACGCGTACTACGCCACGGGGAAGCTGGGCGCGATCTTCGTTCCGTACAACGCGCGCCTCTCGGTGAGCGAACTGGTGCAGCTCGTCAACAACGAAACGCCGAAGGTCCTCTTCTACGAGGAGGTCTTCGCGGACAAGATACCGCATCTGAAGTCGGGCTGCTCCGTGGAGAAGTACCTCGTCCTCTCCCCCGGGAAGAACCCGGAGAACGACGCGACCTACGCCGAGGCGACGGGGCACGGGAACGACGCGTTCGTCGGCTGCGACGAGCTTGATATCGAAGATATCCACATGATTATCCACACCGGCGGGACGACGGGCCTCCCCAAGGGCGGGCTGATCTCGCACCGCTGCGAGCTGTTCAACTGCCTCAACGAGATCTGTACCTGGAACCTGCACCACGAGGACAGCACGCTGCTGCTGCTTCCCCTCTTCCACACCGGCGGGTGGAACCTGCTGACCCTGCCGCTGCTCCACGTCGGCGGACGGCTGATCATCAACAAGCAGTTCGATCCGAAGAAGACGCTCGAGGTCGTCGAAAAGGAGCGGATCACCACGCTCTTCGGCGCGGCCACGATCTTCAGGATGATGGTGGAGCTGCCGGAGTTCGCCTCCGCGGACTTCTCCAGCGTGAAGTGGATCATGGCGGGAGCCGCCCCCACGCCCATCAACATCATGGAGAAGTTCTGGGACAAGGGCGTGAAGTTCGTGCTGGGGTACGGCATGACGGAGGCCGGTCCGAACAACATCTCCTCGTGCGCGCACCTCATATCCGAAGACGTCATGAAGGCGAAGTACGCCTCGGTGGGCAAGCCGATGTACCTCTCCATGGTGAAGCTCGCGGACGACGACGGGAACGAGATCACCGCGCCGAACACCCCCGGCGAGCTGCTCTGGGGCGGGCCGCAGATCTTCTCCGGCTACTGGAACAACCCGGAGGAGACGGCGAAGACGCTGGTGAACGGCTGGGTGCGTTCGGGCGATATGGCGGTACGCGACGAAGACGGCTACTACTACATCGTCGGCCGGAAGAAGAACATGTTCATCAGCGGCGGCGAGAACGTCTTCCCGCCGGAGATCGAGCGCGCGATGTACGACATCGCGGAGATCCACGAGGTCTGCGTCTTCGGCGTTCCCGACGAGAAGTGGGGCGAGGTGGGCAAGGCCGTCGTCTCGCTGAAGCCGGGGAAGCGCATAACGAAAGAGGAGATCGTCGCCGCGCTCGGCTCGAAGCTCGCCCGCTACAAGATTCCGAAGTACATCGCCTTCGTGGACGAGGTGCCCAAGAACAACGTGGGCAAGATCGTCGTCTCGAAGGTGACGGAGCTGTACGGCAAGGCGAGGGACTAGATGGGAGTGACGCTTTTGAAATCCGCTGATTTAGTGGGCATACGCAGTATAGGGAGCTACGTCCCGTCCGGAATCCGGGGCAGCGCGTATATCGCGGAGGCCTCGGGGATACCCGAGAAGGTCATCCGGGAGAAGTTCGGCATCAATCTGGTGCACAAGGCCCCGCCGGAGGAGTCCGTCTCCGCGATGGGCGCGAAGGCCGCGCTGAGGGCGCTGGAGGGGATCGACCCGGCGACGCTCGACCTGGTGGTCTACTGCGGCAGCGAGTACAAGGACTACTACCTCTACAACTGCGCGGCGAAGATCCAGCACGAGATCGGGGCGGTCAACGCGAACGCCTTCGAAATTCACAGCCTTTGCTCGGCGGGTGTCTACTCGCTCAAGGTGCTGAAGGGCATGATGCTGGCGGACGACGATCTGAAGCGCGTCCTGCTGGTCTCCTCCTCCAAGGAGGGGGACCTGATCAACTACGCGGACGGCGATTCGCGCTTCATGTTCAACTTCGGCGACGGCGCGGCCGCGGCGGTGCTCGAAAAGGGGTTGGCCCGGAACGTCGTGCTGGAGACCGCCATGATCACCGACGGCAGTTTCGCGGACGATATCGGGGTCATGGGGGTCGGGTGCAAGAACTTCGCACATTTCAGCGACATGCCGTACGGCGACCGCTTTTTGAAAGTCGCGGATATCGCGCGGATGAAGGAGCGGCTCGATCCGGTCACGCTGGACAACTTCGTCCGGGTGATCGAACGGGCGGCGGAGAAGAGCGGGTACGCGAAAGACGCCATCGGTTTCATCGCGCCCATCTTCATGAAGCGCTCCATCCTGGAGACCATGCTCGCCAGCTTCGGGCTGAGCGAGGAGAACTCGTTCGTGCTGGAGGACTACGGCCACTGCCAGTCGGCCGACGCCTTCATCGCCCTCCAGAACGGGGAATCTTTGGGGAGGTTGAAGGACGGGGACGTCGCCGTCCTCGTCGCGGCGGGCACCGGGTACACATGGGCCGCCACGGCGGTGAAGTGGGGCGCGTGGAGCGCGTAGCCGCCCCGTGCGGGGCGCGGAAGGAGGACGCTATGAAGGGAAAGACGATCCAGGAGATCCATGCGGGCGACACGGCCTCGTTCCAGAAGACGCTGAGCGAGTCGGACGTGTACCTCTTCGCCGGGGTGAGCGGGGATCAGAATCCGGCCCACATCAACGAGGCCTACGCTTCCGGCACGCGATTCAAAACCCGCATCGCCCACGGAATGCTCGTCGCCTCGCTGATCTCCGCCGCGCTCGGGACGGAGCTGCCGGGGCCGGGGACCATCTACCTCGGCCAGACGATCAAGTTCACCGCCCCCGCGCATATCGGCGACACGGTGGAGGCGAGGGTGACCGTCGCGGAGATCGACGAGCGGAGGAACATCGTCACGCTGGAGACCGTCTGCACGAATCAGGACGGCAAGGTGCTGCTCGAAGGCGTCGCGACCGTGATGCCGCCGAAGTGAGGGAGGGAACGCGATGAGCGAACGGAAGGCGAATGCGTCGGTCGTCGTTCCGACGGCCGCTGACGGAAGGAGAGGTGCTTCATGAGATTGCAGAATAAAACCGCCATCGTCACCGGCGGAGCGCGCGGCATCGGGCAGGCGATGTGCGAACTCTTCGCCTCGGAGGGCGCGCGCGTCCTCGCGGCGGACATGTCGGAGTTGTCGTACGAGAATCCGTCGGTCGAGGGGTACAGGCTCGACGTCTCCGACCCGGAAGCGTGCAGGGCGTGCTTCGAGTACGCGGTCGGGCGGTACGGCAAAATCGACGTCCTCGTGAACAACGCGGGGATTACCCGCGACGCGCTGACGCGGAAGATGACCGACGAGATGTGGCAAAAGGTCATCGGCGTCAACCTGAGCGGCGTCTTCAACCTCGGACGGCTCGTCGGGCCGCACATGCAGGAGCATGGGGGCGGCTCCATCGTCTGCATCTCCTCCGTCGTGGGGGAGTTCGGCAACATCGGACAGGCGAACTACGCCGCCGCGAAGGCCGGGATGATCGGCCTGGCGAAAACCTGGGCCAAGGAGTTCGCGATGAAGGGCGGCAACGTCCGCGTGAACGTGATCGCTCCGGGGTACACCATGACCGACATTCTGAGCACCGTGCCGCAGGAGCTGCTGGACAAGTTCGCCGCCATGACCATGCTCGGACGCCTCGGGCGGCCTGAGGAGATCGCGAAGGCGGCGCTCTTCCTGGCGAGCGACGACGCATCCTACGTCACCGGACATGTGCTCAGCGTGAACGGCGGCATGCGGCTGTAACGAACGAATCTATTCAACCACCCGCCCCGCGCCCGGCCCGTTCGCGGAGCCTCGGCGCGGGGCGCGGCACTTTCGGAGGCGTACTTGATGAACTTTGAACTGAGCAAGGAACACCGGATGGCGAGAGACCTCTTCCGCCGTTTCGCGGAGAAGGAAGCGCGGCCTCTGGCGCAGGAAGTGGACGAAAACGAACGCTTCCCGTCGGAGACGGTGGAGAAGATGGCGCGCTCCGGTTTTTTGGGTATTCCCTGCGGCAAAGAGTGGGGAGGACAGGGGTGCGACACGCTGACCTACGTCCTCTGCGTGGAGGAGCTGAGCCGAGTCTGCGCGACCACTGGCGTCGTCGTCTCCGCCCACACCTCGCTGGCCTGCGACCCGATAGAGAAGTACGGCACGGAGGCGCAAAAACGGAAGTACCTCCCGGAGCTCCTGGCGGGGCGGAAGCTGGGCGCGTTCGCGCTCACCGAGCCGGGGGCGGGGACCGACGCCTCGGGACAGCAGACCAGGGCGGTGCTTGAAGGAGAGAACTACCGGCTGAACGGCAGCAAGATCTTCATTACGAACGCCGGGCAGGCGGATGTGTATATAGTCTTTGCGATGACCGACAAAAGCCTCGGCACGAAGGGCATCTCCGCCTTCATCGTGGAGAAGGGCTTTCCCGGATTTTCAGTCGGGAAGAAGGAGTTGAAGATGGGAATCCGCGGCTCCTCGACGTGCGAACTTATCTTCGAGGACTGCGTCGTGCCGAAGGAGAACCTTCTGGGAAAAGAGGGGAAGGGCTTCTCCATCGCGATGGGCACGCTCGACGGCGGGCGCATCGGCATCGCGGCCCAGGCGCTCGGCATCGCGCAGGGAGCGCTCGACGAGACCGTCTCCTACGTCAAGGAACGAAAACAGTTCGGCAAGCCGATCGGCGCCTTCCAGAACACGCAGTTCCGGATGGCGGACATGAAGACGCGGATCGAGGCCGCCAGACTGTTGGTCTACAGCGCGGCGCTCGCCAAGGACTCCGGCGGACGATTCTCCGTCGAGGCGGCGATGGCGAAGCTCTTCGCCTCCGAGACCGCGATGGAAGTGACCACGAAGTGCGTGCAGCTCTACGGCGGCTACGGCTACATGCGCGACTACCCCGTGGAGCGGATGATGCGCGACGCCAAGATCACCGAGATCTACGAAGGCACCAGCGAAGTGCAGCGCATGGTCGTCGCCGGCGCGCTGCTGAAGTAGGGAGGAAGACCATGAAGATTCTCGTGTGCATCAAACAGGTGCCCGACACTACGGAAGTGCGCCTCGACCCGGCGACCGGCACGCTGATCCGGGAGGGAATCCCGAGCATCATCAACCCGGACGACAAGGCGGGGCTCGAAGCCGCGCTCCGGCTGAAGGACGAGCACGGAGCGAACGTCGCCGTGCTCAGCATGGGGCCGCCGCAGGCGGATCTCGCGCTCCGCGAAGCGCTCGCCATGGGCGCGGACGAGGCCATCCTGCTCACCGACAGGGCGTTCGGCGGCGCGGACACCTGGGCGACCTCCTCGACGCTCGCCTCCGCCATCTCCGGCATGGAGTACGACCTGATCATCACGGGCCGTCAGGCCATCGACGGCGACACCGCGCAGGTGGGGCCGCAGATCGCGGAGCATCTCGGCATCCCCAACATCAGCTACGCGGAGGATCTGCGCGTGGAAGCGGACTCCGTGGTGGCGCGGCGGCAGTACGAGGACCGGAGCCACACGCTCAGGGTGAAGATGCCGTGCCTGATCACCGCGCTCTCCGAGCTGAACGAGCCCCGATACATGACCCCCCGCGGCATCTTCGAGGCCTTCAGGGAGAGGGAAGTGAAGCTCCTGACCCGCGCCGACCTTGCGATCGACGACGGAAACATCGGGCTGAAGGGCTCCCCCACGCGTGTGATGAAGTCGTTCACCAAGGCGGCGAAGGGGAAGGGAACCGTGGTCGACCTGGACGCGAGGAGCGCGGCGGACTGGATCACGGAGAGGTTGCAGGAGAAGTTCGTGCTGTGAGGAGGCTGTACTATGGAAAAGCGTGAATACACGGGCGTTCTGATCTTCGTCCAGCAGACGGACGGGGAGGTCGCTCCCGTCTCGCTGGAGCTGCTGGGCAAGGGGCGGGAGCTGGCGGCGACGCTGGGGACGGAGGTGACCGCGGCGCTCCTCGGCTCCGGGATCGATCCGCTCCTCCCGCTCTTGGCGCGCTACGGCGCGGAGCGTATCGTCGTGGTGGACGACCCGGCGCTGGAGACCTACATGACCGAGCCGTACA
>Ga0334883_1002618_pt1 | contig 21611 bp, 14 predicted proteins | sample GraSluR1_MG_6_FD_207230 | JGI IMG/M metagenome (GOLD analysis project Ga0334883, IMG submission 207230) | Sludge microbial communities from methane-producing bioreactor in Wageningen University, Netherlands - Granular Sludge_09_05-R1 | ecosystem: Engineered > Bioreactor > Anaerobic >...
TCCTCCCCCAACCCACCCGCGATGGGGTGGAAGCAAGGAGCTGCCTGCTCATGTTTGCCATGTTAGTCGTTGCCGTTGGCGTTGCTGCCGTCATGATTGTCCTGTGGATGAAAGCGAAACACGAAAGTGACGCCATTTTGGACAAGTTCGAACCTCTGCGCCAAGAACGGGAAGAGCTCAAGCGGGAGGTGTCGCAGTTGCGGGCCAAGGTGAGCCAAGGCCCGACGCAGGTCGCGGCGGACACGGGCGCCGTGGTTGCGAAGAAGAGCAAGAAGAAGAAAGGCGAGGAGGGCGCAGAGGAGAAGAAGCTGCGCGAGTTGAAGGAAGAGAACTTCAACCTCAAGGAAGACCTGAAGAAGCTCCGCAAAGAGATGCGCGAGCTCGATGGTGCCGACAGCGAGAGCCAGCGCGCCATTGTGGAAGCCCGCGCCGATACGGATCGTTTCAAGCAAGAAGTCGATGTGTTGCGGACCCGGATCAAAGGTCTGGAGCAAGAATTGGCGGCGCGCAGCGAAGAGGAAGGTGCCGTAACGAGCGCAGCGCCCGTGGAGAGCGATGGGGAAGAGCGATCGGCGGCGCAGGCCGAGATCGAGAAGTTGCAGCGCTTGCTCAGGAAAGCCCAAGGCGACTTCAGCGAGCTGAAGCGCGATCATCGGGAAGAGCTCGACGCCTTGCGCAAAGATGCCATTGCCCAGATCAAGGGGGGCAACAAGGAGCGCAGCCAGCTCAAGCGACAGAACAGCCAGCTCAAGAAACGGGCTGACAACAACCACAAAGCTTTCTTGGTGCTGCGTTCCCAGCTCATGTTGGTCGAGCAACGGCTCGCCGCGGTGGATGAGGCTTACAAAGCCAGCGTGCCCATGGGGACCTCCCAGCGCCACATCGAAGAGGCGTTGAACTTCTACCACACCAAGGATGCGCGCGAGGCCAAGGCGCGGGAGGATGCCCAGAAGGCGGTGGCCAAGCTGGCTCAGCTCGAGAAGACCCTGCGCGCCAAGGGCTTGGATCCCGACGCGCTGGAGACGAGCCTCGAGGCGGTCGCGCGACCGGCCGCAGCGGTCGAGGCGCCTGCAGCGGCAGTCGAGGCGCCTGCTCCGGCGGAAGCCCCGAAACGCAAAGACAAGAAGGACCGCGGCAAGAAGAAGGCCGAAGGCGATGACAAGGCGGTCGTGGCGCCCGAAGCTGAGGCGCCTGCCGAGGCGCCCGAAGCATCCCCAGTGGCCGAGGAAGAGAGCGCCACGGCGGACGTGGTTGCCGAAGAGAAGGCCGATGGCGAAGCGGTGGATGAAGACATCGATTCGGGTTGGGACGTGGCCGAACTCGAGGCCGAGGTGAAGGCCGACTAATCGCGGCGCTTGCGCGGGGTCCCCTTCAGATCGACCCTGCGCTGCCAGCTACGTCGGCGTGCCGTGGCTGCGCCCGCTTCCCTGCCCCTGTGCCGCGGCATCACGGTGGCGCGTATGAAGGGGAGGCGCTAAAAGGCGCGGCCGAAAGAGAGCCAGAACTCGACCAGGGTGCCGAGGTTGACTTCAAAGGCGGCCGACCAGCCCTGGGCGGTGCGGAAATCCAAGTTGACGCCGAAGATGCCGATGCCTGGGGTGGGGATGGCGCCCCACAGCCGGCCCGCGCGGCGCAGTGGCCCGACCAGCAGATCGGGGCGCTGGCGGTAGTTGATGGCGATGTTGAAGTCGTCGAGGAGGTTCATGCTGAGCTCGGTCTCCAGGACGAGGATGGAGGTGGTGTCCTTGAAGGTGTGGTCCGTGCCGAGGGCATCCCAGCCATAGAACTCGAAGCCATAGCCGATGCGGTTGATGAAGTGGATGTTCTCCAGGTGGGGCAAGAGGACGCTGGCGTCGAAGGAGAGCTCGACGTAGGGCAAGACGTTGAGGACCTGGAAGCCGAGTCCGCCAAAGTCCTCGTAGCGGGACTCCGTGGCGAGGGCGAAATAGGTGGCGCGGGCTTTCCCTTGCCAGAGCTTGTAGCCGAGGTCGCCGCCGACACTCCAGTAGTTCAAGCTGGTGATGTCCAGCAGCCCTTTGGGGGTGATCCACAGGCGACCGCTGCGGATCTCGACTTCGAGGCCGAGGAGGGCCGTGAGATCGAAGCTGTCGTTGGGCACCCAGCGGATGTGGAGGCTGGGTTTGATGCCGTCGATGTGGCGTTGGTTGGGGGCGAGGGAGCGGGCGCCTCCTTTGAAAGTACCGATGAGATCCAAGGCGTAGGTGGCGGCGAAGAGGACCAGGCCGCTGTGGAAGAGGGAGCTCCAGACGGGGTTGAGGGTGTCGGCGTCGTTGGAGAGGATGGCGATGGTGGCGGCGCTGGCCAGGAGGCCCAGGGCGACGCCCTCGGCGATGAGTAGGCGCACATGGGAGCTGTCGTCGCGGGCGCAGCGGTGTCCCCAGCCATGCCAGACCGTGGAGACCAAGATCGCCCACAGGCCGCAGCCGACGGAACCGGGGGCGCGATCTTGCGGGCGGAAGTCCCAGCCTTGTTCCCGGAGCTCTTCGTCGGAGAGGTCCTCCATCAGGTGGGTGTCGGTGTTGCTGGTGGGGAGGGGGCGCTCGGGGCGGCTGTCCTGGGCCCAGGCGGGGGTGGCCAGCAGGAGGCAAACGGCGAGGAGGGCCGCGCCGAGGCGGCGCCAGAGGCGGCGCCAGAGGCCGCGCTGGCCTTGCCCAGACAAGGCTGTCTGGGCCCGCTGGGTGACATGCGCCGTCTGGAGCAGGCCCATTTAGTCCGTTCCCTCGATGGTGGTGGTGGGGAGGGTCAGGGTGAGCGGGGTGAGTGCCGCTGGGCCGATTTGCAAGAGGAGAGGCTCGGGGTGGGTGTTGCGCTGGTTGAAGGGCTGGGCGCCCGTGACGCCTTGCCAGGAGGAGCCGGCGTCGAGGGCCTGGGTGACGCGACTGCGATCGTTGATGCCTTGAATGGAGACCAGATCTTTGATGAGCCTGGCGAGGTCATAGGCGATGGCTTCATGGGTGGCCGGGAGCCGCTCGTAGAGATCGCGGAAGGTATCGACGAAGAAGCGGTTGACCTCGCCTGGGCGCTGCGGGGCGTAGGAGACGGGGAAAATGGCACCGCTCAGATAGCGCGCCGCGCGGGTGGGGAGGTCGTCAGCGTACCAGGTGCTGCTGCCGAGGAAGGTGATGAAGCGGCGCGGATCGCGCGGACCAGGGCGCTCCTCGGGGTTGCGTGACCAGATGTTCTCCTGGGCCAAGAACGAGGCGACAAAGGCGGCATCATCGGCCGTGGTGGGCACGAAGATGGCGTCAAAGCTCAACTTGGCCAGTGAGGCTGCGACCTTGCGCAGGTCGGTCGTGCCTGGCGCGTAGACGTGGGTGGTGACGATGCTACCGCCAGCCAAGAGGTAGGCCTGTTCGAAGCGTTGGGCGATGGTGTTGGCGTAAGGGCTGTCCGGGTAGACCATGACCGTTTGGGTCAAGCCTCTGGCGACACTCTCCCGGGCGAGGTGCTGGAGCTCGCCGTCGACGTCGATGCCAAAGCGGTAGGCGCCGAGGCTGGCGATGTTGGCGTCGTAGGTCATGGCGATCAGGGGGATGCCTCGCTGGGATGCGTCTTGGGCGGCCTGGCGGGCCTCTTCTCCATCCAGCGGGCCGATGATGGCGATGGCGCCCATGGCGTCGAGCTCGGCCACGGCCTCCTTGGCGACGCTCGGCAGGGAGCGGCTGTCTTTGAAGACGAAGGTGAGGCGGCGCCCGCCGCCGCTGGCGAAGGCACCTTGACCCTGCAAGATGCCGCCCAGGACTGCCCGGCCCATGCGCCGCGACTCGCCGGTGAGGGGGAGGATGACCCCAATGACCACGGCGTTGTCCCGGTCGTCGTTGGCTTCCATGAGGCGTTCGATTTCCGTAACCCGTTGGGTATCACCGATTTCGGCCAGGGCCGTGCGGGCCACGACGGCTGCTGCCGCCATTTGGTCGCGGTCCTGGGTGCCGAGGCTACGCCTAAAGGCAGCGTCGGCCTGTACGGCACGGATCAGGGGGCATGGGTCGGCGTGTTGCGAGAGGGCCTCAGGCGCAGCGGCGCTGCTCTCGAAGGCGCGGACCTTGGCGTAGTGGGCCCAGGCCTCTTGGTGCTGGGCTTCAGCGGCGGTGAAGGCAGCTCCGAAAGCGGCGAGGGCTGCGGGCAGCGCCCCTGCTTGGAGGTGGGCTTCGCCAAGCATGGCCCAGAAGCGGGCCTGGTCGACGGGATCGACCCAAGGGTTGGGGTCGGCTGGATGCGTGCCGAGCTTCTGGTAGGCCTCGGTGCGCTGGCCCCGATCGACGGCGCAGGCCGTGTCGTAGAGACGTGCTGCTGCGGCGAGATCCGCCTCTGGGGCTTGACGGGCGTTGGCGAAGGCAGCGCACGCTTCGAGGCGGCGGCCTTGGGCGTAGAGGGCGCGGCCCATGAAGAAGTCCAGGGTGGGGTCGGAGACGGTGTCACCAGCGGCGGCAGCGTAGGCAGAGAGGGCACCAATGGGATCGTCCGCGGACAAGAGCCGCTCGAGGAGGTCGGGCCCGGCTGGCGTGCCTTGGGGGAGGAGCTCTTCCCCGTCAACGATGGGCACCGGCGCAGAGCAACCGGTGATGCAGGCCGTCACCAACACGAGCATCAGAGAGATCACGCTCCACCTCCATGTGGGCAGTGGCGCCCTAATCTGATGGAGTGGCAGAGGGCACTCCTGGCGCTGGAGCGAGCATTGTCGCAAGTGAGCTTCGCCGCAAAATTGACACCTCTCGACGTTCATGACAGCTCGGGGAGCAAGAGGAGAGAGGGCCGGGTCGACAGGGGATGACCCGGCAGAGGTGACCATGATAGCGCAGCTCACGGCGAGGCGACACCTTTGGAAAAATGGGCGCCCGGGTGGCGATGGCCCTCGACCGAGGCCAGTAGGTAGAGCGCGGCCGCGACGAGGAAGAGGGTGTCGAAGGTGCCCGAGACCAAGGCCACGGGGATGGTGGCGACGGAAGCCCACACGCCAAAGGCGGCGTTGACGCCCCATAGGCGGGCGATGGCGGCGGGCTGGGTGGCGCCGACGCGGCGCAAGAGGAGGGTGAAGGGGATGCCTGTGGCGAAGCCTATGGGGCAGCAGACGGCAGCGACGACGGCGAGCCGCCCGGATAGCGCCCAGGGGTGGGTCCAGGCGACGAGAGTCGGCGCTCCGAGGGCGAACAAGGCGAGCAGGGTGGCGGCGGCCCAGCAAGCGCGGCCGAGGCGCTGAGGTGCGAGACGTCCAGCGAAGTAGGCGCCCAGGCCCGAGCTGAAGAGGAGGACGCCGAGGATGAAGGAGAAGGCCAGGGTGGGGTGGCCGAGGGAGAGGGTGAGGCGGTGAATGAGGCCGAACTCCATGAACATGAAGGCCGCTCCGAGGGCGGCTGCGGCGAGGCTGGTGCGCCAGGGGCGGTGTGGGCGCTGGGCGCGCCGCCAATGGGGCAGACAGAGGATGGCGGCGGCTACGGCCGTGGCGATGAGGAGGAGGGCGGCGAGGCTGAGCTCGGCTAGCGGGAGGCGATCGAGGTGGTCGCGGGTGGTGTGGGGATCGCGCAGCGCCTGGCCGAGGGCACGCCATTGGGACCAGCTCTTGCTCTGGAGAAAAGGCCAGGCGTCGGAGGCCGGGCGGAGCATTGGGGGGGCGCCAGCGAGGTGGTCCCGGTAGGCCGGCGCTTGGTGGCTAGGGTGGTGCGGGATGTAGAGGGGCTCTCGCGGTATGCGGGCCAGATGACGCAGGAGGCTTGCAGCCTCGGCAGAAGAGAAGGGGTCGGCTTGCCAGGCCAGGGCGGCGAAGAAGGCGGGTTCACCATCGGGGCTGAAGGCGCGCCAGATGGCGACGTGGTGCGGATCGAAGGCGCCGTGCTGGTCCTCGACGGCGGCGCGCAAGGTCGCGATGAGGCGCGGCAGGTAGGGCTCGGGGAGGGTGATGAAGAGGACGCCGCGGTCGCCGAGGTGCTGGAGGTAGTCCGTGAGCCCCTCCCGGGTGAGGAGGAAGCTCTCGGCCAGATCATGCCCGCTCGCTCCGAGGGCGGCGTTGGTGATGGTGTGGGGGCACAGGATGAGGTCGAAGCGCTCATGGCGGCGCCTGAGGTGGGCCCGGGCGTCGGCGACGACGGCCTCGACCCTTGGGTGCTGGAGAATGGCGTCGGTGAAGTCGCGCAGCTCGTCGTCGAGGAAGGCGAAAATGGCCGGGTTGATCTCCACGGCGACGACCTGGGCGGCGCCATTGCGCAGGGCGGTGAGCACCTCGCGGCCGCCGCCGGCGCCAGCGACGTAGACCTTGGGGGCTTGGCGGCTGGTGAGGAAGAAGGCTTCGTCGTCGAGGTTGGGGCCGAGCTGGTCGATGGGGGCGCGGGGGGCGGCGACGTGGGTGAGGGCGGCCCCCCCATCGATGAGGAGGGCAAAGGCAGCGGCGCCGCTGGGGTCGGGGTAGGTGATGAGATCGACCCGACCGAGGTTGGACCAGCGGTGGCCGCGATGATGATCGGGGCTGTCGAGGATCGCTTGGACCTGGAGAGCGTCAAGGCTTTTGTGGTGGGAGACCTGGAGGCGGAGGAGGGTGTCGGCCCAGGGGAGGGAGGCCAGGGCGAGGGCACAGGTGAGCATGGCGGCCCAGCGCGCTGTTCTGTGGAGGGTGGATCCCAAGAGCAAGGCAGCACCGGCCGTGGCCGTGGCGCTCAGGGCCAAGGTCTGGGGAACGCCACAGGTGGGGATGAGGAGGGGCGAGAGGAGCGCGCCGAGGGCGGCACCGCTGAGGTCGGCGAAGATGATGCCTGCGACGCCGTGGGGGTGGGTGGCGAGGAGGGCCGCGGTGACGACACCGCTGAGGAAGAAGGGGAGGGCGATGAGGGTGAGGGCGAGGGGGAGGTAGAGCCACTGTGCCGGGTCGTGGAGGAGATCGAAGGGCTCGAAGGGGAGGTGTTGCAGGAGGGCGAGCGGGAGGAGGAAGGCCGGCGGGAGGGCGGCGGCCCAGGTGAGGAGGCGCGCCGGTTCGGGGTGGCGGGCGACCCAGAGGCCGGCGAGGGCGAAGCCGAAGAGGGCCATGGCCACGACGATGGCGACCAGGGGGTACCAGAAGGAGAAGGAGATGGCCCGGGTGAGGGCGACCTCATGGACGAGGGTGGCGCCAGCGAGGGTGAAGATGGCGGCGTGGTGGCGCCGTGGTGCGCTGGGCTCCGGCATCGTGGGGGTGGCTCAGCGGTCGCGCATGAGGATGCGGGGCCGTACCCATTCGTCGTTGTCGATGCCGATGATGGCGTCGTCGGGTGAGCGGGTGCGGGGCGGATCGTAAATGACGGGGATTTCGGCCATGCGGAAGGGGCCGGCCATGTTGAGGCGGGTGCTGGGGGCCTCGGCGAGGTAGAGCATGACGCTGTTGTAGCCGCGAGGGAAGCCGCTGTCGAGGCTCAGGGTAGGCATGAGGCGGACGTTGCGGACGGTGTACTGGAGGCAGTGGCGGTCGCGATAGATGACGCGGATTTGTTCGTTCGTCGGGGTGGTGGGGAGCTCGGCGCGTTCGATGCGGACGGTGATGGTCTTGCCGCTCTCGCCTTGGATGGGGGCCCAGGAGGAGGAGGGCAGGTCGAAGGTTCCCGAGCGGTCGAGGAGGGTGGCCGGTCCCAGCCCGGTGTCGGCGGCGTCCTGCCATTGGAGGCGCGGTGGATCGGGTTGGTAGACCAAGAGGCCGACGCCCGCCGTGGTGCCTGGGCTGACGGCGACGATGGTGACGCCAGTGGCGTTGCGCGGGCGCGAGGGGAAGAGCTCGCGGACGAAGCCTTCGTCGATGATTTCGTAACGATAGGCGTGTGAGAGGTGGGTGCGGGTGTCGGTGGAGCGGGGATCGGTGCGTTGGCGGACTTCTTCGCCGTTGGGGACGCCGTCGTTGTCGTAGTCGAGCTCGGCGTCTGGGTTGAGGTAGTCCGTGCCGGCGATGAGCTCGAGGAAGTCTGGGAGGCCGTCGCCGTCGGTGTCGACGAGGGTGGCCTCGGTGCCGATGATGGCCTCGTCACAGTCGCTGAGTCGGTCGAGGTCTTGGTCGGCCGCGGCGATGAGGTTGGCGCAGGCCGTGGGGAAGTCAGGGGTGTTGGGATCGAGGCCGGTGAGGACCTCGACGAAATCGCTGATGCCATCTTGATCCGTGTCGGGATCGCGGGGGTTGGTGCCGATGCGGGCCTCTTCGTCGTCGGGGAGGCCGTCGGCGTCGGAGTCGAGGCGCGGGCCGTCGGGTCCGGGGACGGCGTTGAGGTTGGCGGCGATGACGAGCTTGCCTTGGAGCGGGGTGCGCATGGCGACGGTGTCGATGGCGGCGAGGGTGATGCCGTCGACGGCGTTGAAGCGTTGGGCGATGCCGCCGCCGGCAAAGGCGATGGCTCGCATGGCGTCGGCGACTTCGTCGTTGGTGTCGCTGTCTTGGCTGGCGAGGTGGAGGGTGTGGACCCGCACGCCGCCGGTGTCGAGGTAGGTGGCCGCTTGGACGAGGTCCTCGACGATTTGGGCGCCAAGGGCGGCCTCACAGGCGGCCGAGGGGCTGTTGCCTTGGTTGATGCAGGCGACATCCGTGGGGGCGCAGCATTGGGCATCTCTGGCCAGGGGGCTGTGTGGGCCAGCGTTGACGATGACGATGACGTATTGGGTCAGCACGCGTAGTCCCGCGGGGAGGGCGGCGGCGTCGTCTTCGACGAGGGTACGGGCCGTGCGCAAGGCCTCGCGGTAGTCGCGGCACTGGTTTTCGGCGAGGCAGGGCTGGGCCAAGGAGAGGGAGGCGACGGCGCCGATGATTTCCCCGGGGTTGCGGGTGAAGGCGCCCTCAACGGGGGCGAACTTCCGGGGGCGGCCGCCGTAGCCGATGATGGCGAAGGCGGCCTCGGGGTTGTTCAAGTTGCTGTAGACGAAATCGTTGATGAGGCTGACGCGCTTGGCCGCCGGGTCGTAGGTGGAGAAGAGAGGACCGGCGGCTTGATCGACCAGGAGGATGATGCGGAGGGGAAAGCGCGCTTCAGTGGGGTCTTCCGTGCAGACGCGCCCAGAGAGGGCGAGGCGGTTGGCCTCTTTTCGCGCCATATGGGGTGAGTAGAGGTTGGTGTCGGTGCAACCGGCGCAGAGCAGGAGCAGGAGCCAGGTCAGGGCCGACAGAGGGCGAAGCTGGGGCGCAGTGCAAGGGGGCATGGTGCTCACTCTGGCGTTGGGCACAAGGGTGCGGCTTCTTCAACCACGTCGGGGTCTGGGGAGGGTAGCTCTTCCTCGATGTCCGAAGGTTCTGGCGTTGGCTCTTTGCAGGCGTTGGCCGCCGTCTCCCAGGCCACGATGACACAGGTGCCTTCGACACAGGTTTGGCCCAGGGGGCAGGAGGCTCTGAGGCAATCGGCGCGCAGCGGCGCGACGACCAGGCGCGAGCCATCGGGATCGACGCGACGCTCGAAGCGCACGACCTCAACCCCGTCTTGGAGTCCCTGGACGACGACCCATTGGGCGCCAGGTAGGGCCGAGATTTTGATGTCCTGGGGGAGCTTGCGCACGATCTCCTGGGGGCAGACCAGCAAGTCCATGACCCCTGCGTGGCGTGGCTGGCGGTCGTTGTCGAGGACCGAGACCCGGACCTCGGTCAGGCCCGCTGGGACGGGGATGTCCCCGCAGATGCGGACCGTGAGCTGGTCACTCTCTTCGCCACAGCCCAGGGCGAGGGCGAGCAGGGCTACGAGGAGGAGGATAGGCAGGAAGGGTGGGCGCATGTGAGCACCTGCAACGCAGAAGCCAGGCAGCCTGGCGCGTGGGCTGAGCGCATGGTGGCCCGAAATGGCCAGGCACAGATCAGCATGGGTGGCAGGTTAGCAGGGGTGCGTTCGGGGCGCAACGGTCGCAGCAGCGCCAGCGGGGCGTCCTAAGATCGCGTGGGCTTGCGCTGGGGAGCGGGCGCAAGGTTGGGCCTTGGTGTGGGCTGTGGCCATTGCTGTAGCCAGCGCTGATGCTCGCGCCAGAGCTCCTCGAAGTGCGGCGAAAAGAGAGTGGGTCCGGTGGGCGAGCGCAGGCTCTGGTTGAAGCTGGGCATGGCAGCCAGCGCCTCTTGCGCCGCGCTGCGCGCGGGCTCGGGCAAGGCGTCGACTTCGGCGACGGTGGTGCGGTAGGTGTGTTGGTCGATGGTGACGGTGATGAGGGTGTCCGTGGCGGCGGGATCGCCTTCGATGGTGATCTCGGAGCGCTGGCTGCCTTCGGGCGTCTGCACCTGGCTTCGGTACTGGAAGCGCAAGCTCTGGGCGGCGCTGGCGCCACCCGGGGCGGACTCGAAGCGGTCAAAGGGCGGGGTCGTGAAGCGGTCAAAGGGAGACGCAGGGCGCGGCGGCTGTACTTCCAGCGCCGTCCCGAGTCTGGCCGGGGCCGCAGCGAGGGTCAGGGTGAGGTTGCTTCTCTGGCCCGCCTGGAGCACCACGAGCTGCACGTTGTCGCCGACGCGCTGGCCCTGGACGTAGTCCACCACGTCGCCTGGGCTCGCTGCGGGGCGTCCATCGATGCTGAGGATGATGTCGTTGCGTTGGAGGCCAGCGCGCTCGGCTGGGCTGGCGCGCAGCACTTGGGCGACCAAGACCCCTTGCCCGGGCGGCAAGTCGAGATGCGTCGCCAGCAAGTCCGGGTCGGGGAGGCTCTGCAGTTGGAGTCCCAGGTAGGCTCTCTCGGCGTCGCTGCTCTGGGCGTGGGCCGTTGCGGCGCCCAGGCACAAGGCCAAACAGGGGATGACAACGAACATTCTTCTGAGAATCAACATGGCGTACCTCCTTGGTTCGATGCTTTGGCTGATGCCGATCTCATGTAACCACGGGCACTAAGCAGCGCTGGCGCCTTGCAAGGCGGCCGGTGCGGCTGCTGGGGGCATGCCAGCCGGCTGATGTGGTGGACCAAAGACCCGGGCAGCGCTCATGGCTCGGGGGCTGCTGGCAGCCTCCAAGGCCGTGAAGGCCGCGCGCGGCGGTCTGCGGCTAAGAGCCTAAACACTGCTTTGGCGCAGACCATTCCATTCAGAGGACGTCGAAGTGCCTCAACAACGCCTCGAGCGCTTGGCGGTTGGCGGGGCCAAAGCGATCGGCCTCAGCGCGCACTTCGGTGAGACTTTTTTCTTGGGTCAGGGCCTGCGGGTTTTTGGAAAAGAACTTATCGGCCAAGCAGATGAGGTGCTCTTCGGGGGTGACGGGGCAGAGATCGCGTTCAGGCAAGGGGAGGCCCTGGCGGCGAATGTCCTCCTTGGTGATGCCCAGGCCGGTGTGCCGTTCGCAGACCAAGGCGTGCCGCAGTAGGCCCTCGCCTTCGAGGATCTCGCGCCCGAGCACGCCGTGCATGATGTAGGGGGCGCTGCCGGTGCAGCCGAGGTCCGGTGCATGGGTCGCCACGATGCCGATGTCGTGGAGCAGGGTGGCTTGGGCGACGAAGGGCAGATCGACTTCGATGCTGGCGCGGGTGGCAATGGCCAGCGCCTTGGCGGCCACCATGTGGGAGTGCACCAAGAGGATACGGAAGGTGTGATCCGACTTGGCGTGTTTGCGCAAGATGGCGATGGGGTCGAGCTGAGCTGCGTCGAGAAGGCCGCGGAGCATGGCGGTCTCAGAAGGCGATTTGGCGAGGTGCGCGGGGGAAGGGGATGACGTCGCGGATGTTGTCGACGCCGGTGATGTACATGACGGCGCGGTCGAAACCGAGGCCGAAGCCGGCGTGGGGGACGGTGCCATAGCGCCGCAGGTCGCGGTACCAGTCGTAGGTGCTGGGCTCGAGGCCAAAGGCGCGCATGCGCGCGTCGAGGCGATCGAGGCGATCTTCGCGCTGGGAGCCGCCGATAATCTCGCCGATGCCTGGGGCGAGGACGTCCATGGCGGCGACGGTGCGGTCGTCGTCGTTGAGCTTCATGTAGAAGGCTTTGATTTCTTTGGGATAGTTGATGATGGCCGCGGGTCCTTTGACCACCTCTTCCGTGAGGTAGCGCTCGTGCTCGGACTGGAGGTCGATGCCCCAGCGCACGGGGAAGTCGAATTTTTTCTTGGCCTTGCTGAGCTCGGTGATGGCGTCGCCGTAGTCGATGGTGACGAAGTCCGAGGCGATGAGCGCTTCGAGGCGAGAGATGCAGTTTTTGTCGACGTGCTTGGCGAGGAAGGCCATGTCGTCGGCGCGCTGGTTGAGGACGTCGGCGAAGATGGCTTTGAGGAAATCGACGGCGAGGGCGATGTCGTCGTGGAGGTCGGCGAAGGCGATCTCGGGCTCGACCATCCAGAACTCGGAGAGGTGGCGGCGGGTGTTGGAGTTCTCGGCGCGGAAGGTGGGTCCGAAGGTGTAGACGCGGCTCAGGGCGAGGCAATAGGCTTCGACGTTGAGCTGTCCCGAGACGGTGAGGTGCGTCTCTTTGCCAAAGAAGTCTTGGGAGAAATCGATGGCGCCTCCCTCCGTGCGGGGGAGGTTGGCCAGATCGAGGGTCGAGACCCGGAACATTTCGCCCGCGCCCTCACAGTCGCTGGCCGTCAGGATGGGGGTGTGGATCCAGAGGAAGGTGCGCTGGTCAAAGAAGCGGTGGATGGCTTGGGAGAGGGTGTTGCGGATGCGGGTGATGGCTCCGAAGAGGTTGGTGCGGGGGCGCAGGTGGGCCACTTCACGGAGGAACTCGCGGGTGTGGGCTTTGGGTTGGATGGGGTAGTGGTCGGGATCATCGACCCAGCCGACGACCTCGATGGCCGTGGGGTGAATCTCAAAGGGCTGCTCTTTGCCCGGGGAGGGCTGCAGGAGGCCATCGACGACGATGGCGCAGCCGGCGGTGAGGCGCTTGATGTCGCTTTCGTAGTTGGCGAGGTTGGCGTCGGCGACGATCTGGATGGGCGCAAAGCAGGAGCCATCAGAGAGGTGAATGAAGGAGAGGCCCGCTTTGGAGTCGCGGCGGGTTCGCACCCAACCGGCGACGCGGAGGGCGGCGCCGACCGGGGACCGGCCGTTGAAAATGTCGTTGATGAGGGTGGTGTTCATGGCGGATCCCGTGCGAGTGGGGTTGGGCTTGGGCCGCTTGTGCCCAAGCAAGGAGGCGTAGATAACCCAGGGTGGCAGTGGTGGCAAGAGGGCTTGGGGTGCGTGTCGGGACCAGGATGCACCAGGTGGTGTATTCGGACGCATCGTGTATATTGTACGGCAGCACCAGCAATGGCTGCCGTGGTGGCTGGTGGCGGCGGAGAGGCCGGCCGGCGCGGCGATTGCGACCTGTTGTAGACACGAACGGTGACGGCGGGGAGAGATGAAAGTAGCGCTGCTGCTGGAGGGATTGCTGACGGGGCTGTCGTCGCAGCTTCGCGGGTTGGTTAGCCAACATTGGGAGGTCTTACCGGCTTCGATGTGGCAACCGCCCAATGACGAGCTGCTCTATCGGCTCTTGGACGCCTGTGGTCGGGAGGAGCGCTGGACGCTCTTCGACGTGATCGACAACGGCGGCCTGGCGCCAGTGGAGCTCTACCCGCGGCGCCTGGGTGCGGATGGGCGGCGGCTAGAGGTGAACTTCATGGAGCTGCGAGAGCGCGGCCTGCTCTTCGTGGTCGCCCTGGGCGAGGTCCCGACACCGCACTATGTGGTGGCCGAGGAGATGCGCCCAGGCATCTGCCGCTACCGGGAGCAGCTTTTGCTGATGAAGCTGTCAGCCATGCTGGACGATATCGTCGCTCGGGCGCAGGCGGCGTCGCCCCTGGAGTTGCCGGCGCGGATCAAGCCGCACTTGGCCCTGTCTCATCTGTTGGCGTCATCCGATCCCGAGGGTTTTCGTTATCCTTTGTCGCGGGCGCTGGGCATCCCGGATCTTTTCCCGACCTCGGTGACGCGGCTGCTCAAGCGTTTTCTGCACGAGTACTACCTGATCTTCCTCCCTTTGTTGGGGCGCCTGCCTGAAGATCGCGCCTACCCCGTAGACGCCTTGGTGGGGCTGTCCATGGGCGTGGCGGCGCTGCTGAGCCAGCGCTACAGCCAGGCCCTCGAGCCCGAGCTGCTCAGCGAAGAGACGCGCCCCTTCGTCAGCGCCAACACGCTGCTGTCGGGCTCGCGCCGGGGGCTGTGGCGTTCCTTCGTGGTGTTGCTGGTGGACCAGTTTTTGTCGCCCGTTGGCGCCGTGTCCATGCAACAAGAGTGCTTCCAGGTGGTGCCCTCGGCCTTTGCCCAGCTCGATATCGAGGTGCAGCGCTCGGACTGGGTCGTGGCTTGTTTGCACGAGCTGGGGATCAGCGTTCAGGAGGGTGGGCACGCCTAAGGGAGGTGGCATCCAAGGGGATCTACCCCTGTGGAGGCGCTCGCGGCCCCAGTTCAGGAGACCAAAAACTGCGCGAGGACGACGGTGATGTTGTCCTTGCCGCCGTTCTGGTTGGCCGTTTGGATGAGGCGGTTGCAGCCTTTTTCGAGGTCGTCGCCGGTCTCGGAGAGGATTTTGGCCATGTCGGGGTCGGTGACCTCACCCGAGAGACCGTCGGAGCAGAGCAGGAAGATGTCCCCGTGTTCGGGCGGCGAGAAGGCGACGTCGACTTGGACGGAGTCCTTCATGCCGAGGGCGCGGACGATGACGTTCTTGTGGGGGAAGTTTTCGATCTCCTCGGGGGTGAGCTCCTTCATTTTAATGTAGTCGTTCAGCAGGGAGTGATCTTCCGTGAGCTGGGTGAGCTGGCCCTTGCGAAAGCGGTAGATGCGGCTGTCGCCGACGTGGCCGAGATAGGCGCCGTCTTTGGTGAAGTTGCAGGCGACGACGGTGGTCCCCATGCCCTTTTTCTTGGCATTGGCGAGGGCCTCTTCGTAAATGCGCAGGTTGGCGAGCTTGATGGAGGTGACCAGGCGGTTTTCTTCGTATTTTTTCTGCCGGTCCATTTTGAAGGGCCAGGTGACCTCTTCGTCTTCCGAGGTGTCTTTGTAGAACTGGCTGACCGTCTCGACGGCCATCTTCGAGGCGACTTCACCTGCTGCGTGTCCCCCCATGCCGTCAGCGACAATGTAGAGGTTCTCTTCAGGGACGAGGCAGAGGTTGTCCTCGTTGTGGTTGCGTTTCATACCCACGTGGGTGTTACCGGCATAGCGAATGCGCATGGCGTTTGGTCCCGTTGAAGCAATCGTCGGCAGTGGCGAGTCATGATTGGCTGTTTCTGAGCACGGACATCGATTTACCACGGCTTTTCAAGCCGGGGTGCGGGTCAGGCCCGTGTCAGGACAGCCTCCTTGGAGTCGGTCCGGAGGCGCTCTCAGCGCCCCGCTGGCAAAGTTAGCGTGGAAGGAAAATTGGCGCAACATGAGACGGGAGAATCATTGCGCCAAGAAATGGGATGGGGCGGGACTTTGTCCCGTGGGTTGGGGCGTTGATCCCGCCACGCTCCTCTGTTAAAGGCACGGGGCGGACGCGAGACAGTCCAGGGGCCCTTCGCCAGGGTGGGAGCGAAAAGAAGGTGGTGGAGAACGACAAAAAGAAGAGCGCAGCCGATGGGCGCGAGGCGGAGCCGCAGGTCGTCAAGCCTGGGCGGGTGCGCTCGCGGACGCGCCGGCCGCGCGCCGAGACGCCGTCGCAGCCCGAGTTGACGGCCACGGGGACGCCGCCGGCGATGCCCGAGGCGGGCTTGCCTGGGCCGGTGGTGCCCGAGGTGCCTCTGCTCTTCGTGGCCAAGGTTGAGACCGGGGGATTGCTGGGGCTGGGGGAGGAGGCGGTGGCGGCCGTCACCGCGCCAGAGGCCGCGCCCGAACCCGTGGCGGCAGCCCCTGTGGCGCCGGTCGCGGCTGAGGAGGAGCTCCCGCAGACGGTGGCCGATGTGGCGGCGGGGGAAGAGAGCGCCGCCGCCGCGCTGTCCGTGCCAGCACCCTCAGCAGAGGAAGACGAGGCGGTGGCTCCGCCTATGAGCGATGGCGAGTCGGAGGCAGCGCCGCCGCCAGGGACTCACCTGACCTTGGCGGATTTGGCGCCCTTCGCGCGCCCGAGCTTCGACGCTGCCGCGGTACAGTCTGCCATCGAGCAGGCGCGCAATCTGACCTTACAGGCCGACACCATCGTGCGCGGCCTGGCGGAAGAGCTGCGCGCGTTGTCACAGCGGCAGATGGCCTACGAGCGCAAGCAAGTGCTGAGCTCGGCCGTGGCCTACATCCTCTTTTGTGGGATCATTTTTGCCGGCCTCTACTTCGTCTTCGACTTGCGCTCGGCCAAGCGAGTGACGGAACAGGAGGTCCACGAAGCCGAGCTGCAGCGCGTGGTGGAGCGCTTGGCCTTGGCCGAGCGAGAGCTGGAGAGAGATCGCCTCGCCGCTCACGCCGCCTTCGAGGTCTATCAGCTCATGGAGCAGGCGCGTTTCGCCGAAGCGCTCGAGCGCTTCGTGGCAGTGCAGGACGTGATCACCAACCCTGCGGAGCTCGCTTTGTTGCAAGAGCGCGTGGACAGTGTGCGCTGGCGTCTGGCTGAGGATGCCTATAGGGATGGCCTGGACCTCTTCAACAACGGTAACTTCGAGCAGGCGCGGGACGCCTTCTTCCGCTCCCTGAGCTTGAAGGCCGAGACGCCTTACGTGCATCTGCTGCACTACTATCTGGCCACGGCCCTGCACGAGGTGGGAGATTTCGAGGGGGCGCGCAACTTCTATCGCTTCGCCTTGAACGGGAACTTGGCTTCAGACATGGAAGTGTTGGCGCGCTATCACTATGCCGTGGCGACGGAGAACGTCGGCGCCACCTCCGAGGCCTATGAGCTCTACGAGGCCTTCCTGAAGCGTTTTCGCTATCACCGCTTGGCGGAAGACGTGGTGCGGCGGGTCGGGCGCATCGATAGGGCGCGGGTGCGGGACCGCAACGCGGCCCAACGCGCCCAACGTGAGGAGGCTCAGCGCACGGAAGGCGAGTGAGGGCTGAGGCGGCGGCGCTGGCGCCAGAGCAAGGCCAGGGACAAGGCCCAGATGAGGGAGAGGCTCGGGGCCGTCGCGGGAAGCTGTTGACAGCTCGTGTTGGTTTCGCTGGGGGTCGGCGGCGCGGCGCGCGCCGGTGGGGGTGGTGGCACCTCTTGGATGGGGCGTGGCGCGCAGTGACCGCTGCTGCAGTGGTGTCCCGCCAGGCACTCGCTGTGGTCGCGGCAAGAGGTGGCGCAGCGCTGGGGGTCGGCACAGCGCGCATAGGGGGCGCAGGTCAGAGGGGGCGGTGCGGTACAAGTCCCCGCGGCGTCGCAATGCCTGGGGGGTGTCAGGAGGCCTTCGTGGCAGGTGGCATCGCCGCAAGGGCTTTCTTGGGGCGCAGGGGACCAGGCCACGGGGTTGTGACGGACGTCACAGCGCAGGCAGGGCGCCTGGGGATGGGCGGCCCCATTGGGCCAGCAGCCTTCATCGATGCGGCAGTGGTCGAGCTCGCCTCCGAGGGGGCATTGTCCGCGCAGGGCGGCGCAGTAGGTGGCGACGGCGCACATCTCGGGTTGGGGGCACATGGCCTGGGCCAGGGGCAGCGTCGGGGGCTCGCTGAGGTCGAAATCGAGGCGGCGGCGTTCGCCGGCGCTGATGCGGACGCGCTGCTCTGCCAAGAGCACGCCCTTGCTGGAGACCTGCACGGTATAGGTGCCCGGTGCGGCGAGCATGCGCTCGTAGCGCCCGTCACGGCAGCGCGAGGTCCAATGCTCGCCGGCGTTCAAGCGCACCTCGGCGAGGTTCACTTCGGCGACCACGGGCAGGCCCTGGCTGTCGCGGAGGTGGCCGTAGATGGAGGGGCCGTCGAGGACGCGGTCAAAGAGGGCCATCCAGGTCATGCGGTTGAGCTCGACGGAGCTGCGGCGCCGTTCGTCAGAGGGTGGGTTGTGCAGGGCGCCCTCGATCAAGAGGGCGACCGTGCCATGGGCCGCCCGAAACCAATCTTGGTCGACGCCATCGACGCTGTAGATGTTGCGCTGGACCCGGTAGCGGCGGTTGTTGGGCTGGGTGGGGGTGAGGTCGGCGATCTCTTGGGCGATGGTCCAGGCTTCGTTGGGCTCGGGGTTGGGGACGTCGTCGATGGTGTAGGGCGCCAAAATCACGGTGGAGAGGGTGTGGTAGGAGATGCTGGCGACGAAGTGCTTGGCGTCGGCGAGGGCCATGAGGGCTTGGGTCTCGGGTTCGGAGCCTGGCGCGGGCCCGCGGTACCATGGGTGACGTGGGCGCGAGGAGCCACCGCGCTCACCCGATGTGGCCCAGCGAAAGGGGTAGTTGCGGTTGAGATCGACGCCATGGGCCGGGGAGAAGCCGTCACCCTGGAAGGTGTCGCGCCCGTTCTTGCGACCCGTGTAGGCCGAGTGATCGAAGTAGTGTTGGTTGCCGTCGGGGTTGACCATGGGGATGGCCCAAATGTCGAGGTGATCGCGCCAGCGTTTGACCTGGGGGTCCGTGGCGTCGCTCTCGAGGAGGATCTGGATGGCGTCGAGGACGTACTCCGTGGGCAAGAGCTCCAGGCCATGGTGGGCGCCGTTGAGCATGACCGCGGCCCGGTGTGGGTTGTCGCGAGGACTGCGGATGCGCAGGGCCAAGATGGGCCGCCCGCGATGGGAGGTGCCGAGGTGGACGAGCTCGGTGAGCTGGGGGAAGCGGTCGTGGTAGGCGTGGAGCAAGGCCTCGACCATCTCGGCGTCCTTGTAGCAAGTGTCGATGGCGAAGCCCTTCTCCGTGGGGATGGGCCACTGGGCCTTGCAGCGGCGGTAGGCGCTGTCATGAAAGGCTCGGCGCGGCTCGGCGACGATGTCCAGGAGATCGACGCCGGCGCGGCGTAAGAGGGCCAAGCCGCGACGGTCAGTGCGGATCAATGCCTGGGCTGCGGCGTTTTTTTTTTCCAGGACCTGGTAGTTCCCGCGAGATGGCAGCGCCGAGAGCGCTTCGGGGTTGAGCCAGACGAAGCGTTCGGCGCCGACGAGGCTAGGGGCGGAGCGCCCCTCGAGCTGGGCTGGGCGCAGGGCGAGATAGGTGAGGGCCGTGGCGGCGTCTTGCTTGTGGTAGGCCCGCAGCCCGAGTCGCCCCCCAGGGAAGAGGTCATCGGTGACGACGAAGGTCATCAGCAACTCGAGGCTGTCAGCGTCGAAGACCTGGGCGCTCAGGTGGGGGCCGATGAGCCAGAGGTTGATCTCCAGGGCGCGGCGTTTTTTGTAATTGGCGATTTTCTGTGCTTTTTCCATGGGGCGCGGCACCCCCTTCTCCCAGCGGGTCATTTCCACGGTGCCGTTGTCGAAGGTGATACCGTAGCCAGATATTTCCGGGAGATCACTGGCGTCTTGGTTCTGCAGGCGGAAGAGCAGGGAGGCGTCGAGGCGTTTGCCGAGGGTGAGCCGGGCGCGTACGAAACCGTCGGCAAAGCGCGCTTGGGGATCCTGGGGCACCCAGAAGTTGTTCTTGTCGTCGGCGCTGGTCTTCAGGGCGACGTGGCCGGGCTCGAGGGTCCAGTCGCCGTGGGTCCAGGCAGGGATGACGGCGGTGTCGGCGGCGACGAGGCGCAGCTCCTGCGGGTGATCGTCGGCGACCCCCTGGTTCAGGGCGGCTCTGGGCACACCGACTAGGAGGAGGAAGGCGGCGAGAGCGGCGCCATGGCTGGCGCTGAGGTGTATGCGTGACATGGCTGCCCGGCGGAGAGGAGACGGCGTGGCTCGTAGTGGGTTCAGGGGCGCAAAAAGTGGCAGGGCCCACGTGGAGGTTAACACGAGGCCTCGCGCTGTGGTAGTGAAGCGCGAGGGGGGCGGATGGTGGAGGAGGAGCGGCGATGCGGGTCTATCTGACGGCACTGGGGTGTCGATTGAATGAAGCCGAACGGGCGACGTGGGCCGAAGACTTCGTGCGGGCCGGCTTTGAGGTGACCTCCATGGCGGCGGCGGCGCAGGTCCTGGTCATCAATAGCTGCGGGGTGACGATGGAAGCGGCGCGCAAGTCGCGCCACCTCGCGCGGCGTTTGGGACGGGAGCATCCCGAGGCCCTGTTGGTGGTGGCGGGGTGTGACGTCGAGCTCGAGGCCAAGGCCTTTGCCGAGATGGCGCGGCGGCCGCTGTTGCTGGGCAACCAGGAGAAGGACGCCGTGGTGGCGCGGGTGCTGGCGGCGTTGGGGGAGAGCGGCCCTGAGCCTGCCATGGAGCCCGTGGAGGCGCTGCGCCGCGTGCGGGGTAAGACGCGGGCCTTCGTCAAGGTGCAGGACGGGTGCCGGCACGCCTGCACTTACTGCGTGGTGTGGCGGGCGCGGGGGCCGGAGCGCAGCCGCCCGGTGGCGGAAGTGATCGCTGAGGTGCGCCGGCTGGTGGCGCGTGGTATCGAAGAAATCGTGTTGACTGGGGTGCAGGTCGGCGCGTGGCGCGGGGGTGAGGGGCAGGCGTTGCCCGGGTTGGTGGCGGCGATTTTGGCGGAGACCGAGGTGCGGCGGCTGCGGCTGAGCTCGGTGGAGCCGTGGTCGTTGTCGGCGCAGTGGTGGCCGCTGTGGGCGGAGGGGCGGCTGTGTCCTCACCTGCACGTGCCCATTCAGAGCGGCAGTGACGCGGTCTTGGCGCGGATGGGGCGCGAGGTGCCGGCGGCCGCCATCATGGGGCTGGTGGAAGAGGCGCGGGCGGCCATCGCTGGGCTGACGGTGGGCACCGATGTGATCGCCGGCTTCCCGGGTGAGAGTGCGGTCCAGTGGCAGGAGACGCTGGCGGTGCTGGAGGCGCTGCGTCCGGCGCAGGTGCACGTCTTTCCGTTTTCGGCGCGCCCCGGGGCGGTGGCGGCGAAGATGGCGGGGCAGGTCGCCTTGGAGGTGCGGCGGGCGCGGGCGGCCGAGGCGCAGGACGTGGCGCAGCGGCTGCGCGGCGAGGTATTGCTGGCCCAGGTGGGTGAGGTGCGCCAGGTGCTGTGGGAGCGGGTGAGCCGGCGCGATGGGATCGAGCGTTGGGGCGGCTATACGGAGAACTATCTGTGGTTGGAGGTGGAGGTGGCGGCGGGTTGGGTGCGGCGCAACCAGGTGAGCCCGGTCCGGGTCGTCGCGGTGCAGGGGGACGCCCTGGTAGGGCGCCTAGTCGGAGGGGCTGAAGACCATGGCGTGGAGGTCAGGTGAGACCAGGAGGTTGAGCGCGGGGAGGTAGAGGAGGGCTGCGGGACGCAAGGTTTTATTGTTGAAGGGATCGCGCTCTTGGAAGGTGAAGACCTGGAGCTCGCCGCTTTCGATGAAGTCGCAGGGGATCTCGTCGCGCTCGCGCTGGGGCTCGAAGGTATCCTCGAGGTGACAGGGCGTCCCGAGGTGGAGGTGGTGCCGCGGGGTGAGGGGGATGACGCCGCTGCGATCGGATTGGATGGGGAAGACGTCGCCGCCGACGTTGAGGTGGAGTTGGCCTTGGTCATCGAGGTAGGCGGCGAAGAGGTAGATGAGGCCGTCCTCTTGGCGCAGTCCGAAGGCGTGGGGCTTGATGGTGAGCTCCCCGGTGTAGGTGGTGGTGGTGCAGTCGCGTTGTGGCGAGATGTCGATGATGCCTGGGGATAGCTCCTCGTAGCTACAGGTCGCGATGGCAAAAGTCGCCGTGCCGTCGGGGTGGAAGTCGAGCTGTCCGAAGGGGCCGCGCCATGCATGTTCCGTGGCAGCGCGCAAAGCTTGGAGGGCAGGTTCCTCGGCGCGGGCGGGTGAGGGTCTGGCTTCTTCTTTGGTCTGACAGGAGAGTTGGGAGGCGA
>Ga0334883_1002620_pt1 | contig 21564 bp, 28 predicted proteins | sample GraSluR1_MG_6_FD_207230 | JGI IMG/M metagenome (GOLD analysis project Ga0334883, IMG submission 207230) | Sludge microbial communities from methane-producing bioreactor in Wageningen University, Netherlands - Granular Sludge_09_05-R1 | ecosystem: Engineered > Bioreactor > Anaerobic >...
CTATAAGGAGGTCCGCTAAACCTGTGGCTCCGAGGGTGCTATTGGCTGCATAAACCACAAACTGTTCTACCTGGGATTTGTATGCATAGAGATGTTTGGGGGGATCGCACTGTATCCTCTCAGAGAAGGGCAGCCCCCTCCACGCTATGTCCAGCATGGAATAGTTATAGCAGTAGGGAAGGTTCACATTCCAGGCATCATGTAGGTAGAGGTCTCCGCTAACCACAGAGTCGAGGAGATAAGCATGGTCTCTAAGTTCGTTAGCCAGGAGACGGAAAGAGTCCTCCTTAAAAAAAGGCTTAGCAGCCTCGTGCATATATGTGATGATACTCCTGGAGCCCACGTTGGCATTAGGATCAATCGACGCATCCGCAATACTATCGGACTTGAGGTACTTGTCTGTAAACTCTGCGATGTTTGTATCAAAACCGTCAATAGCTCTCAACGTTGCGTTCATTCTTCCTCCTTAAAGGGCGAGTATTCGTATAGCGGACAGAGAGGACTACTGCACAATGCTGAACCAACCAGAGAATCCCCAAACCCTTGACACTCGTAACAATAAGCCATGATAGCTTGTCTCCTTGTAAGGCTTTCCCCCTCTAAAAACTTCTTGTACTCTGACCTCCCCTTGGCTCGCTTCCCATACTTCTCAAACGCGGCTTTCATGTCTTCATTATCCAATAAAGTGCCCCCTTATATGCGATTTTCGGCATTAACAGGGGGGTATCTTTCCCGAGAGGTATAAAACTACCTCTAAAGAAAAGTACCCCCCTCAGAATGCACGTACGTGACCTCTGAGCCCTCTAGATTGGATGTTTCAGGGGTTCTCTTAGGGATCGCAGTCCCTCCTTGGCTATCTCTTTGATTTCCTCTTCAGATGCCCGCTTGTCTATGCGGCATAGGATCTCTTGCAGATACGCAGTCTCCTGTCTAGCCAAGGCGGCTCTATTCGCAGAGCGTATGCACTCCTTCTTGTAAAAATCTACCTTCATCTTCATGGCAGCCATAGATTTATCAAGCTCGGAGATCCTCTGGTTAAGGGCCTTGTTGTTCCAAAACGCCATCAGTTCTCCCCCGGACAGCTACGCTCCCTACAGTTCCCCAGGATGCATGGAGGCCCTGCATATGCAAACACTCTAGGGGCAATCTCCTTTATAAGTCGAAGCATCTCACGCGCCATCTCCCGGATCTCCCGTTGCGCTCTCAAACAACATCGGAGTTCGAAGAAGTGAAGTAATGCCCTGAAGTTCATTGTCACCACAAGGCTTGTCGTACTCCCCTCTGGCAGAACATATCGAGCCTCTTCCATAGGAACGCCATCTTTAATCAACAAGTCGTACGTAGCATACGACATTTTCACGCAATTGTCTATTCTTTCTTTAATCTCTTCACTGAATTCTGAAGGATATGCAAATTGCTCGTGGGTGCATTGCGTATACCTCTGGGAAACTTGAGAGTAAGAGCATCCGATGCGATGTCGAACCAGCTGGTGGCTTGTGATGCGGGAGATGTCTTCGATAAGGAATGTGGCTGATGCATGTTCCAGGATAGAGCAATGCCCTCGTGATACGCAGTGATCAATAATGCTTAACTTTGGCTCAGACTTGTAACATAGTGCCGCTGCCCTGGCACACAACTCCTCCGGATCAGGAGTGTGACTAATCAGCGTAACCTTCAAAGCATCAACTCCTCACTAGGAATCTCGGAATCCGCCTTATAGGAATCAATCCTCTCATTCCAACTATCTGCACACTCCAGAGGATCATAAGCCTTTATGCTCTTCTGCCCACAAAACTGGCACTTGAAATAATAAAGCTGCGCACTGTGGATCTTCTCTAGTCTGACGTTCTCACTCCCGCACAGGCGGCAAGGGATTATTTCCAATGTGTCTACTCCTCAGCCACAATAACTTCGATCTGGGCGCGGGGAATTAGCGTCACCCGCCCGTTCATTGTAAGTTTGATGAACACTTCATCGTCCCACATAAAGTCTGAGTCGATGGCCTGCTCCCAATCTTGGTCGTCTCGAACCTCTCCTGCGAACTCAAGTCCACTCTTCGTCTTAACAAAGATCCTCTTCACGCCTCTTCCCTCCAGTTGATGTCGATAAGTCTTCCGACTTCCAGATGAGCATCTTTAATCTTGATTCGAATGATGTCGAAAATCTCCTCTATCTGTTGGAGATCCTTGTAGATAGATTCAAGATCATCTTCCACATGTTCAAGCGCCTTGCAGTTCATGTAATTCCTCCTCAAATAACGATAGTTGTCACAAAAAATGTCCACGGAAAACGCTGTGTTTGCAGCGCTTCCCGTGATTTTTGTCCTGAAAAATGTCCCGCTATGTTACCAAAATTGGTTTCGGGGACAAATTCTCGTCAATAGATCCAGGATCACTGCTGCCCCCAAGTGCTTTCAGGCATATCAACATCCTCATTCCCCTGCTGCCTCCACATAGCCAGGAGCGCAGCTCTCGCCCTGTCTCCTGCAGCCTCAGGATTGCTTGCCACAATATTTTCAAGCGCATAGAAACACTCCCAGAGGAGGGGTAAGTTAAACTCTTTCCCCAACTTCTCAACGCCTCCCAGGTTCTTCTTCAAAGCCTTCTCCTCCTCCATGTATAGGACAACTGAGGTTATAGACGTACACACCTTCTATGCCTAGGTACCCTCGCCCATGTTCATTGTCAATTACAGGACATATGCATCCCGCCCGCCTAGCCTCTTCGCTGCCTGGCCGGAGGTCACTGCCCCGTGCTTCCAAAGCCGCCACCTCCTCGCTCAGTCTCGCCAAGTTCCTCCACTACTCGGAATTTCGGGTAAACCACAGGGGCTATCACAAGCTGTGCTATCCGGTCCCCCTCCTGAATATAGAAGTCAGAGTCAGTCGTGTTCGTGATAGAGACTTTCACTTCTCCACGGTAGCCATTGTCTACCGTTCCCCAGTGAACCAGAATGCCCTTAGAACTGAGAGATGATCTTGGGCGCACCTGTAATTCCATGCCCTGGGGGGGTTCGATAGCTATCCCCGTCCCCACCACGGCGGTTATACCAGCCTTGATGCACCTCAATTCAGGCCCTGCATAGTAAAGATCTGCTCCAGAGTCTGTTTCGTGTTTGCGATAAGGAACTCTTCCTCCCGGCTGAAGCATCTTGACGTTAATCATTCTCTTCCTCCCACCATCTCTTGCAATCCAAGCATACATGATCACCATTGCCACTTGAGGTGTTCTCTGAGCCACAGTAGGGGCACCTCTCAGGGGTCTCGCTTATCCGAACCAGTAGGTCTTCCCATATGGCACCGCAGGTACACCGATACTCCAAGGCGCCATTCTCTTCACTCCATCTCGAAACAACCATCTTCCGTCCACAGGCAGGACACTTCAAATCATGCCAAGGCTCCGTATCCCGCGATGGAATGCTATCTTCCGTGTTATCTTCCATGGTATCTTCCATGGTCTTCCGTGGATGGGAGAAGGCACAGCTTTCTGCAAGTGCTCTTTCTGCAAGCTCCACTTCTTTCTGCAAATAATGCAAAGCCTTGTTGAGGTCCACCAGCCGCTCCGGCTCCTTCCGTCCTGCCCGGCAGATGTACTTGAGCACATTTCCCAAATAGTAATCCACTCCCCAGGCATCGATTACGTCCCAAGGCTGTAAGTCGCTGAAACAGTAGTGTGCGGGACATTTGTCACGTGCGGTCATGCTTTTTCTCCTCTCGCTTTTGCGATAACGGCATTCAATCTATCCACCAAGCCAATAGGTACGTAGTATTCACTCCAATATTCCGAGCAATCTTGAAGCTCTAAGAGCATCGAGAGCATCTCCTCCTGCATGGTGTGCGATATGTCCGTGCGGGTGTTCCATGCTTCGATTGCCTTTTTCTTTGATGACCGCCATCCGGTGCTTGCATTACACGCCAGGCACTCGACGCCGAAAAGATGAGAAGCGGCCTTAATCTCCTTGACTTCTGCCATCCGGTGCCCGCAGAAGGGGCAGGGTTTGAGATTACTCATTCTTCTCCCCTCACTTTCGCCAGGGCAGTTTTCACTTTGCTTTGCGCCTCATCAAAAGCAGAGTCCCAGTCACGGAAATTGCCCATGTCGCTTAAATCCAATCCGTTGTAGAGCTGGAAAACTCGCTCAACGGACTTTAGCGCCTCTATCAATTCAGAAGTATTCCCGGTGGCATTTTTCTCGCCGTTCGCTTTCTTGATTGCTTTTCTACACAGCTCTTGTATCTGTTCTTGATTCATGTAATCAGATTCTTCGCTGTCACCGACAACTGCCTCAAGTGCGCGCAACATCTCTTTTTCAAGTGCGGTCATGATTCGCACCTCGCTTTCCGCTCATTATTCTCTCCTCACTTCCTTTAACGTCTCAAAGACCAAATCCGATAACACTTCCTGCGCCTCAACCCACTGCTCTAGGGCTTCATCCGAATCTTCCGTGACATTGCCGAGCTGAATTACGCGCTCCACCATCTCGGCTATTTTGAGGAGGTTAGGGGCTTGTGCGATGAGAAAAGCATCCCTCTCGCGCACACCCGAAACAACCGTACGCACGGAATAGCCCCTTGCGTCCGTATTGACGCTATAATGGCCTATGGAGCCACCAAAGACCGCCCTCCACGGCCCCGGTGTGTGGTTACTCATTATCTGCCTCCTCCATCCTCTTCTTCTCCTCCAACCCTGCCCGGAATATCTCCCGGACAATGCCCTGAAGCTCGCCTTTCCGGATCACTATGTGGCGCTCCTGATCCCTGTACCCCTTTACAAGCCCCAAAATAAAGGAACAGTACCCGAGGCAGATCAGGAACAGGACTGACGCTATGAGATTTGCTGTTTCGGTGGTCATTCCTGCACCTCCTTCTTCCTCGGATGCTCCGGCAGCGGTCGCCAATGGGTAACGCCCCCTTCGGGCACAGAAGGGCCATCCCATATTTTTTCGTCCGAATCATAGTCTGCGCAATAAATATTTCCATCAAAGCGCAAAATAAGCGCATACTCGTCTTCTTCCGGCAATCTTTCCTCCACCGGAATCCACCGCTGCTCGTCCTCAACTGCTTTCAACGCGGCGTCAACCTTCGTCACGCTCTCCTCGATTCTTTCGGAAAGATTGTCTCTGAGCGCAATCCCACTGGCTTCCCAGCAAAGCGCTGAAAGGGATTCAAATTCTGCCCTCAACATCTCAAGTGCCGTCATTCCTCCGCCTCCTCCTGTACGTGCTGTACATGTCGCTGTTTTCCCTTCGCATCCTGCATAAAACACCACATCGAAACTACTTCCATCATGGCCTCGTCGGAAAGGGCAATGGATTCTTTCCAGATCACCTTCTCGCCTTCCCAATTCCGGAAAAGTGTTTTCGTAAAGATTCCGTAACCGCCGTCGGTTTTGACGAGAGTTATGCGTCGGTTTTTGAGCTTCGAGTGGAGCACGTTTTTTATTTTGCGTCGCATTAAAACAACCTCCCTTGCCGCTTGATGTTCAGGGATAGCCAAAGACATTCCACTTTATCGGCTCCTCTGTTGAGGTTATCAGCGTGCGGGCTTTAAGGTTATGCGCTCGATATGCGCTACCGATCATATCTGGCTCATTTTCTCAATTGCCCGGAAAAGAGGGTATGCCTGCTGGGGGACTACGGCATTTCCCAGACACTTCAGCCGCTTCGCTCTTTTCGGGATTTTCCTGCATGTGCGGGGGGGCTCGTAGGGGTATTGGTCGGCGCCCATCAGCGCAGGCCATCCCCCCCACGGCTCCGGCTCATCACACTTAAGGTCAGTCCATCCAGCGGGGAATCCCATCAGCATTTCCACCCAGAGAGGGGAGAGCTTGCCGGGCCTCGTTGGCGTGCGCCACACCGCTGTAGCTAATCCGTCTCCGCTCCGTTGGCTCGCCCCTTTGCGGTTGTAATTTCCGCATACGGAAGCGGTAGGCCAGAGGCCAGCACCGCCTCCCTCAACTGCCATGGACCTTCCGCTTTCCCCTCCGCATTCAAAACCCTCTTTCGCGAGGCTCCGTTGCAGTCGCTCGCACGCGCTGTCGGCCACATCTTCCCTGGCTCCGACAACGAACAGTCTTTCCCTTTGGTGGGGCGCACCAACCGCAGATGCTGGTATGACGTAAGGGTAGACTTTGTAACCTTCTCCGACCAGACCGGAGTACACGGTATCGAGGGCGAGATTGACTGCTCCACGGACATTTTCAGCCAGTACCCAAGCGGGTCGGATATCGTGAATAACTCGGAGCATTTCAAACCAGAGCCCGCTACGCTCCCCTTCGAGCCCTCGCTGCTTTCCTGCGACTGACAAATCTTGACAGGGTCATTGAGGAAAGCCTCCGTAAACAATGTCAATTGTCTCGTGGCTTCCATCAGGCATCACCTCCTTACGTTCTTCGGGCATATTATTTTTATGCCATTCATGGTGGCACTTCTGACACAACCACATAACTTCAAGGGGTTTGTTGTAGTCGGGATGGTGAGCTTGCACCATGCTTCTCCCATCTTTGAAGTTCCCGGAGGCTCCACAGTTTTCACAAACATATTTCCGCTCCATTTTTCCGTAAAGAATTGCTTTCTCAAGCTTGTTTTTCGTAATCTTCCTAACGTCATCGAGCACCGGCACGTCAGGCCAGCGTTTCTTTAGGATTGAAACCGCATACGGCTCTATCTCGCAAAAAGCAACGGGCTCGATCCCGGCCCATTCCGCTGCCAGATCAAGCCCGCCGATTCCCGAGAAGAGTGAGAGCCCTCTCACGAATGCCCCCCTGATACTACTTCCTCCCACTGGCTCTTTATAGCAGCCATGCGCTCTGGAGATGTCTCTATAGGCATGAGGATGTACTTATGGGAGAGAGGATCGTCTCCGCTCTCTATGGTTAACGCCCCAGTACTCTTCTCGGTGTGCCAGGTAAAGTCCTTCGAAGCCACAGAGTCCACTCCTGCTATGAGGAGGGGGTAGCTATATTCGAAAGAGACCTCTTTTACGCTGTCACATTCAAGCCTCTCTATTGCAAGGCCGTCCGCTGCGAGGGCTACCATGTGGCTTGGCTGAAGGACGATTCGACTGTCTGCGAAAGCGTTAAGACGCTTAAGAGCCCCCACGGCATCAGCTTTAGACATAGTCTCGCTCTGCTCTCGTGGCTTATCAAACAAAGGCTTTACGTTAGGATAGGCGGCATCTATCTTCATCACGGTAATCCTTAGCCCGAAGGCGTAAATGACCAGAGTCGTATCTGTAACCGCAAGCGTCACATGTTCAATGTCGGGAATTACCGCAAGAAGGCTCGCCACATTCCTTGCTGCCTTTACAGGGATCAACACATCCCCCTTACTTGCTGTAACAATGGGGGTCGTAACCGTTGCCAACCTCTTGGAGTCTGTACTGCACACTCGAAGGATGTCTGTCACGCTTAACAATACCCCCCCGCGGTATGGCGGGTAATCGTCCTTCGTGGATGCGCACTTCGAGCCAAGTTGAAGTGCCGTAACCAGGTGGTCTTTTGAGAGGGAACAGAGATCCAACTGCTCCCCCGTTATGATGGACGGAGGTATAACCGGGTCAGTGTTCACCTTGTAAGAGGATCTCCCGGAGCGCAGGAATACTTTGTCATCCTTAACAACAATCTTAAGAGGGTGATCAGATTCGATGAGAGGGAGGATCTTCTTGGCAGGGACCACAATGTCGAAATCTTGGTCACAGACACCCGTAGTCTCGTATTGCACTTGCATCCCTGGACCATATGTCTGCACAGCCAGTAGAGATCCTTTTCCCCGCAAGTGGAACACATCTTTCCACTCTCCGCCGGAGCATTTCGCTAGCTCCTTCCAAACCTTAGAAGATTCGCTTACGGTAACCACGCTTCGCCTCCTTACTTGCATACGTTATATCCATGCCACGCACATGCTCCCGCACAAAAAACGCCTCGTCTCCATACCCAAACAGCACGCTCTTGTTACGTGCTTTTCCCTGGATGGTTCTGTCTAGCCACATCGAGGCCATGAGAGGGGCAGATATTCCTGACGGAAACGTTTCAATAACAGGATCACATGTAATGGGGATCAAGAAATCTTCACACTTGTCGAGGATGTCTCGCAAATCCTTGACCTTGTAAGGACGGAGGGTTGGAGTCGTTTCGTCAGGCCAGAAGAGGCAGCAATCTCTATGCCGAGGTGTCTGCAAGAACAACTTATCTCCACAAGTAAGCTGTACTACGTCTCGGGAGATCCTGATAACCACGTCTTCGGAGAGGAGCCCGCAGAGTCTTCCGAACAGGCTAGCCATACTGGTATCTATCACCACCTGTTCCCCTGTGACTTGGGTACATCCTTCACACGGAATGGTCGCCATGTTTTTTTCGAAAGGGCTCTCCCCGTAGATGTCGATAAGCCCCTTAGGAGCCCATACCATGTCAATCAACACGTAATCCCAATGTGTCATAGAGCCTGTTGTGCAAGCCCTGAGGCCCCTACTCAATAACCCTCCGCTTACTGTCATTGCAGGACTTACCCTGGTGGCTACATGGCTAACGCCTTTACGCAGCCCTATAGCGGGGGCTCCTTTATGGCTAAGAAGCACTGTGCCGTCACTTGTCGCTACGGAAAGAGGCCCTTTCCTTAGGGCGATCTTCAGAGGGCGAAAGATCTGGGTTGATACGGACGCTGTTGTCTCATTCTCGCAAAGGCACTCCACGGAATACTCAAGCCTGGCATCTCCGCTAACATACGCAAGAGTCGCTTTGTTATCTCTGAAGTGCAAGAAGGTGTTTGTATCTGGGAGAGACGCTACGTGTAGGTCTAGAGCTGGTGCCAGCCCGGTCCAGTCATTGCTGGTTATTCGATTCATGACTACTCCTTTCGTAGTAACATCAGGAAGTCTTCGGCGTACATAACTACGATCCAAGGGCGATGAGATGGGCGGTGAAAAACGATGGGGGGCATATCATCTGCATCCTTCGATGCTTGGTCTATGGCCCCCCAAAGATTGAGCTTCTCTGTCCTCTTGACCTCTATATGGCATGGAAGTTCCGACACAACATCAGGGGAATCTCCACCCCCGCAGAACTGAACGCCCCTTCGAGACTCGTATCCAGCATCAGACAAAAGCTTTGCAACCTCCCGCTCCCCACGCTTACCCTTCTCTCGTGACATCCTCCCCTTAGAAGGGGATTTCTTCATCCCCATCACTCTTTCCGGTATCGGGAGAATGATAATCGCTGCTCGGGGCAGAAGAACCCACTCCACTATCCTTCTTTCCCCCCAAGAATTGCATATTCTCAGCCACAAGTTCCCATGAGTAGATCTTGCGACCATCTTTTTCGTAGTCGAACGTCCTCATGCGCCCTTCGATAAGGATCGCACTTCCTTTTCCAAGGTACTTTGCAATGTTCTCAGCAGTGCGCCCCCACGCGGTTACTGGTATCCAGGACACCTCTTCTTTTGTATCTCCAGAGGCCTTATCCCTCCATTTGCGGGATGTCGCCACGGTAATCTTGCAAACAAACTGCCCTCCGTTAGTGATTCGAAGCTCAGGATCTCTCGCAAGATGTCCAGCCACAATCGCTTTATTGTAGTTAGGCAAAACACATACCCCCTATAAGTTTATTCCCTGCAATGAAAAGAGAGGCTTCCCGCCCCTCTCTCTGGAAACTTTTTCTGCTGTCCCTGAAAACTTCATCCTCTCCCCATCCCTGTGGAGAAGGTAGCTCTCTCCATCCTTACCGCCCCTACGGGCTTTCGTTATCGTTGCAATGATCGGACGCTCACCACCGTCAGAGAAGTCTTTGACCAACTCGATCTCAAACCACGCTACCTGCTGCGCTGAGGAACCTCCCATAGAGTTGTTCCCGAGGATGCCGGAAGCCTGGTTCAGGAGAGACTGCTTGCTCATCTGGTGCAGGAGGACGCATGTACAGCGATCTCTCTTCCCCACCCTACGCACCCACTTCATGACCTCCCGTGAACATGCAAGTTCGTCACGGAATCCATCAACACAGGTTACGTAGTCCAAGAAGAGGAGTTGCGGCTTTACCTCCTTGATGACGCTATCTATCTGCGGCAACGTCATGAGGTCATTCCCAACCAGGAATAACCGACCTAAAGTCTTCGCTTCGAATTTCCGCTTTGCTTCCATGTAATCTTCGCTTCGCCTTGCGGCTGCATCCAATAATGGTTCAGGACTATTCCACGAACGGAGCATGAGCCGTGACACTATCTCTTCCCTTGGCATGTCTAGAGATAAGAACAATATGGTCTTCGATGTGTTTACCAATGTCCATTCTAGGATGTTTAGGGCGAGAGAGGTCTTCATGGCTCCAGGCCCACCCACTATATTGAGGATTTCCCCGGAATAAAGCCCATTGCCTATCCCCCCATCCAGAAGGCTTATCCCGGTCTTAACTCTTGAGGTTTCTTTCAGGGATTGCGTGTAGTCTTCCCACGTGCTCATGGCGTTGATCGCTGAGTATTCCAGCGCAACTTTTTTATGCTTCTCCCGGCTAGAGATGCTAGACATAACCCTGCGCACCTCCTCGTCAGGCAGCGGTGGCTTGAATGAATGGTTCAGATCCTGCAACATAGAATATATCTCTTCGTCTTGATAGCAAGTCGAACCATAGAGGACTCCCGCCCACCTCGCCAAAGTGTTGTTCCTACCACCCGCAGGCGTTCCGGCAAAGGGAATAGCTCCCTTCTTCTCGGGAGCTTGTTTCAGCAAGTCGGGAGGCGGGGGAAGGTCGCACAGCTTTGCACCCGGTGAAACCTCCCACCTGTAACGCTTCCCGTTGACGGTGGAAGGAGGAGTCACCACGTAGCCGCCTTCACCACGGACATCTACTCCTGGAGCTAGTGAGACCAGGTTTCTGATCCCACAGTTGTCATAGGCATACCAATAGTGCTTTCCCCGTGGAGTCTTCACCTTCACGGGAGTGTGGGGCAAGTTCTTTTCCACCCACTCAATAGCCTCGTCGCTGTCAGCATCCACCACTAAGAGGTTTGAAATGGCCCCTGTAACAACTCCCACGTTGGAGTCATCGTCATAGTCTCCATCGTAATGCTCCTTTTGGAACTTAGCCCAGTCCATAGCGGGACGCTTGTCCCCTGGCCTGAGAGGGAACACGGACAACCCGAACTCCCGCATCCCATCCACATACTTTATAACGTCTGGCATTTGGGGAATTCGTGGGCGTTAAGCCAGGTGGAAGGGAGCTTGATATACTTCTTCTCAGTCCCCTCCCTCTCCAGCTGCTCAAGATACTTCCGTAACAGGATCTCGATGTTCTGGAAAATAATAGACCTTTCATCAGAGTTGCTTCCCTGCTTAATAACTCTTTCGAAAGCCAGGAATGCCCGCCGCTTGTCCTCCTTTCTAGGGTATGCATTCCAGAACAACTCAAACGCCTTCTGCACACCTTCAACCACTTCGGGCGGGAGAGACGGAGTTTTCTTCGCAGGAGTGACAACCTTCACAGGCTTCTCCGAGGGATCTTGTAAGACCCATACTCCGTCTTCATGCCTTGCCCATCCCGTGCTAATCAGCTTAGCCTTCATATTGTCAGAGAGGGAATCCTCGTCCCCCATCAATAGAGACAGATACGCTTTAATGTCATGCGCCGACAGCCCCATCGAGAGAAGAGCCTTCGGAACCAAGAGGTAATTGGCCTCCTGCCGTACCATAAGCTAACACCTCGGTTCTGTATTCTTGGTTTATGGCGTGTAAACATCGCCTTATTCCTTCTGTTCCTGGCACGCAGTCATCAAATTTTTTTTAACGTCTTCGAATTCCGCCGCTGTCAAGCTGAAGTTGGTCTTCCCGGAGATTACCTTATACGTATCCCATGCGGTGTCTTTCCCAACCATAGAGCTTGCCTCTCGCAAGAACTCCTTCACCTCGGCCTCGTCAACGTATTTCACTGCCTCTTTGCCCAGGAGGCACCAATCACGAAGCTTTTGCCCTGTCTCTATGGATGGCTTGAACCACTGGTCTGCCGGGAAAAGCCCTGTCCTGTCTTTACTGGACGTGGCCTGGTGAGATATATCCATAGAGAGAACCGTCGTAAATTCGTAGGAGGTGCCGCTCCTAACTTCAGCCTCAAGCCCGAGTTTTTTTGGAGTAACCTTCCCACGGTCATTTTCCTCCAGGGCATGAGTCTCTTTGGAGCGCATAGTGCAGATCACGTGCATCTTAGATTGGAGTATTGTGTCTACAAACGCCTTGTGACGAGGCGTCACTTTCCCCCAGTTCGTGAATGAGTTGCCCGGCATGCTGGCGTGGATCTCCAAGCAACCTCCTTGCCCCTTCCACTCATGAGTGATGCTGTCGATGACAAGCACGTCGTACCCGGAAGCCTCTGCGTCCTGGATAAGCTTGATGTATTTCTCCGGAGTATAGGGCGGGTCAATGGGTGCTACATCGTAGTCGGTGAGGTGTTCGTAGAGGTTTGAGGATTCATTCTCGGAATCCAATACTGCGATCTTCCCCTCTGGCCCCACTAATCCCCTAGCCACGAGGAGTGCGCTGTAAGTCTTCCCCGAGCCACTAGGGCCTTCAATGCCGAGCTTCAGTTTTGTCTTTCTCCTAGTTGCCTTTTGGAATACGCTCATGCTACCTCCTCCATCTTGACCCGTGCAGACGGGTAGGCGAATTGTATTTTCGCTGCAAAAAGCTCAGCTTCATCAACGTCATCAAAATACTTCTCTCCGTCCGAAGATGCGTCTCCCGTGTCTATGTAGTAACGCACAATGACTACCACTTCAGATCCCTCTTAAGCTGGTATACCGCCAAAAGATGCTTAAAAATCTCGAAACTCTTATTGAGGACGGACTCGTCAAAAGACCTGGTGTCTGCCACAGTACCCTTCTCCCTGGAAGGATTCACTATCAGGCAATGCTCCACCTCAAGCCCTTTCTCAAACAGGAGATTACGATATGCTGAGAGCTGCATGGAATACTCGTCATAGATCCTTTTACCTGTCTTGAGATCCATGAGGGTGAGTTTTCCATCCAATATCCCGTACCAGTCGTATGCTCCACCATACTTCAAGGAATCACTTGCGAGCTGCTCTTCCATGGAGATAGTCTCCATGTCGTGATCCTTTTTCCACCTATAGAACTTTTCAGCCGCTTCCTCGGCAAGCTCAAGTTCATTCGTCGTATAATCGTTTGTATCTGGCGGGTTATTAGAGCCCAAGGAGTGCTGTATGATTTCATGCGTAAGTGTTCCAATCCTTGCAGCTTGGCGGGTGTACTCTGTCGAATCAATACCCATAAGCCCTTGTTGGTTAGCCCACCTAACCAGGAAGGGCTTGTTTAGCAAGCCGCAAACCGTTGTAACTCCAGGCACAATCTCCCCCTGAGATGTGCGATACCTCTGGTGCGCTCGGGAAGTTTCTAAGATGTTTTTCGCCACTCTGTAAGCTCCTCCCCGGTGATCCCCACTCCTACGCGAAGAAACTCCTGAACCAATCGGAGTTGCCCCTTACCCGTGATTAACGTCACCGTGGAGGGGGTGCCACTTAAACTCTTTTCTGCCACCACAAAGATCCCCTCGTTTACCCAACGCTGGTAAGGCAAGTTTGTCTTACGCGAACTTCGACGACCTCCATAACAAAGATACCCACGGTTCCTCAGTTCCTCGAAGAGCCGAATTTCCCCGATATCAATGCCATTCCTGTGCAAAATCTTTGCAAAAGCGTTAATCGTTACATCTTCTGCCGAAGTGATTACCTTGCGTGCAAACTCGGCATACGGAGTGAGAATCTTCACTTCAGTCTCAAGCTCCTGCCGTCGTTCCGTCTCCTCCTTAAGGTGCTTAACCAAAGAGAAGAGCGTGTCAGGATTATAGAAGAACTCCTCTAACTTTTCCCGACTCATGTACACCCCGTGCTTACGAACAGAAGGCAGTACTTCGGAGACTACCCATTTCTTAAACTTCTTGGCTTCAGGTTTGCGAGACCGCAAGATCAGGGAGTAGAGACCGGATTCGTTGATAACTGTCATTTCTTGCCTTCCACCGGGGGTGTCTATAGTATGGACGCCCTTTTCGTCGCCATCCAACGTAGAAAGACTACTTCGTGGGTTCCCAAGATCAAGTACGTCACACACATCCTTCGCCACAAACCACCAATCACCTGCATGCTCCACCATACGTACTGCGCCAAAGTCCTTATGCTCAAATACCTTCAGTGCTGATTTCACTCTGATACCTCCAATAGTTAGTGTTTTTTGATACCACTTCTGACATCTATCCACGGAGTAGGGACGCTCTGTTTCATGGCATAACGCTTGCATTACCGGTTATCCTGACCAGTCTATGTAAGCGATCGCTCGCAGTAGGGTGATACCCCGCTTGTCTCTATGTAATTTTCAAGGTGCTTTCGCAAGCCCTTTTGCTCGGCTGATGTCAGTATATCATCTGACAAATGACAGTCAATAGGACTAGAGACTCATTTGCAAAAGTCTGCCTTGTGATATTGTCTAGAGAAAGAGGGAGGTGTTTTAAATGAAAGAGCCTATCGAATGCGGGATCATGAGAGAGTTTCGCAGAAAGCATAATTTGCGACAGGAGGACTTGGCGAAGAGGGTTGGAGTTAGCAGGACGGCATACGTGCCAATAGAGTCTAGGGGATGGGCAGGAGTGTCCCCCAGAGTGGCTAAGGCTGTTCGGAGATTTGTGGTAGACGTTGAAGGGATAGACCCATTCCTTGGAGAGGAAGAAGGCCTCTTGATGTCCCCTGCAGATGTTTACAATGCGCTGAAGAGGATCGTAAACTCCGTAGAGAATATGGAGGAGCCCGAGAGAGAAATAATCCTCCCCATGGTTGAGTGGGCTAGGCGGGAGATAATAGAGATCATAGAAGGACGTGCCAAGAAATAGACGATAAGCCCCTTGTAAATCGAGGGGCTTTTACCGCCGATTAGATTTTCTTTGTGTAATCATTAACAGCGTGGACGAGAGGCATCTGTCCATAAGCATTATTGTGACAGCATCATGGCAATGTCCGGGGAAAAAGTTTTAGGAATGATACATTTAGCCACACTTATCACGGAAATACAGCACAAGCGATTGCGACGATGCGGCTAAGGTTTTGAGGATCAAGCCACGGGTAGACCTCCATGTGGCCCAACGTAAATATACGGCCTCTGAGGGGGCATTCTTAGCCAAGAGGATGTCATGGCCGCCTAAACAAAAGATGACCCCTTAGCGTGGCTCTCAGACCCCCTAGCGTGGAAGTGTGGGGGTAGGGATAAGGTCGTTTTGCAGCCGTCCTGTCTGGGGCGGCATTTTTTTTGCTCGGAGGGAAAGTGCGTGAATCTGCGTGAAGGTGCGTGAATTGCCTGGGAAGGGGGGAGAGGGGTAGGTAGAGGGGGGATATGATTAAGTTATGACTCTCTGCAATAAATCTTAAGTCATAACAAAGTCAAAACCTAACCACAAGAGCCTTTAAAAATAGGTTCTGGGTCTAGGGTTTGGTAGTTGTTTTTGGTTTTGCTTTTCAAAACTAAACCAAAAGCAAAACCCAAATCATGCTATATATTAACCAGTATCACTCCACAGGACATATATATATAAATACCTTATAGGTCGCAAATTCTGCCTAGTTAAGAATCCCGATTTCCCCCGTGCTATTTTCCAGTCCGGGTGAAATAAGGGGTGAGGCATACCCCCTCACATTGACGAGAAGGCCCCTGAGAGCCTCTCTAAGGGGTCATCTTTGTCTGAGAGGTATGAATGTATGCCTAAGCAAAAAGTACCCCCCTGAAAACCCCTGTTTTCGGGGTTAAGGGGAGTCTGGAGACAAAAAAAGAGGCCCCTCCGAGACAGGATCATCTCAAAGGGGCCTCTAGGGGTGTTTCTAAATTGGCTCGGGTTGTTACTTTTTCGGAGACAACATGCTGATTAAGTTTTCGATAAGCACCATATCTCCCTGGGCGTATTTCGAATACAGCCTACTACTTTCGCTCTTCTCCATAGCCCTTAATCGTTTAGCCAGTCTAACATTTACTGCCTCCGCATACTTCACGATCCGGTCTGTGTAGGATTCAATCAAGGCTCTTTTTGCCTCAATATCAAATGAACCTTCGATTGGTCTTTCTTCGATAGCCTTCTTGGCTTGATATAGTTTTCTAATCGTTTCGGCTGCGCTGTTAGAGTCATCCAAGATGGCTTGAAGGGGGAATGTCCTGTTGTTCAAATTCGCAGAGCCAGCGGCTTCTTTCAGTTTGTCACGAACTTCGTATAGCCGGATGGTGTGGTGTCCATACGCATTGTACTTTAGCACGAAGCTCCGAAGAACCGGCAGGTCTGCTATACCTGCGGGGGAGTCGGGGTTTAAGAGGGCATCCGACATCCTTCCGATAGCACTCGCTGCGGGCAAGTATCCCCCGAACAGGTGGAATACATCATTGGCTGTCATATCCCCAGGGAGGATTTTTGCGATAGTGGAGCAAATCTTAGGAACTCCCTCATTTCGAACGTCCCAAGGCATAGCATTCGTCCAATATTGGTTGATGGGTCTCTCTGTGTAAAAGTCCTTATTCATCATCACTTCGAGCACAGGCGCAAGTGCGGTAAAGCTTAAGTTCGGGAGGAGTTCGGCCATCCCTTCAGTTATTGCATATGCATCGAAAGGATTCTTCCCGTTGATGGCATCCAGCATCATCATGGTTGCGGCAGAAATGGCAGATGTATCGAAGGAATTCGGGATAGCGTACATGGTTCCATTGACGAAGAACGGGATACATTTTACGAGGATGCTCTTCGGGATGTTGTCGTAGATCTTCCTGCCCTCATCATCGTCGTTGATAGTAGCCCACGCAGCAATGGCAGGGAGCACCTGATACAGAAATACATGCCCCCACGTTTGAGCTGCACGACCAGCACGGCTTTGCCCTGGCAATCTATTGGCTCCAGTGAGATTTCTCACGGCAAGATCAGACCCCTGGATCGCTGCGTTGAAAAATGCGCTGACACCATTGATGTTTTTTCCTACACGTCCCCATCGCTGGAAGTCTGAATTGACCTCCCGAGCCACACGAATCCTATGCTCCCGTGTCATCTTGTCGGAGTGGTGATCCTCAAGATAGAGCAGCTCACCGAGCTTAGGAAGGATCTCCGTAAACTCCATAACCTTTCCCATCTTACTGATCACATTGTGCCCGGCCCCACCCATAATGGCACCTATGGCCTCAATAGGGGAGAGCACTGTTACTCCATGTCTCTTCGCCTCAAGCACCACATTCTCAGTCTCCCCTGCAGCCTCCTTGCCGATAGAGCGTTTAAGCTCCTTGTTCCAATCTTTAGAGCCTACAGCCATGAGGTTGGAGAAAAGCAAACCGTCGTTGAAGGCCGCTTCAATCCTACCTCGTGCAACTTCATCTCCCATGAATGCCTTAAAATACTCCTTAATTGCGTAGTAGTGGGGAGGGAGAGGGGCTTGTGTGTTTACCGACGTGGTGAAGAAGTCACGAACCACATTACGAACACCGAATGCCGGGTTGTATCTCGTGTACTGAAGTTTCAAGAACTCGCTTACACCAGTAAGCATCTTCATGGCGTAAGCTGTGGTTGGGTCTGACGAACCAAGGAGGGGCATGATAGCCTTATTGATGATCTGGCCTATCTCGGGGTCTACGCCATAAGTGGTTACTTTCCCGTTTTCCCACACCTGATACGTACTGTCGCTCTTTTGGCCCCTCTCCGTGGGGTCTCCGAGTTTGCCTAGCCCGTGCTCTTGAGCATATTTTGCAGCAGCTTTGTAGAAATCGTTCCGCTGTTGAGTGCGATGGAACCGCGCTATGTTCTGAGAGATGGACTCAAAGATGTCAACGATGGTGAGAAGTTCCCTAGAATCTCTTGCACCCTTCGTCTTCTTAATCTGGTTCCTGACCGTTACATGGCTTCCTGTGGCAATATCGTTCGGGTTGCTGGCGTTCTTTGCAGGGATAAAAGGTACGTAATCAGGCCATACATCTTTGAGGTAGTCGGCAGTCTCCCGAGAAACCATCCCTGTGGCTACCAGCGTTCTCTCTAGTAGATCCCTTTGGAATTCAATCATCTTACCGTGGAGTTCCTTAATACGAGGATCTGCTGCATCAAGCTCCTCTATCAGTTCTAGGGCTTCCTCCTTCGTGACACCTTTGCCGGGGTCAAAGTCCTCGAAGATAGATTTTCCATCCTCGTCAACCAGGGAGGAAAGCACATGGTTGTGAAACTCTTCGGGTGTCATTGGAGTCTCGCCTTTTGCTTTAGCTGCCTCAACCATGGCTTCGTACTTCTCGTCCGTAACCCGCTGGTTGAGTATGGCATCCTTTTGAAGTTCTCCGTGGTTATAATAGTTCAGGGATCTCTTCGCTATGGCATATCGCTTCAGTATCTCTGCTCTCTCTGCGCCGATCCCTTTAAAGATCTCCATGAACGATTCCATGTCACGTGCTGCCCTGTGGAGCTTACCAGGCATAACACGTGCGATGTTGTAGAGGTTTGGGTCAACCCCAGTAAGTGCCGCCAGATCTCTGCAAAGAGAATCCAGAGGATGAGCCTTGTCGATCATGTCTGCGTAGGTTATGTGGAATATTTTCGCCGCCTTATCTCGTGCCCTCTCGTAGAAGGTCTTATCCTCGAATGTGTTTAGAGTCTTATCACTCTTCCGCTCCGACATGGCTCCGAGCTTTTCGCCAGGCTTAGAGTGTCGCCACTTTATCACCCCTGCAGAAAACTCTTCCAGCGCCTTAGAAAGACCCGGAATGGATTCAACTGCCTGAAAGATTTTCAGGAGGGGCTTCTGGAACTCGTTCATAATATCTACACGCCCCTCAAGAGCGGCGGAGATAAGTACTGCAGCGGCCTCTGCTGCCTTAGACTCCTCAGTGTAATTCGCCATTGCTAGGTCAGACATGGAGAGTATGGCGTTCACTTCAGTGTCTGTCAGGAGTCCCTTATTTGCACTAACAATATTAGCCACTGCATGCCCCATCTCGTGTGACAAGGCAACCAGGTCGTTGCGATATTCTATCTGGATAACGTTCGAACCATCCTTGTAAATACCGCCCAAAGCTTTCATGGCTTTGCTAATGTCCGCAGCAGACTTGCCCGCCTTCTTGAGCTGCGCCTTGAGAGCCTTTTTGATTGAGGGAGCTACCCCGGTAACCAAGAGAGAGACTTGCTGCGCTGCCCTCATAGTCCCCTCCACTGTGGCTTCGATTGCCCCCGTATTAGCTACGACCGAGTGGTCCAGGATTGTGGTGTAAAGCTGTGGAGCGTCCGCAGGGAATAATTGCCCGCCCTCGATTTCCTTCTGTTGCTGAGCGTTAGCCATATCACTGCGGAACATGGCGTGGGTGCCCTTTAACGCGTTTAAGCCACTATCGGTGACCTTGATTTGCGTCTTACTGCCCTTAACCTCACCAGACTCTTTAAGGGATTTATAGATGGAATCCACCTGTTGGTATGTGACTTTGCCAAACTCTCCACTCTCGTTCAGGATCGCTTTGATGTGGTCTATAGCGACACCCTTGCCATCCCGCTCAGACTGCCCTTCCCGGATAGCCTTAAGAACATCAAGAGTCTCAACCATTTTAGGAGCACCCGTAACACCTTTAACTCCACTCGCAACACCCGGCTTAGCGAATCGAAGGTAGTTACGTTCTATCCTACTGTAATGATCTCCGTCTCGAATAACCATAGCGTTGTCACGGGATTTCCGCTGCTTCCTATGGTCGCCCCGTTGCTCTGCGTAGAGAAGTATCTCAGGGTTCTTTCCCCGGCTCATCTCTCGAAGCGTGCTGAATATCTGCTCTTTCGAATACCCCTTCTCTTCGAGTGCCGGGACGAGGTCGTAGAAATATACCTGGTCAGACTTCTCCGTCCCTGTAGTGCTGATGAGCTTCTTGCTAATGTCTCTGATGGCAGACTGGAGATCATTTGCCTTGGGCGCACTCTCCATTGAGGCTTGCACGTCGGACTTCTCTTGAGTAACGGGGGGAGTTGCAGCCTTGTCGACACGCCCGGCCATTTCAGGCATTTTGTCAGAGTCTTCCTCTGTGTCGACAAAATAAACACCATCCGCATCCTGTTCGATCCATCCACCTACGTAGATCCTCTGCAGAGCTTCTTTCACGGAAGATTCTCCGACAATCCCGCCGAGCTGCTCAGTAACGGCTTCGAGAGAAAGCCCGTCCTCCGAACTCTCTATGAGCTTGAGAATAGCGCTGTCGATATTACCCGATGGCTCAGAAACCACAGAGTCTCCTTCGACGATAAAGGCACCTTCGTTGGCAGAGTCGTCGAAGCCCTTTCCCTCTGCAAGGGCTTCCTCTTTGGCTTGGGCTTCAATAATCTTCTTGGCCTTAGCAGTCAACGTGACGGTTTTCTTTTTCTTGTTTACGGTGACGAGCTTGTCATTCTTCAGTAGCTCCAGCAGGGGTGCCAGATCCGTGTCAGGGTAGATCTGCTCAACGTCGGAGAGGGAGATCTTAGTGGTTTCGTTGTCTGATGCGTATGCAACCAGGGCACCGAAGAGACTGTCCTTGTTGGCTACCTGTTCCTCACCATGGCTCGCCGCTTCTCCCTCAGATTTTACCAGTGGCTTATCAGCATTGAGAACTACATCTATGGGGGAAGCTTCCTTGGCAACGGGGCTTCCCGCAGGAAGTGCGAGTGCCTTTTCTCCTGCAGGCAATGCCTTCTGTGGCTCAGGCTTGCCGTTAACTTGTTCGGGGGCAGATTTGCTATCATCTGCAAGCTTGATCTGCTTACTCACGATAGCATCTAACACCTTTTTGCCAGCAGGTGTTTGCAGGTAACCTGCGAGAAACTCCTCGCTAGGCGTGCGAGTCTTCCCTTCTGTGAAGGCCGCGACATATTCCATGAGTCCGTTCATGAATTCCTGAGCGTCCTCTTGAGCTATACCTCCCGCTGCATTCAAAGTCTTCTGAACTCCGTCCACTGCCTCCTTGAAAGCGGAGACCCTTTTTAACGTGTCAGCTTCTACCAGTGCATTGTGGAGCTGAATGCCAGAAGCCCCTCCACCAAGGATAAAGCTGGATAGGAACGAGGGAAGTGCGACCTCTTTTGCAATAGTGTCAATGCTCTCTTGAGAAAAGGCATCTTTAAACGCTTGCCTATAAGGCGTGCCTGCGATGTGTTGGTCGAGAGCCAGCTTAGATATGGCTCCCTGCATGGTCTCCTGGACTACTTCACCAGCCCCAGACGTTATCCCCACGCCTGTGGCTCCAAGTAATGCCTTGAAAACTCTCCCTGTAGGTGTGTCAAGAACGACTTTTCCTATCCCTTCAGTTACAGCAGGGCCAAGTTTTTTGGGAAGGATTTTCGCTAGGATCTTCTCTCCGCCATTAGGGAGCATGTCGAAAAACGTGAAGAAGTTCAGCGCAGCATTACCCACAACGTTGCCCTTAAAGGTTGTTCCAAAAGCTCCGTCCGCTGCCTCTGCTGCCTCTTCCTGGCTCATACCCTTCTGGATTCCTGCATGGAAAGCTTCTGTCCATACGCTGCCAGCCTCCACGGCACTCTCAAGCCCACCACTAGTAAGGGCAGCAGCCACGTTAGAGAGCATGT
>Ga0334883_1002621_pt1 | contig 21561 bp, 19 predicted proteins | sample GraSluR1_MG_6_FD_207230 | JGI IMG/M metagenome (GOLD analysis project Ga0334883, IMG submission 207230) | Sludge microbial communities from methane-producing bioreactor in Wageningen University, Netherlands - Granular Sludge_09_05-R1 | ecosystem: Engineered > Bioreactor > Anaerobic >...
TTGTAAGCAGATGAGAGCACATTGCAGGGCTTAGCGTAAGTGCAACGATCAGGGAAAAGACGACTGAGAATGATATGGTAACTGCAAACTGCCTATAGATCTGACCCGTAATGCCTCCCATAAAACCGACCGGCACGAATATGGCAAGGAAAACCAGCGTGGTGGCGACCATGGGTCCTGTAACGTCCCTCATGGCCTGTACCGTAGCTGTTTCCGTATCACAGTGGTCCCTGTCCATTATAAAGAGGACACGTTCGACGACAATGATAGCATCGTCAACGACCGTTCCTATTACAAGCACCAGTCCAAAGAGTGAGAGAATGTTGATGCTGTAACCCATGAATGCCAGTCCTGAAAATGTAGCAAGGAGAGAGATCGGGATAGCTGCCACAGGCACAAGCGTTACCCTCAGGTCCTGAAGGAAGAGATAGCATACGAAAACAACAAGAGAAAACGTTATCAGGAGTGTAAGGATAATCTCTTTTATCGTAGCAGTTACGTATTCCGTTGAGTCGTATCCCAGAACGAACTCTGTATCGTTAGGAAGACGGGGAGTCAGTTCTTCGATAGTTTTTTTGGCTCCTGCCATTACATCGAGAGCGTTTGATCCGGAGGACTGGGTCAAAAGCATCATTGCCGCAGGCCTTCCGTTAAATGTGGCATCAAATGCATATGACTCGGATCCCAGTTCGATCCTGGAAACATCCTTCAGTTTGACAAGTCCTCCCTCGGCAGTAGTCCTAAGAATTATATTCTCAAACTCGCTGACAGAATTCAGCCGCCCTCGCGTCGTCAGAGAATATACTATCGGCTGGTCACTTTTTACCGGAGCTGTACCTATGGAGCCAATTGACGCCTGTTTGTTCTGGCTTCTTACCGCATTGGCAACATCATTGATGCTTAGTCCGAGTGAAGCTATCCTCTGGGGATCCAGCCATATGCGTATGCTGTACTTTGAACCGAAGACCTGGCAGTCGCCCATTCCCGGAACACGCTTGAAAACGTTTTTGACGTTATTTTCAGCGTAGTCCATAAGAAATGGACCGTCTTTCGTTCCATTGGGAGATATGATACCAACAAATCCCAGAATGTCTGAGAAACGGGATTCTACTGTTATACCCTGTGCCGTGACCTCGCTTGGGAGCATCGGGGCGGCCTGCTGGACGCGGTTTTGTACCTTGACAAGGGCCATGTCTGGATCTGTCCCCATGTCAAAGGTGATGGTAAGTTCATAATTCCCGCTGTTATCAGAAGTCGAGCTCATGTAGATCATTCCATCGACACCGTTGAGCTGTTCTTCCAAAGGTGCCGCCACTGTGCTTGAGAGAGTCGAAGCATCAGCTCCCCTGTAAGATGCTCCGACACTGACCTGCGGGGGTGTAACGTTCGGATACTGGGCAACAGGCAGCCTGAACGCGCTTATGAGTCCGGCAAAAGCCAAAACAATGGCTATTACCATTGCGAATCTGGGACGCCTGATAAAAAATTCAGATAACATCTTTAGTTTCCTTCTTTGCTTTGGGAATCAGGGGAAGACAATGACAGCTCTACCTCGTTCTGTCCTGCGATCTCTGCTGCCGTTTTATTTTCCGTTTCTGCCTGGGCAGGCGCAACAGGAGATTCCGGACGCACATTCTGCAGACCGATACGGATGATCCTGTCATTTACCTTTAAACCCTTGACGACCTTACGCATGCTGCCGATCTCTGCTCCAAGCTCTATTCTTGTCTGATGGGCAATATTATTCCCATCTACCGTATAAACGTAGCTTCCCTGTGAATCAGCCAGTATCGATTCCTGAGGTATAACTATGCTGGTGTCTTTCTCAACAGGTTTTGTCCCTACCCTGACCATAGAACCCGGGATAAGTATGCCCTCAGGGTTGGGGAAACGGATCACCATCTCAAGGGTGCCGGTCCTTTCGTCAACTTTATTGCTTTCAAAGTCACGCTCCCCCTGCATATTGAGTTCCCTGCCGTTAGAAAGAACCAAAGTCGTCTCGTATACCGGCCCGTTTTTTTTGAACTGCTCCAGCTCATTAAGATAATCTTTGTCCGGCATGGCAAAAGAGACACGTATCGGATCCATCTGGACTATAGTTGCAAGAGGGCCTGAAGCGGGAGTTACATAATTTCCTTTTGTAAGTGCAGCTGCCCCTATCTGTCCGCTTATAGGGGAAGTTATCCGGGCATGTGAAAGGTCTATCTGTGCCAGCTTTAACACAGCCTTAGCCTGTGAAACACCGGCTTTGGCCTGCAAAAAAGCGCTTTCGGCCGCATCTATGTCACTTGCAGAAATACTGCGCGCGTCTGCTGCCTTAACACGTGCAAGATACTTTTCGGCCTTTACCAATCCTGCCTGAGCCTGTTCGAGCTCAGCTTTCCTGAGGTCTGCAGTAGCCTGATAATGGCTCGGGTCTATCGTAAAAAGGGGCTGCCCTGCCTTTACAAGGGATCCCTCTTTGAAGTTAACTTTGACGATCTCTCCTGAAACCTGGGATTTTAGGGAAACAGTCTGAACAGCTTCCACCTTTCCAATAAAGCTTCGGCTCGTAGACAGGTCCTTTTCTGTCACAGTATAAAGAACTACAGCAGGGGCCGGTGGCTGCATCTGAGAATTTTTTATTGCGGCATCGGATTTTAAATAACCCTTTGCTGCGAATCCAATTATTACAATTATTGCAATTACTACGATAGCCTTCATCCATCCGTACTTCCCCGAAGTGTTCCTGATCTGGATCTTTCCGTCTTCCCCTTGTGCTGTCATTTAAACGCACCTGCTCTTTCTTTAAATAAAAATGTTCAGTTTTTTGTGCAAATCAGTTCTTTTCTGAATGCGTTGAATATAAAATCGGTGCTCTTAATAATGTCATCTGTGACGATCTCATTCAGAACCAATATATAAAGGCCATAAAAGACCGAGGTTATCGCTGAAGAGGCATTCTCTACCTCAATATCCTGCCTGATGACCCCCTCCCTCCTTGATCTAAGCAAAATTTCGTTGATCATCTTCTTTTCTCTTGCTATCTGGTCCTTCAGAAGGGTAAATAAATTTGACCTTACCTCCTCCGGCCATTCAAAACGCCTTAGCATTATGGCATTGATCTTTATAAACCTGTCATTTTTGTCAGGCAACATAAGTTTTTTATTGTAGTAATCACGCAAATCTGCCAACGTCTCGCGCTCGACTAATTTTTCTGCAAACTCTATCTCGGAATCAAGGAATATCTCTTTGATCAGCTTGGAAAGCAAGTCGCCTTTATTTTTGAAATGCCAGTAAAGCGCGCCTTTTGTCATCCCGACACGTTCTGCTATCTCACTCAATGTGACCTCTGAAAAACTTTTTTCAGAAAAAACGTCAAGAGCCGCTTCAAGAAGCAGGCTTCTTGTTTTTATTGACTCCTCTTTCGTCTTTCTTGGCAATACATCACTTCCAATCTAAAAGTTAGCATAGCGAATTATACATACGCTGAAGTATGTATGTCAACACGAGCATCGTTAGGTTGTAATTTTTTTGTCTTTAATGTAACGAAGGGTCATCGGGCCTAAGCTTTGTCAAACCTCTGCCTGTTCCGAAAAATGGCTTCCGCAGAATACAATGCCAGGGCAGCCCAGATGAATATAAATGTCAGTATTCTGTATGGTTCTATCTCCTCGTTATAGATAAAAACACCAATAGCAAAGCTTAATGTGGGAGTTGTGTACTGCGCAAAACCTATCGTTGTCAGCGGAACTCGCGCCGCCCCGTAGGCGAAGAGTAAAAGGGGGATCGAAGTCATTATCCCGGACCCTGCAAGTAAAAAATTTATTGTGTATTCATATGGGAAAGAAGCTGCTCCCTCTTTCTGTAAATACACGAGCCAGGCCAGTGCAAAAGGTGTCAAAGTAAGTGTCTCTATAAAAAGTGCTATTTCAGGTCTGGCTTTGATAACTTTCTTAATGACTCCATATAATCCAAACGATAAGGCAAGGCTTAATGAGACTACAGGCACAGAACCTACAGCTATGAGTTCGACTGACACACCAATTACTGCAAGGCAAAGAGCTGCAGTCTGTATCTTGTTCAGTTTTTCCTTAAAAAACATCATTCCCAGAAACATACTTAACAGAGGATTAATAAAATATCCGAGGCTTGTCTCCAGAACCTTTCCATGGTTGACTGCCCAAATAAAGAGACCCCAGTTGAAAGATATCAGGAAACCCCCAACTGCCAACCAAAAGACATCTCTCTTGCTCTCTCTGAACATTTTAATAAAGATTTTTCTGTTCTTGTTTACTATTGTCAGGATGAAAGTAAAAATTACTGACCATACTACTCGATGGCCCAATATTTCAGAAGACGGTATGGCTTGCAGAGTTTTCCAATAAATTGGCATAGCTCCCCATATAAAATAAGCAAAAAAAAGAGCTGCTATCCCCTTCATATTTTGGTCCAACTTATCCAGCATCCCCTGTCATCATTTGAGAAGAAAAGCCTTCTGACTGCACAATTGTACACTATATCCCCAATTTGTGATAAACTAAGCCATTATTCATCTAGTGCTTTCTAAAGGTGAAAGGAAGTATCCGATATGTCTGATAATTCGGGACTATCTGCTCTGGGAGCCCAGCTTCTGGCTGAAGCAGAGAACATCTCAGAGGAAATGCGGGACTGGAGAAGAGATTTTCATCAATTCCCCGAACTCGCGTTCGAAGAAAACATCACTGCCTCCAAAATAACAAGGGTACTCGATTCTATCGAAGGCATGGAGGTCATCTCAGGTTTTGCGATCCCAACATCTGTTATCGGGATACTAGGGAAAGACCTGCCTGGGCCTGCTATTCTTCTGCGTTCCTGTATGGACGCACTTGCTGTTGAAGAAGAGACCGGGCTTCCCTTCTCTTCGTGCATGCCCGGTCTTATGCATGCATGCGGACACGACGCCCACATGGCTTCCCTTCTTGGAGCAGCCAAAGTGCTCTCTCTTCACAGAGACGAACTAAAAAGGAAAGTAGTCTTCCTTTTCCAGCCTGCGGGTGAAGGAAAAGGCGGGGCCAGGATTCTTGTTGAAAACAGGTTCCTTGAAACTTTCAACATCGGAAACGCAGCTTCTCTCAATTGGTGGTCAGAAATTCCTTATGGTGAGCTTTTCCTACGTAAAGGTGTCCTTACAGCGCTTTCAGACAGGATACATATCGACATCAGAGGTACTGCCGGACACGCCGCAGAGCCTCACATGGCCATCGACCCCATAACGATATCTTCTCACATCGTAGTTGCTATACAGACGATGCTTACAAGAGAGATAGACCCAAGAGACCCTGTAGTTGTATCTTTCGGACAGATAGAGGCGGGTTACGCTTATAATGTAATACCTGAACAGGTCAATCTGTGGGGAACGCTGCGCGCTTTCAGTCCAAAAACAAGGGATTTTGTCCAGAGCAGGATAGAAACTGTTGCTCCTGCAATTGCCAAAGCATTCAGAGGCCTGGCCTCTGTAGAATACACAAGGAATTACAGTCAGGTCGAGAATGACTTTGAAATGGTTGATAAGGTAGTCAACATCGGTATTCCTTTCTTTGGTGAGGATGGCATTAAAATGTTGGAACGGCCGTTGCTCTCCGGAGAGGATTTTTCCTTCTTCAGTTCATGCGTCCCATCTGTTTTTATGCTCATGGGAACCGGGCTGGAATATGGTCTTCACCACCCAAGGTACGACATTCCTGAGAGCATGCTTCCTTTTTCAGCTGCATGGGAATCGTACATGGCATTAAAGCTTTAACAGAGTGGAGGGGAAGCATTGGCTCCCAGACTTGAAGATATCATAATATCAAACCTTGAATCACTTCGGACAGAACCATTTATATGGTGGCAGAAAACATGGTGGTCAGGCGGCGCGTTTCTTGAACTGACAGAGGAATGCGAGAAAGGCTTCCGTTCAAGCGGCTTCAAGGCCGGACAAAGAATGGCTTTCCTTCTTCCCAACAGCCCTATACTGCTTGCGTCAATGATAGCAGTATGGAAGCTTGGGGGAACGGTAGTACCCATAGATCCCAGAAGCGGTTACGTCTCCCTAATAAAACAGCTCAGGCACGCAGATGTCTTCGCCTCGATTACTTACAGGGGTTCATCAAGCATTGTGCCACTTATCTCCGAGGAGGGCATACCCTGTGTCGTAACTTCTTTGGACGCCCCTGTGGAAAGCATTGCAGGAAGAACGTCCGAGGAAGAATCTACAGATACTGCAGTAATTTTTTACACTTCCGGCACTACGGGTGAACCAAAAGCTGTCCCTTTGACTCATGCCAACCTTTACGCAAGCATCAACGCATGCGTGGATCATATCGGCACACTGACGGACGACGACGTTTTCCTTAATGCTCTGCCGAATTTTAACGCATTTGGATTTGTCTGCGGTTCCCTGATCCCTCTTGTCAAAGGCACAAGCCAGGTCGTCCTTCCGACCTTCATGCCTCCTGAGGCTGCGATGGACGCCATGAGAAATGCTTCTGTAACTATCGTTCCCGCCGTTCCGACAATTATTTCGCTTCTGCTTGGAACAGTAGCAAGGGGAATTACACCTCCAAAAAGCCTCAGATACATACTCTCGGGAGGTGACAGGCTTCCTCTCGATTTTGACAAAAGATCCCAGGAGTACCTTGGCATTCCTGTCATAGAAGGATACGGGCTTACTGAAGCTGCTTCCGTCGTATCAATAGCCCCGGGTATTGAAAACAGAAAAACCGGCAGTGTCGGCACACTTTTATCCTGTGTAGAAGCTGAGATCAGAAACGATGAAGGATCGGTCCTACCAGCAGGTGCAGAAGGCCATCTTTGGATCAGGGGCGAGAATGTGGCAAAATGCTACTACAGAAACCCCGAGCTCACTGCAAAGAGATTTGTTGACGGATGGTTCGACACCTGTGACATAGCCAGGTTCGACAATGACGGATATCTCTACCTTGTGGGCCGCAGATCAGAGGTCATCTTCGTCGGGGGCTTCAAAGTCTATGCCCAGGAAGTTGAAAAAGTCCTGCTTGAACATCCCGCTGTAATTGAGGCGGCAGTCATAGGAGTGCCCCGCTCAATAAGCGGAGAGATAGTAAGGGCATTCGTTGTCCTGAAAAAAGATGAAAAGGTCACTTCAAAGGAACTGATCGAACACTGCAAGAAAAAACTTTCTTACTACAAAGTACCCAGAATAATCGATTTCCTTACAGAGATGCCAAGGTCAAGCATAGGAGAAATTCTAAAAAGAAAGCTTGGAAAGGACTAAGGCTTAATGTTTGGCTTTCAGACCAGAACGATTAAAAATCTCAGCAAAAATGAAAAAGAACAGGTGGAACGGCTGCTTGAGAGAAACGGACTGACCTTTGAAGGCGCTCCTGACTGTACTGCTGTCGTGGAGAACTCCCTTGAAAAGGTCATCGCAACGGCAAGTTTGCAGGGCAAAGTAATAAAAATGGTGGCAGCAGATGCCGAATGGCAGGAAGCAGGCCTCTCGGGTATGGTCATATCCGACCTGCTTCGTTATGCAAGGGAAAACGGCATATTCCACCTTTTCGTCTACACTAAGTGCGATATGGCGGATAAATTTGCATATCTGGGATTCATGGAACTGGCGAGGACAGAGACTGTTGTTTTGATGGAGTCCGGACAGCCATCTTCTGAAGATTACCGTGATATCCTTAAGCAAAATAAAATATTCCCGGATAAAAAAAACATCGGGGCTGCTGTAATGAACTGCAACCCATTTACAAACGGTCACAGGTTCCTGATCGAGACTGCTGCAGGCGAATGTGACGGCCTTTATGTCATAATCGTCCAGGAGGACCTCTCTCTATTTCCTTTTAAAGACAGGATGATGCTTGTCGAAGAGGGAACGAAAGACCTCAGAAACGTCAAGCTCATCGCAAGCAGTGACTACGCAGTATCAAGGGCGACGTTCCCCACGTACTTTCTGAAGGACAAATGTACGGCTTCTGTCGCAGAAACACAGGCTGAACTTGATGCCACCCTTTTTGCGAACCTTTTCGTGCCGGAACTCTCGATAAAAAAACGTTTCGTTGGAACAGAACCATTTTGTCCGATCACCGCAAAGTACAACGAAATGATGAAAAAAGTCCTTCCACCGCGTGGTGTGGAAGTTGTAGAGATCAACAGACTGAACGACCCTTCCGGAACAGCCGTCTCAGCTTCAAGGGTGAGAAAGGCCATAGTTGAAAACGACCTGGATGCCTTAAAGAGAATGCTCCCCCCTGTTACTCTGGATTACCTCTCTTCGGAAAGAGGAAGGTCCGTCGTAGAGAAACTGATCCATGAACATAAACAAAACTGACACTGGGGATGCCCTTTACGAAATACTTTCAGGCAGAGAAGAGAGAGTAAGGATCAGAAGCAGCTATCTCTCTGAAAATATATTTGCCTGCCAGGTGACCCTTAACATCCCGGGATATCCAAAACGAGTACCAAATGATGAAAAGGCTGTCGAAAGATTCTGTAAGACATTTATTGACAAATGGACATCCCTTCCCCAACACGAAAAAAGGACAATAAATGCTGCGGGTGTTTGCTGGATAGGCTTTTTTGAAGGCGATATCTCTGCGGCAAAAAAAGCAAAGGAAATTGCTGTGAATATTGAAGAAAAGACTCCTGAAGGCCGCATTTTTGACATCGACATCATTGTGCAGGAGAAAACGATCTCAAGGTCCGATCTTGGACTTCCCCCACGTACATGCCTTATTTGCGACAGACCCGCAAAGGAGTGTGCAAGAGATCGCAGCCATTCCTACGAAGAACTCAGGACTGCAATAGAAAAACTTATAAAAAATATCTGATATCTCCGCAATTTCCTGTCGAAAAAAAATCATTCAACATGTAAATTTAATAAAGAGTATAAATCCGCTTATGATTTATTCTTATATCAGGCCATATTGTTTTTCAGGATGCCGGTAAACACATGGGCAGTCCGGTCAACATAAAAAAATCGGAGATCCATGCTCTTTTTTATCAACATAAATATAGCAAAATAAACTATACTTTATATAACATTTGAATACACAAAAGGGAGGACCACATGCTGAACCGTCCGGACTGGGACAGTTATTTTTTAATGATAGCAAAGGTAGTCGCGAGCAGGAGCACCTGCATGAGAAGGAATGTCGGCGCTGTCCTGGTAAAGGACCAGCAGATACTGAGTACCGGCTACAACGGAGCTCCCAAAGGGATAATACACTGTGAAGAGGCTGGATGCCTGAGGGAAAAGCTGGGCATCCCTTCGGGCGAAAGACATGAAATTTGCCGTGGTTCGCATGCCGAGATAAATGCTATTGCACAGGCGGCATATGCAGGAGTGGCCACAGCGGGATGCTGGCTCTACTGCACACATGAGCCATGCGTCTACTGCACTAAAGCCCTTATCAACTGCGGGTGCAGGCGTATAGTCTATATCCATCCTTATCCCGACAAAATATCCAGAGAGATCATTTTGCAGTCGGGAATCGAGGCGCTCTGTATACCCGACGAAGATACGGCAAAGAATAATTTTTCAATGGGAGGAATCATATAAATGTTTACGCGTGAAGAATCGATCGAGTTCCTTAGGGAACACAACAAGGAAGATATGCATATCAAACATGCATTCGCTGTTGAGGCGGCGATGAAATGGTTTGCCAAGGAAAACGGAGAGGACGAAAATTACTGGGGCCTGATAGGCCTTATGCACGACATAGACTGGGAAGAATTTCCCAGTACGGAGACCCATCCCATGAAAGGCGGGGAGATGCTCCGGGAAAAAGGCTACCCTGATGATTTTGTTCATGCAGTTCTCGCTCACGGCTGGGAATACTCAGGCATCAAACCTGAGACGCTGTGTGAAAAATATCTCTACACAATAGATGAACTTACCGGATTTATAACAGCAGTAGCTCTTGTACGACCAAGCAAATCGCTTCAGGATCTGGAACTGAAATCAGTCAAGAAAAAATGGAAGGACAAGGCTTTCGCCAGAGGTGTAAACAGGGAAGTTATCGAGAAGGGTTCAGAATTACTGAACATACCGCTGGAAACGCTTATAGAGCAAACTATCACGGCATTAAGGCCTGTAGAAAAAGAGATCGGGCTCGGTTCCTGAAAGACCACGAGAAGTAAAATAGACGGAGGGAGGATACAAAATGTCAATTTCATTGGTACTTGCCGATGACCACCCGCTAACCAGGGAAGGCATGAAAGCTTATCTGGCAAAAGAGACAGATTTTAATATCCTGGGAAGCTTCGCAGACGGAGAATCAGCATGGGCAGGGATACAGCAGCTTAAGCCTCAGGTGGCTCTTCTTGACATCAGGATGCCCGGCATTGACGGTGTGGCTCTCGCAAGAAAGATAAAAGAGGCATCTCTTCCGGTTGCATCGCTAATGCTCACCTCTTACGATGCACAGCAGTACGTTATGGCATCTCTCAGAGCAGGTGCCAGGGGTTACGTTCTTAAGACCGCAAGTATGGAAACTCTTTCAAAGGCGATACGGATCGTTGCACGGGGAGGCTTCTATCTCGACAGTGAGGTGGCAAATGCTGTTGAACAGGAAGGGGACTTCGTTCCGGAACCTGTCTCAGTAAGGGAAAGGGAGGTACTTCTCCTTGCTGCGCGGGGACTTTCGGGAAAAGAGATAGCCACACAGCTTTTCATAAGTGAGAGGACTGTGCAGACACATCTGGCATCAATATACGACAAGCTTGGAGCAAAAAACAAGACTGAGGCAATGCTTCTCTCTCTTAAATACGGTATAGTGACATTGGAGGAACTGCTCGATTGAGGAGAAACCTTCTCCTTCAGCTTACTGTTGCAGTCTTTCTGCCCAGTCTGGGAGCATTCCTTCTGGCCTGGATAGGCTTCTGCCAGTTTGAAAATACGATGGAGGGGGTAGCAGGTTCTTACGTGCAGAACCTCGCAAGAGGAGCTGCAGCAAGACTGGAGTCTTCACAATGGGACCTGAGGACTGACGGAACCTGGCAGCCAAATCAGTACAGGTCCCGCATACTCGGGCTTGGAGAAATGATGTCTGACGAAATGGCAGTTCCGGGGATGTTTGCTGTCTTTGACAGTGACGGCAATCTTATATACGGGACATCCGACGTAACTATCCTGTCAATTATATGGGACAAGCCGTTGACCATCATGTCTCCCGAGAAAATCAGGGGACCTGACGGAAGATTTTACACCATAGCGGTCTACCCTATGCTTCAGAGAAACCTGTTCGTTCTGGCGGCAGTCTCGTGGGACAAACTGCTTGGACCAATGGTATCGCTGACTACCTTCTGGCCGTTCATTATGGGTATCCTTGGCTTGATCGGCATCTTCTCGGTCTACATAATGTGGCAAAAAGTAATAATGCCCCTTAAGGACCTTGAAGAAGAGGTCTCTATGCTAAGCTGGGGTGAAGAAGTCCCTCTGAAAAACGCGCCGGAAGCAGTCACAGAACTCCAGAAACTGAGAGAGGCCCTTGTTGTCCTTGCAAACTCGGCAATAGACAAAGTGCAGCTATCACGACGGTATGTAAATGACCTTGTAAAAGTCCAGGAAGAAGAGCGGGCAAGGATCTCGCGAGAGATACATGACGGCCCCCTCCAGGACCTTACAGCCCTGATACAGAGGCTCAGACTGCTCTCCATTGACATGGACTCTCCTGTAGAAAGGGAAAAACAGCTTAAAGAGGCGGAAAGCGCAGCAATGGCCGGAGTTAAAGAAATGAGGGAACTATGCAACAACCTCACCCCTCCGTGGCTTGACCTGGGGATAGCACAGGCGCTTACTGAGCTTTCAGAGAGACAGAGTGCTCAGCTTGACATTAAGATACATCTGGATATACAGGATATCCCAGATCTTCCTGATGATGCGACGCTTGCATTCTTCAGGGTCGCCCAGGAAGCTGTAAACAACTCTGCTAAACACTCTGAAGCGGAAAATGTATCAATTTCATTAAAAAATACGGGCAAAATGATCCTCCTGCAGATAGAGGACGACGGGAAGGGCTTTGAGGTCCCGGATAATTTCACTGAACTTCGTGTGCAGGGACACAGGGGCCTTTCTAACATGCGCGAAAGGATGTCCATTGTAGGAGGTCATTTCAGTATTTTCTCAACTCCTGGAAAAGGTACTGTGATTCGTTGTGAACTGCCCTTAGTGACTGTACAATAAATCAGGATATTTACCATAATGACCGAAAGGTGGGAGCCCATAAGGGCGAATAACTTGAAATTAAGAATTCATGGAGCAGCTGGAGAGGTAACAGGATCGAACTACATGATAGAGACCGGTTCATACAAAGTCCTTGTGGACTGCGGTTTTCATCAGGGACAGGATGAAGAAAAGCATGAAGGGGAATCTTTTTCATTTGACCCTGCTTCAGTCGATGCGCTGCTTCTCACTCACGCTCACATCGACCACAGCGGAAGGATCCCTCTGCTCGTAAAGGAAGGGTTTAAGGGAAAGATCTACTGCACCTTCGCAACATCGGAGCTCGTTGAAATACTCTGGAGGGATTCAGCCAGGATCATGGGAGAAGAGGCTGAATGGAGAACAAGAAAGAACTCAAGAAAAGGACTGCCTCCCGTAGAACCTCTGTACTCCGAAAATGAGGTGGAGGATTCCCTCGGACTGCGTTCACCGATCCCTTATGACGAAGTGATCGAGGTCATTGACGGACTTAAAGTCCGCTTCCGCGAAGCAGGACACATTCTTGGAAGTTCGATAATCGAAGCATGGATATCAGAAAACAACGGGGACAAACCTGTAAAAGTAGTCTTTTCCGGAGACCTTGGCCCCTTTGAAGGTGTTATAGAAAATCCTCCGACTTTCATTGATGATGCTGATTTTGTGTTGATAGAATCAACTTATGGGGACAGGCTCCATAAATCTCTCGAAGATACAAGGTCTGAATTTGAAGATGCTCTCAAGGAAGCTCTCAAAACAAGCGCAAAGGTACTTGTCCCGACTTTTGTCGTAGACAGGGCTCAGAGGGTGCTTTATGAGTTTGACCGTTTTCAGAAAAAATATCCGGATCTCAAGATGCCCAAGATATATCTTGATTCACCTATGGGAATAAAGGTGACTGAGATATATGGCAAATACATTCCCCTGCTTTCAGACGACCTTAAAGAAATGTTCCGAAAAGGGGATGACCCGTTCGAACCTGAGAACTTCCAGTTCACACGGTCAGCTGATGAATCAAGGGCCATAAACGAAGAGACCAGCGGGATAATTCTTGCCGGCAGCGGGATGTGCTCGGGCGGAAGGATAATGCATCATCTCAAGCATAACCTCTACAAGCACGATACCCATGTTCTGTTTGTTGGATATCAGGCCCATGGAACACTCGGCCGCAGGCTCGTTGACGGTGCAAAAGAGATTAGGATAGCGGGAGAAGATGTCTCTGTAAAAGCCCAGTTCCACACTCTTAACGGTTTTTCGGCCCATGCAGACAGGAACGAACTTCTCGAATGGGCAGGCAAATTCCCCAAAAAAACCAGATTCATCGTTGTCCACGGTGAACCCAAATCAGCCCAGGCCCTGGCTATGGGGCTGAACGACAAAGGTTACGCTGCTCAGGTGCCTGCACTTAATGACACCATAGACCTGCTCACACCTGCGGAAGAAAAGGCAGTTAAGATGCCTGTAATATCACAGAGGATAATAGACAGGCTGGAACTGAGCCCTCAGGACGTCATACAGCTCCTGGCTGCAATTACGCATAAGGCTGACGAGATGCAGCGTCTGACGATAGAAGCCACAGACTATGCAAAGATCATGCCACTTCTTGTTTCTGCCAAGACCTTGCTGGAAACAGCGGCATCATTGGGAGAAGAAACTAAAAAATCTGCGTGATCTTTGTTGTCTCAGAAGTCAATAGGGATATAATACCCTGGTTGCAGTATGATCAATTTCTGCATCAGATCAAAATATCATGAAGAGGAGAGAGACCTGATGTCAAAAAGAGTCAAATTATTGATATTAATTACCTGTACGGCAGCAGCCGCACTCTTTGGCCTTTTTGCCTATTTCGGCGCGAAAGGTCCGGCAGTCCTGGCATCAAGACTGCCGCTCCCCTCCGGATCTGCCCCCTATGTCGTATTCGAGACCGAAGAAAACTACTACCCTGTATCAATTTCCGCCCTTCTATCAGAGGGCCAGTATGCTCTGTTCAGTGAAGGATCCGCCGGGAACCGGATCCTTTCCATTGCTAAAACAGCAAAAGAATGTTCTGTGCTTATTGAAGACGGAGACGAAGGCATCTTCAACATCTATGCTGTAATGAGGATGCTTCCCGAGGATATTTCCTCACTGTCAAAGGGAAGCCTTCCCGGGACCTGGAAGATGATACTGGGAGATGCAGAAGTCAGTAAGGGCGGCACCAATGCTTCCTGGGAGATAAAGGCAAAAGGGTCAGACACACCCATTTGCTATTCGACCGACAGGGAAATTGCCATAATCTCCCATAACAGGGACTCCTTCTTTAAAATGCTTGATGTGAGATCCGGCTCTTCGAAAGGTATCCGAAAAGACATCTGGGGAAAAGAGAAAAAGAGATGGCCCGCCCACATCGAAATATGTGACGGAGGACTTGTCTTTGCGGGTGACGAAGCTAAATCACCGCTGATACTGAAGGCATCCTGGCGTTCACATGAACCTGACAAAAAAACAGGCAGGACAGGAGAAGCCATATGGAAGATCCAGGGACTCGATAAAAGGATATCTCCGATCTTCCTGAAGGCACTTGAGTCAAAGACATGGGATACGACAAACTCAATCATCCCTGAGCCGCTCCTCCTGTCTGCAGGGATGAACCTTCCGGAGCAAAAAGGCTCACCTGCCGAGTGGCCCTTCCCTCTCAAAACCATTGGTGAGCTTGGCAGGAGCATGGGGTTTAGCGAAAAAAAGATACAGAATATACTTTCCGGAGAGACGATATTTTCAGTTGGAGGACACAACAAGCTTCTTTGGTTCTCACTTCCTGGCATAATGGCAGAATTTACAGGCGACAAGGAACTCATGAGAGAACTCGTTGATGCGTTCTGGAACAGGCTCTTCTTTGGGGCTGAACCCAGGCCAATTGAGGGCTTTGATTTTGGCGGGACCACAAACGTCCCCTTTTCTGTTATAGGTGCCGGCAAGGGAAATGTCGCAATACTGGGGCTGCTCTCTCCTGAATCGATCAGGGAAACCGTACGGCTTGAAAATTTTATGAAAAACAATGAGAAAGCTATCGGCTGGATAGTCGCCGATCTTCCTAAAATTGGGGCTGCTCTTAGCGAAATGACCAAAATGAACTCTTTCATGAATGACTCTGAAGTTGCTGATGAAGAGTATTTCGAAGAAGACACAGAAAACATTTTCCAGCCTGATAACACATTCTCACCTTTTGATCAGGGCATCTCGGATTCTTTCGGGAATGTCCTGAAGGGAATGGGCAAGGCTCTTATCGTATGGGAAACAGCCGAATCGGGCAGGATAAACTGGTACAGAAACTCAAAATAAAGTATGCGATCTGCAAAAGATTTTTGATTTTAATTACCAATGATAAACCGGAGGGATAACAAAATGCACAGCAATGCGCTGAAAGTTTTGAAGGAACGGGGTTTCGTTGAGTGGAGCAGCCACAACGAAGAGCTCGATGAACATTTTTTAAATAATATGGTCACCGGTTATATAGGCTTTGACCCAAGCGCCGACAGTCTCCACGTAGGAAACCTGGTAGCCATAATGGGGCTCGCATGGATGCAGCGTCTCGGACATCGACCAATAGCGCTTGCCGGCGGCGGCACTGGGAGAATAGGCGACCCTTCAGGCAAAAGCGCCGAGAGAAACCTCCTTTCTGAAGAACAGATAAGCTACAACGTTGAGCGCATAGCAAAACAGCTTGAACATTTTCTCGATTTCAACTGCGGAGAAAACAGCGCACTTCTGGTGAACAACAACGAATGGCTTAAAAAACTGAATTATATTGAATTCCTCAGGGACACAGGCAAATACTTCTCTGTCAGTTTTCTTGTGAACAGGGACTATGTAAGAAGCAGGGTCGTCGATCCAGATAAATCGATCACATACACCGAGCTTTCATACATACTGCTTCAGGCTTACGACTTCAACCACATGTACAACGAGCTGAACTGCACGCTGCAGATGGGCGGCAACGACCAGCAGGTAAACATAATAGCCGGCATGGACCTTGCAAGGAAAAAATCCGGGGGCCAGTGCTACGGCATCACATTCCCCCTCCTCTTAAACGCACAGGGGCAGAAATTCGGAAAATCTGAGAGTGGAGCCGTCTACTTATCTCCGCATCGCACAAGTATATACAAGTTTTATCAGTTCTGGATAAATGTTGACGACAGCGATCTTGAAAAGCTTTATAAACTTTTCACATTCATGGAGCTTGACGAGATAAGGGCCATCATCGAGGAACACAACAAAAATCCTCATCTGAGGGTCGCTCAGAAAAAACTTGCCTGGGACCTGACTTGCAGGGTACATGGGGAAGATGCCGCGAAAAGGGCAAAAGACGCCAGCGCCATCCTCTTCGGTGAAATGGACATAAGGGAAGCAGACGCCGAACTGCTTGACACTCTCTCTGCAGAGATACCCTTTGCAGAGGCCGACTCGATAATTGGAGGCCCAATTACAGATCTTCTTGTGCTCTCGGGCGGATGTGCCTCAAAGGGCGAGGCGAAACGTAAAATTAAAGAGGGCGGAGTCTACCTCAACGGCGTCAAGGTCACAGAAGAGTCAAAACAGATATCATCAGAAGACCTCCTAAAGGGCGGATATGTACAGTTAAGGGTAGGCAAGAAAGATTTCAGGCTGGTCAAATTCAGAGGTTGACACACTGCCCTTAAATATGTTTTAGGCGCATGCAACGCGGGAATCGTCGCTGTCTGACAAAATAGGACCTTTCCCGCGTTTTTCAATTTTAAGGGACCATCTTTGACGGCATAGTAACCTTGCAATTTGTGGATCTAATGAAGCTGCTGCTGTCATTATTTTGCCGACATCTGAAGTCAGAAGATAAATTATTTAGGAGCCTTAATATGGACCGGAAGCTAAGATTTTTTATGAGTTTTGCAAAAATGATAAGACCTGGGTGGAGAGCAACTGCTCTTTTTTATTTGCTTTTCATCCCTGTCAGGTTTATTGCTCCAAGGAAAAAGGTCGCCCAAAAAAACATCGAGCTTGTTTTTCCGGACAAAACTGACGAAGAAAAAAAGAAAATGCTTGATGGATCTTACAGGAGCATGATATGGACGGGCATAGAAATGCTTTCCTGGCAGAGAGACCCTTCTCTTGTTGACAAATGGATCGTTGAGATCGAGGGAAGAGAACACATGGATCAGGCTTTTGCCTTGGGCAAAGGAGTTATTGTAGTATCAGCGCACTGCGGAAACTGGGAACATGCGGCCGCCTGGCTGGGAAGGAACTGCAAGGGCGTAGCTGTTGTCAGGCACTCCGATGATCCCTTTCAGCGGGAACTCATAGACACACTAAGACAAAACGGCGGACTGCGGACATTGGGAAAAGACGAACCCATGACAAGGGCTGTGGGTATACTGAGAAAAAATGAACTTATAGGTCTTGCAGCAGACCAGCACGGCGGAGGAGATGGGATCATGGTCCCATTCTTCGGACATGAGACCAGTACTTTTCAGGGAGCGGCGGTCTTTGCCTGGATATCTGGAGCTCCCATACTTCCATACCAATGCATCAGGATAGAGCCGTTTCGTTTCAAACTGGTGATCAGCCCCCCGATCAAATGGGAAAAGGGCAAGGACCGGGAGGCAACACTCAGGTCATTGACAGCAAAGGTGAATCTGGAGCTGGAAAAAATAATACGCAGGGCACCTGAACAGTACCTATGGCAGCACAAGCGATTCAAGGAGCTCTTTTCCGGCTAGTTCTTCTTTTTTACCTGCGCATCCGGATTGTCGCAGACCAGAGTCCCGGCGACTGCGAAATTGTCGTTTGCCATTTCGTTGATAATGATGCGGACTGACGTTTTAGGGACCTCCATGGTCTCGCAAAGTGCTTCTGTTACCTTTGTGACCATATCACGCTTCTGTTCGAGGGTGCGGCCCTCTTTGATATTAACTACTACGATGGGCATTGTCTTTCATCTCCTTTATTAGCGTATATGAGATATTGCCTGTGAAGCTAATTTTAACCTCCTGCAGGAGGGGTGTCCACATGGAAGTGATGGAAAGTATCAGTATTTTTCTGGGGTTCGCAGCAGGTGCGGTGATCGGTTCTTTCATAAACGCTGCAGCTATGCGGACTGTGGCAGAAAAAAAATGGTGGGGAAATGAGCGTTCTGTTTGCGATAAATGCGGCAGACAGCTGAGCTCTTTTGACCTCATACCAATCATATCCTACCTAGTGCTCCAGGGACGCTGCCGGACATGCAGAAGCTTCATACCGCCCAGGCACTTCATAGCTGAGCTTGCCGGGGGTATTATAGGGGCTCTCTCTGTCTGGTACTGGGGAATAGAATATCCCTTGATCTTCTCTTTCATAGCTCTCTTTTTCATGCTTTTCCATTCGCTTACTGACATTGAAAGCGGTTACATTTACGATTCATGGGCGCTGGCGATGGCAGCCGTCTCGTTTCTGGCCAGACTACCGGGAGGACTTCCCGCTTTGATCGATGGAGCAATGGGCGCCGCCCTTGGTTTTGCATTTATTTATGCGATAGTTTTTGTCAGCCGCGGAGGGATGGGCATGGGAGATGCTATGATGATGGTCGGCGTCGGAGCCCTGATGGGCTGGAAGCTTACTGTTCTCAGCCTTTACCTTGGTTTCATGACAAGCGGTGTTATAGTCATACCGCTTCTGATAGCAAAAAAGATCAACAGAAAGGATGCTGTCGCGCTTGGTCCGTACCTTGCGGCAGGATGTATCCTTGCAATATTTACAGGGAGATATATTTTCGGTTATCTGGGCTTCAGCCTTGGCTGGCCCTGGTCAAATATATGACAGGAGTGTCTGACAAATGATCGTTTCAAAATGTAACGAAGATCTAATGAGATCTTTCAAATTCAGGATGCCTCAGGAAGTGACCTTCGGATCAGGCTGTTCCAGTACAGCTCCGGAAAAAGCGTTGCAGCTCGGATCCAAAAGGCCACTCTTCATAACCGGCAGTCACATGGCACAAAGCAAACATCTGGCGTGGCTTATTCAAAAGTCTTCAGAACTGGGCATGTCTCCGGGGCACTGGGACAAGGTCGAACCGGAACCACCGGTCGAACTCCTTGAAGAAGCTGTCGTCTTCATGAGAAATGGTTCCTATGACTGCCTGATAGCCTTTGGAGGCGGAAGCTCGATGGATTTTGCAAAGATGGCCGCTGTAATGGCTGAAAATCCTGAGATCAAAGTATCGGATATGGTAGGAAGTGAAAAGATACCGAAAAAAGGCCTTCCGACAATAATGATACCCACGACTTCGGGAAGCGGATCTGAAGTTTCAGCAGTCGCAGTATTTTCATTCGCTGAAGAGAGGATGAAAAAAGGTATATCAAGCAGGTTCCTTGTCGCCGACACCGCACTGGTCGATCCTGAGCTCACGCTTGACCTGCCTCCGCATATCACTGCCGCCGCAGGCATGGATGCTCTTGTTCACGGTGTGGAAGCCTTTCTCTCACTGGGAACCAACCAATTCACTAAGGATCTTGCTCTGACGGCGATCAGCAATATATATTTCAACCTTGCCGAATGTGTCCTTAACGGACAAAACCTTAAGGCAAGGGAATCCCAGTCATACGGAAGCATGATAGCCGGCATGGCTTTTTCAATGTCAGGAACGGCCGGTGTCCACGCTATGGCCTACCCGCTCGGCGGTCAGTATCACGTTCCTCACGGGGAGGCAAACACAGCTCTTCTCAGATGGGTGATGGAATACAGCCTTGAAGGGTGCGAGGATAAATTTATTCCTATAGCAAAGGCCATGGGAGTTTACACTGACGGAATGTCTGCCTGTGACGCTGCCAAAGCTGCGCTTCAGGGGATAGTTGAACTTGGTGAAAGGATAGGGGTAAAGACGCGGCTGAGAGAGTTCGGCATTCCAAAAGAAGCTGCCGCAGAAATGGCCGAGGCCGCACTTAAAGAGGTAAGACTGATGTCAAACAACCCCCGACCGCTTGATTTTGATGCCGTTAAAAAAATATATGAAAATGCCTGGTAGCATTTTTAAAAAACCTGAAACTTCAAGATCCGGAGCAAGGAAACAGCAACTGATTGGCAAGAAAGAGGAGGCCGTTATGAAGACTATGTTTCTTATCATGTTTTTTATTTTGCTCGGAACAATGGCAAACATCTCAGAGGCTGTTACTTCCGATATTATACTCACTTCCCCGGAAACAGAGGGAGGGAAAAGCGTTCTTCAGGCTATCTCGGAGAGGTCATCTGCCGCTCAAGAAGCATTCACAGACAAAGAACCTTCGCTCAAAGAACTCTCCACCCTAGTATGGGCAGCAACCGGCAAAAACAGGGATGGAAAAGGCTGGACAGTACCATTCGCAATGGGATCAGATCCCTACATCAGCCTCTATGTTCTTCTTAAAAACGGCGCATATATCTATGATCCGGAAAAAAATATGCTTAAGCTCCTTTCAGACAAAAATTCCCTCTCCCGTGCCGCCAGCCAGAAATTCATCGGAACAGCTCCCTCTATTTTCGTATTTGCGACAAAGGGAAGCGGTCCGCGCGTAGAGGGATGGGCAGAAACAGCGGTAGGTGCCATGACACAGAACGTCTACCTGGCCGCAGGCGCTTTAGGAATGAAAACCAGATACGTACAGAGTTTCAACAGGGAAACACTGATAAACCTTCTTAACATAGGCCCGCTCTCAAGGATAATTGCTATCATGCCGGTAGGGTTCCAATAAGAAGAGTAATAAAACAAATAAAAAAAGACAGAGCCGATAGGCGCTATCGCCCGATATCTGCTCTGTCTTTTTTATCATCTCACGATCTCGGCCGTTTTTGCTTCGGTGGCAGCTATAAGGTCTTCAGGCTTCAGTTTAAAAAGAAGACCTCTCTGCCCTGCATTCACGGTTATATACTCAAACATGCGTGCACTTTCATCTATAAAAACCGGATACTTCTTTTTTGTCCCCAGCGGGGAACAGCCGCCTCTAACATATCCTGTAAGAGGCTGGACATCTTTTAGCGGGACAAGTTCGGTGCTCTTATTTCCGCTTGCCGAAGAGAGAGCTTTGAAGTCGAGTTCCCTGCCTGCAGGAAGACATACCATCATTATACCGGTCTTATCCCCTCTGGCACAAAGTGTCTTGAAGGTCTGCTCTTCGGGCACGCCCGTCTTCATTGCTGCATCTTCAGCCGAGAGAGAGCTCTCATCGACCTCGTACCCGATCAGCTCAAACTGTATCTTTGCGTTTTCCAATATCCTGACTGCGTTAGTCTTTTTTACAGAAGCCATATCAATACCCCCAATGCAGTATATAATAAAGTATAGCGCAACTATTTAAGTCTGGAAGAGGGATATTCATGGAAGGTTTTTTTGATGGAGCATCAAGAGGGAATCC
>Ga0334883_1002627_pt1 | contig 21494 bp, 23 predicted proteins | sample GraSluR1_MG_6_FD_207230 | JGI IMG/M metagenome (GOLD analysis project Ga0334883, IMG submission 207230) | Sludge microbial communities from methane-producing bioreactor in Wageningen University, Netherlands - Granular Sludge_09_05-R1 | ecosystem: Engineered > Bioreactor > Anaerobic >...
CGATCCAAGCGGGGATAATTCTGCAAGGTTGGCATGACCAGATAGTAAATCATTCCATAGCTTGCCACAAAAGATACGATACCTGCGATGATTTTCTTCATACAATCCCCTCCTCGATCACTTTATCAGTGAATCCTTAACGTGATTCTTATAGCAATTAATTATAACGAAACATTCGCAAGGCTTCATTAAAAAGGGGAAGGTCACAAGAAAAGTTTAAAAAAGGGAACACAAATTTCAATAAAGGTGCCGTGACAGAACACCATAAAACAAAAAGGAAAGCAATCAAAAAAGACTGTGAGTTACTTTTTTCACCACAATCTCAATTTCTCAATAATATTGAGTTAGGATATCTTTAGCCAAAAAACTTGAATCGTGTTTCTTTCATTGCTTGATATTTCGGCCGCACGACTGGATCGCCATTCACCAAATCTTTGGACATTTGTTGCATGTCCGCCACCATCTTTTTCCCGCCAACTTTTTGAATCACTTTGTAGGCTTCCTTTATATAAAAGTTCAGATGCCGCAAACTATGAGCATCAGAAGCAACCATATACAGCATCTGATGCCCCAGCATTTGTTTTGCCATACGCTGGATTTCATCCCCGAAGACTCCTACGACACTTGGGGCCGTCAGTTGTGTCAGCACCCCCATTTCAAGAAATGGTAGCAAACGATTGGGTTCTCTGCGAAAAACGGTGTTCCTTTCAGGATGAACAATTACCGGAACATATCCTTGCTTCAATAAATGATAAAAGACTTCCTCTGCATATAACGGAATCTCATTTGTTGGCAATTCCACTAATAAATAGGTATCATCTAAATCCGTAAATAAAAGCTCTCCACGCTCGATTTCCATCAGGAGATATTCCGTTAATCGAACCTCCTGCCCTTCCAGCAAGGTCAATTTTAGTCCCCGCTGATCAATTTCATTTTGTAAAGCTTCCACCTGTTGAATGATCTTGCCTGCTGGATTGTGATATTTTCCGTTGTTGTGATGGGGCGTACACATCAGATGAGTGATTCCCTGACTGATCGCCTTGCGGACCATTTCCAGACTATCCTCTAGATTTTGCGCGCCATCATCCACCCCAGGCAAGACGTGACTATGTAGATCGATCATTTATTGCTCACTTAGTTCCTTCCGCACCGTAATAGTAGTAGGAGTCATCCCCCTGTTTCTTCCCGTTATAAATGACCCCGATGATTTTTGCCTGAACCATGTCCAGCATTTTTTTCGCTTCTATCACGGCTTGCTTCTTGGTCGCCCGTTCCCGAATCACTAGGATCGTCCCGTCCACGTAGGCAGATAGAATTTGCGCATCCGTCACCGTCACCACCGGCGGCATATCAAAAATCACTAAATCAAACGATTCCTCCAACACCTCTACCAAATCCTGCATCTTTTGTGATCGCAACAGCTCAGAAGGATTCGGCGGAGTCGGGCCGCTTGGCATGATATACAAATTCTCTGTACTAGTTTCAATCAGCCGATTATCAAGTGCCGTGCTCCCCTATGTCAGATACGTGCTCTCTTTATGAAAGCTTCCGCTGGATGAATTACCTTCAGTCAAGTAATTACTCAAGCCATTCACATTAGGAACCTTAAAGCTCAACGCCACACTCGGCCGTCGTAAGTCCGCATCTACTAGCAGCACACGGCTTCCCGTATTGGCGAAAACGATCGCTAAATTAGCCGCTGTCGTCGATTTTCCTTCTGAGGGACCTGACGAAGTAATGACCAATGATTTAATTTTTTTGTCCGCTGAAGAAAACTCGATATTGGTTCGAATTTTGCGGTATTGCTCTGCTGCTGTAGAAAAAGGGTTGATTGAAGCAATCAAATCAACCGGATTGATCATCTGTTTTCTTTTCGCCATTACTATCTTCTCCTAGTTCTCAATTATCGTTTCTTACACACGCTTGCGTTTACGTGAATTGACTGTCCGAGCACCCATTCTCTGAGTCTCTTCTGGTGTTTTTACAATCACACCGCGATTTTCGAACAGATCCTTTTTGCTGATTTCAGATACCTGTCCTAGAATTGGCAAACCTAATGATTCAGCAATAAACCGATCATCTTTAACCGTTTTATCGAACAATTCGATCAAGAATGCTAACCCGACACCAAGCATCATTCCTACGACTGCACCGATCAGTAGATTCAGTTTGTTATTAGGAAAGATCGCTTTTGATGGAACGACGCCTTTTGAAGTGATCGTCACCTTGCTGACCTCCAGTACATCCTCCGCCTTTTTCTGGAAAATACCCGCTGTCACATTAGCAATCGTCGCTGCCTTTCGCGGCTCAGGAGAATTCGCGATAATACGGAACATTTGAGAATTTTGCGCTTGTTCCACCTCGATGATATCTTTCAATTCGCTATTACTGTAGGTAAATTGGTATTCCTTTTGCAGCTCCTTTTGAACCGCATCGATCATGATATCTCCCTTGATCATATCCTTGTATGTATTGATTAGCATCAAATTGCCATTGATATCATTTTGTAGATTAGTTCCCTCGGCCTGCTTATTTTGCACGATCAGCTGCGCCGCTGAATCATAAATCGGAGTGAGCATGAAAAAGGTGACCCCAGCCGCCAGTCCAATCCCCGCGATCGTGGTCATGATGATCAATAGTGCCTTCTTCTTTAAAATTTGAATTAATTCTACTATGCTGATTGTCTCTTCCATCACTTTTCCCCTCACTAACGAACCTTAAGTATTTTCTTATGACGAAACCGCTCACTGATAAGCACCAGTAAAATCGCCAGAACCGTCGAACCCAGTCCCGCAAAAACAAAACTCAGATCAAATGCCGTAAGATATTGCGTCACAAAACGATACAAGCCTTCAGACATAATCCCTAAACAATTAATCACACCGCTAAAATAAATCGCTGCTGGCAAGACGACTAACATTAGCCCCGCACCAAAAATACAATACTGCTCCAGCGCATGCGCTGATGCTTCATTTTCACCATCATGATTAATCCTAGAAAAATAAACAATGCGGCGACTGCCACCAAAATCAAAATCAGGTTTAACGAAGAACGAAAGCTCATGACCTTCTTCCCATACTCCAATAAATACGGAATCTCAATATAGGAAGAATAATTCTTGGTTGCACTCTCTGCTAAATTATTCAAATTCGTGCGTGTCGCGTCATCGATCGTGTAATTCTTCTGTTCCGCATACTGATCGACATTTTTGAGAATATTTTCTTTAATCAGGTTCTCCCCTTGAAGCTCAAAAGGGACCTCCTGATAAATACTTCGAATATAATTCTCCACATTCGACGAAACCGCCTCTTTTGGAACAACATCCGCCAAGACTTCAGGCGGAATATTGCTCCCTCTACCTAAGTCTTGAATACTTTCCGTCATATCCTTTCTGATCGTCTCAACATAACCCGTCCGGCGAACCTGTTGGATCATAAAATCTTGATTGAACAACGTCATACGGATACAAACCAAGGCCAACGTCGCAAAAAGAAGCAAGGACCCGATAAAAGCTAAAATCCATCGGGGAATATTTCGTTTCATATGATTCATGGTCGTTGCTTCCTCCTCGTTCTGTGTTCGTTTACTTTTTCTCTATTATTCATTGCCGTTGATCATCGGTCCAGAGACAAACTCTCCGATGGCAAATAACCGTTCGTTGGTTAATCCCAAGCTATCGATTGGATAACAAGTATAAAGAATGATCCGCCGATCGTTTCGCTGATAGATCATGTCGTTGATCTTTTTATCCTTTTTATCTCGTACTTCAATTTGATTGATGCGATAAACATAATTTCCATAGGTTGTTTGGAGTGTAATCTCATCGCCAACCTGTGCGGCACCCAGTTTTCCAAAGTCATCGACGTTGTGTCCGCCGATCAACGATGTTCCCAGTTCCCCAGGATAAACGGAACCCATAAATTGCCCCGCACCTTCACGCAAAATTTCTTCGGTATCTCCAAAATATAAAGGAACATTCAATTGCAGTTTTTCTATCTTCACTTTCCCATAAAGCTGTCCGCCTACTGGATAATCAACCTTACTCGATGGCAGTTCATTTCTCGCATTCGTTGCGATCTTTTTATTGTCCACAGCCGTAAATGACTGTTTCGTAGTCTCAAAGTTAGGAGTGTCCGTTAATAAAAACAGTTGGATAGAAGAAGTCACAAATTGTATGACAGGTTTTCCTATTACATAAATCAAAGAATAGCCGATAACCAGAAAGATGATTGGAGCGACCAAGGTCACTCCAATCATCTTCAAGCTTGAAGACCTAGGCAAACTTTTTACGTCCTACTACAAATGCACCTGCTGCAACGAGTAGTAAGCTTGCGAAGGAAATCGCGCTAGACAAATACGTCATATCTGTCTGTTTCACAGCACCACCTGATGTGTAAACGGCGTTGCCTGAGCTTGTTGAACCGGCTGAACCAGAGCCCGGCTGAGTAATAGAATAGCCTCCAGGGTAGAAAGTAATTGTCAGCCCAAGTGTATTCGCCGCTTTGGTGATCATATCCTTCAATTGGTTCTTGGTATTCAGCGGCAACGCCTTAACCAACGCTTCGATCGAATGGATGTTTGACACATCAAGACCTGAGGCTTCAACTAAAGCACGCGCACTCTGAATCTGCTCAACCACAATATTCACCTTATCCGCAGACACATCATTCTGCTTCAAAAAGTTTTCTGCCTGCGCACGTTCAGATGCGCCAATATTGAACGTCTTTCCGCCCACAGTTACACCTTTGTCCAGTTCCGACAAAATTCTTTGCTCATCCGCAGTAATCACACCATCCGCTTGAGCACTAGGCCCCACAAATAAAATCACCGCAATGAGTGCAATGAACCCACTTACAATTTTCTTCATCTACATACCTCCTCGTAAACTATTATTTGTCTAATGATTTTTAACCAAAATGTTTCTGAACGGTAAAATTTATTGAATAACATATTCCTAACGGAATTTGTTTCGATATTGTGTGATTTCTCAGAGTACAATGGATATATGGAAAGGATCCAGCGGGAATTTGCTATTGCCTCCTGTAGCTTTGTCTACCTTGCAAAGTCTGTTACCCGAACCACTGTTATCACTACCAACTCATTAGCTGTTTCGATAATGGACTAGACTTTCAAATAGTAGTTGGAAGGCAGCTTCTAGCTCTTTTATCACCGTATTCTATTAGGCGAGGTTGTGGCTACACAGTGAGTTTCTGGGAAATCCCACAGTATCGAAGCATTTTCCAAAATTCAAATCGAAAGGAGGTCCTTCTTCCATGAAATTATTTATCGGTATTGACGTTAGTTCTGAAAAATTAGATGTTTGCTTCCTAACAGACGACTGTCAATTATCAATCTTGTCTGAAATCTCTGTTGCCAATGATATTGAAGGTGCTTCATTAATACGAGAAATGATTCTTGAATTCAATGAAAGCTACGGCTTCAATCAAATTGTGATTGGCATGGAGTCAACCTCCATGTACAGCTTCCACCCTTCAATGTTTTTTCACGAAGATGAAGAACTGAAGAAAATCAATACGTTAGTAACCATTGAAAATCCTTTTCGAATTAAACAATTTAGACGCATGTTTGATGAAGATAAAACCGATCAAAACGATGCGTTAAGAATTGCTGACTTCTTGCGTATTCAGCGATTTACAACTTCCCCTATCAAAGAAGAGAAGTACATGGCCTTACAGCGTTTAACACGTACTCGCTATCAACTCATAAAGCAATTAACTCGTACAAAACAACACTTTCTGGAAAATCTAACGTACAAATGCAATACACTTGCTCGAGAAATACGAGACGAATCGACAAGTCTTTTCAGTGCCACAATCATTTCACTTATGACAGATGACTTTACCCTAGATGAATTAGCCGAGCTTCCTTTGGAAGCCTTCTGTAACTTAATCCAAGAAAAAGGAAGAGGTCGGTTCAAGCAACCAGAGAGAATTGCCAAGGCAATTCAACGAGCAATCAGATCAAGCTATCGCCTAGGATCTGTAGCTCAAGAGTCTATTGATATTGTTTTGGGCATTCTTGTCTGTGAAATTCGGGCTCTTGAAAAGAACATCAGAGAACTGGATAAAGCAATTGAACAACTAGTTGTCGTCATCCCAGAATACCAATGCTTAACCAGTATTCCAGGCATTGGGAAAGTTTATGCTGCCGGCTTGATCGCTGAAATTGGTCAAATCGAACGATTTGAAGATCAAACAAAATTGGCAAAGTATGCCGGATTAAGTTGGAAAGTCAAACAATCCGGAAATTACCAATCTCAAAATACACCTCTGACAAAACAAGGGAATCGATATTTTCGTTACTACTTAGTTGAAGCTGCCAACTCTGTAAAAAACTATCTTCCCGAATACAAAGCTTTTTATCAAAGTAAATGTAAAGAGGTTCCAAAACATCAACACAAACGAGCACTCGTCTTAACCGCAAGGAAATTTACGCGTCTGGTGGATACGCTACTACGTAACCATCAACTCTACACGCCGCCAAGGAGCGTGATAGATAAATAACAAATCGTTATTGACGCAAATCCTTGAAATAACCCGAAAAAAATTTGATTTTGGTCGGGTCTAGTTCAGTGTGTTTCAAAACAGGTTACTCAATAAAAATAATCTCAATTTTCATCTTGACTTATTACCATTAGACTTTACTAAAAAATGACAAACAAAAAATCATCAAAAATAACATTTTGATGATTTAAGTATACTTTCTATTAAATAAAAAGACATTTTTTCATATTTTTGTTTTATCGATATAAAAAACAGAAAAATTAATTCTTTGTTAACGAAAAAAATTAAAAACTATTTATATATTATTAACCATTAGTTGCTTCATAATCTCTTTCGAAAAATCCAGAAAAATAAGTTTACCCGTCAAATATTTCTATTGCAAATAGCTCTTTATTATCAAACAAAAAATTCATGATTATGACTAAAAAAATATCAGCTGTGCTGCAATAAAGGTAAATGCCTAATAACTCGGTACCTATAAAGCCTTTCCACCTCCATCTATACTTAAGTTATCAAGTGAAACGGAGGTGGTTCTTTGAAAAACACAAATGACATCGTTCCTATTCAACTTCACGATCAAGCAAGAACGGCTCGTGATCAGAAAAAGAACAGTACCGCAAAAATTGCCCTGCGTATCCGTCAGAAAGATGGTTCTGAAGTCTTGATCTATAATGGCGTAAACAGCTACATCCTCTCGGCGATTCTTAAGGAGTTGGGATAAGATGTTTCTCGATTTTACCAAAGTAGAAAAAATCTTTCTCGTAACCGGTAAGACCGATCTTCGTAAAGGAATTGACGGACTCGCCAGGATTATCCAACAAGACTATGAGTTGAATGTTTACGAGGATGCCATTTTTCTTTTTTGCGGCAATCGATGTGACCGATTTAAACTACTCTACTGGCATAACGATGGCTTCTTTCTCGGGTATAAACGAATCGAAAACGGCCGGCTCCAATGGCCGAGAAAAAAGGAAGAGGTTCGCCAACTGTCTGTGCAACAGATTCACTGGCTACTTGAGGGGTTAAGCATTCACCAACCCAAAGCAATTAAGGCCGGGACAAAAGGTTTCTTTTGAACAGAGAAAATCCGCGGAATCATTGATTTTATGCGGTTTTCTCTGTTTTTCGATGCGTCTAAATGGTATAATAATAACAGTAGTAATAATCAGAATGGTGGTGAATTTCTTGTCCTTACACACAAATTCTACTTCTAACAATAACGTCGAAGTAGATGTGACTATCCTGCTTCAACTCCTTGAATCTCAGACAGAAACGATCAAAGAACTCCAGCGCGCGAATCAAGCATTGAACCAAGAGGTTCATCTTCTCAATGAAAAATTGAGCTACTTTACGGATCGTTTTTTTGGTCGTTCCAAAGAAACACTGGATTCACAAGTGACTGGTCAGTTAAATCTATTTCCTGATGAGGTTGAAGAGAGTAAGGCCGTCCCTAAAACAGAAGAAGGACAAGAAACAACAGTAAAAGGACACAAAAGAAAAATCGGTCAAAAAGCAGCGAAGATCGCCCATCTTCCCTTAAAAGAAAGACACCATGAATTGTCAAAGGAGCAACGAATCTGTGACCAATGCGGCACTCAAATGACAGACATTGGCACAACCAAAATTCGCGAAGAAGTGCTTTTCCACCAAGCCATGTTGGATCGGCTCGTTCATTTACAACATACGTATTGTTGCAAAGAATGCGAAAAGGCAGATATTTCTTCCTATAAAAAAGCCCTTGTTCCACGACCTGTCGTCTCCAATAGTTTAGGATCAAACAGTGTGATTGCCGAAACTATCCGATTGAAGTTTGGACAAAAAGTACCTGCCAATCGGCAGGAAAGCTATTGGCAAGAAACACTGGGTCTGGATATTTCACGTGATAACATCACCAACTGGCATATCAAAGTTTGTCATAACGCCTTAGACAGTTTAGCCCAACGATTAAAGAGCCATTTAACCCAAGAGGAAATCCTTCACGCCGATGAAACAACGTATCGGGTCATTGAGAAGGGCAAGAAAGACACGCATTATTGGCTATTCAGTACAGGAAAACATAGCACACAGCCAATCGTGTATTATCATCACGCCCAATCGCGAGCTGGCGAAGTGCCGAAGCAATTTCTAGCAGACTTCAACGGGTATCTGCATTGTGATGGCTACGCAGGTTATAACGCGGTAGAAGATGTCACGCTCGTTTATTGTTTGGCTCATGCTCGTCGGAAGTTTTTTGAAGCCCTTCCAAAGAACAATAAAAACGAGGAAATTCCTGCTTGGATCGCGGTAAAAATGATCGATGTTTGGTTCCAATTGGAACGAGAGTGGGTCGACTTATCCGCTGAAGATCGGCTGAAAAAACGCCAGGACTATTTAAATCCTCTATTCATCAATTTCTATGAATGGTTGGGCTCCTTTACAGCAGTTCCGAAATCAAAACTAGATAAAGCGGTCAAGTATGCGTTGAAATTGCGTGAAGGATTTGAGCGGATTTTTGAGGATGGACGATTGGAACTCAGTAATAACTTAGCCGAGCGCCAAATTAAAGAGCTAGTGATCGGCCGTAAAAATTCCATGCATTCATGTAGTTTGGAAGGTGCACGAACTTCGGGGATTATCCTAAGCGTGTATCGAACAGCCGAAGCAAATGAGCTAAATCCAGTAGCCTATTTGGAATTTCTATTTGATCGTATTCCAAATCTAGCGCATGTTTCTAATGAAGCGTTGGATGAACTTTTGCCTTGGCGCCCTCTAGCACAAGCAGAATGTGGTAAACAGTACGCAAAAACAACCAAATAACTTAAGTCCATTATAGGGCTTAGGTTATTTGGTGTGTAGGTACTTGGTGATTAGGCACTTACCAATAAAGTAGCAATCAATTAAAAAAATCCAAAAACAGAATATTCGATGATATTCTTATCTTGGATTTTTCTATCAATTTTATTTTAATTGCGCCTTCAATTCATCCTGCACGCGCTTCAACTCAGTCGGATCAATTCGTTGATAAGAAACTCCATCTTGCATGAAGCCTTTACCCTTCATTTGATCCGATTTAATATTGCCAAACGCCCCACGATAGTCACCCATCAATGTCCGCATATCCGTAAAGCTCAAGTCCGTCTTCACATTTTCACCCATCGTTGTTAAAATCGATTGGTAATTCGTCAAACCATTCGTACTTAACACCTTCTTCGAGACACCCGTAATAATCTGACGCTGCCGTTCCTGACGGCCATAATCCCCATTCGGATCATCATAACGCATCCGCGAATACTTCAAGGCCAGCTCACCATCAAGCTCCTGAGAGCCCTTCGGAAAAGTCGTTCCCTCATACGTAAACTCAAAAGGATTATTCACCTCAATCCCGCCAACCGCATCAACTAAAGCCTCAATCCCTTCCATATTAATCGTGATATAGTGATTAATCGGAATATCCACTAGCTTCTCTACCGTATCCATCGACATCGCAGCACCGCCAAAAGCATACGCATGATTAATCTTATCCTCCGTATTATGGCCAACAATCTCCGCATACGTATCCCGAGGCAAACTTACCAACAACGACTCATTCGTCGACGGATTCACCGTCGCCACCATCATTGTATCCGATCGCCCTTGCTCAGTACGACCAAGTGCACCTGTGTCCACTCCTAGAAGTAACACACTGAACGGTTCCTGTTCAGATAAATTCACCTGACGCTTTTCGGAACCACTACGTTTTACCGTCTCATACGCATCATCCGCTGTAGACTTCACATCATAATACATCTTTGCACCAACACCAACGATTACAAGAATGATCGCTAGTAAGATTCCTAATAAAGTTAAGAAAATCTTTTTGGAACGACTTGTTCGTTTGACACCTTGACGCTTACGTTTTTTCTTTTCTGACATTTGATCAACTCGCTTTTTTTATTTGTAAGTCCTTATGAATATATATCACTTTTTAGTCCTATTGTATTTATGATTTTTTATACTTTCATAGTAATATCTTTTAATCAAGAATTAATGATATATCATCAAACGAATATCTAAAGGACTTAGGACATGGCGTTATATCTAACAGATTCCCTATGGTAATAAAAACTATTAGGTTTTCATTTTCTGGAATATCTAAAATAGTACGTATATTTCTTTCTGTATCTAAAGAAAACATTGCATTTAAAGCACATGCACCTAAACCAACATATTCAAGTGAAACTAATAACGACATAGCAAACAATCCACCATCAATATAAACTTGATTTCTTTCCGTATGATCAACAAATGCTCCTGTATCTGTAGTTACTAATAATAACATAGGAGGAAGTTTATAACCTGTATAACCGCCCTGCGCTTTTAACGTAGAGGCAATTAATTCAGAATTTGTTATAATTCTCACTCGAGAAGACTGTCTATTACAAACAGATGGGGTTTTAGTTGATATCTGAATTGCTTCTTTAACCAAGTTTATATCTACTGATCCATTAGCATATTCTCGAACACTTACTCGAGATTCAAATAAATCTTTGAAATTTTTATTCGCATTATCTTCTTTTGATTTTTTTTGTAATAATGTGTATCCTCCAATAGAATCATTCTCATTATCAATTTCATCTTCAAATTCAAAAAAAAGAGTGCTGAAAGTTTTTGGTAGAATCTCATTCATACTCAAATGCTTTTGCTTATATGAGCTTAAACAAGACAATGCATTTTTATATGCTAATTCCTCTTTTGAATAATTAAGTTGTTTGTATTCAACCATACAATCATGTAAAGCAGTCAACGCATTAATTCCAAATCCAGGTCGAAAATCAAGATGACTGAGGCCTTTTTCTATTGCGTGAGAATGAAAAATAAGCTTTGCATTAAGTTGATTTTGATTACTTTTTTCGTCTGATCCATAATTCTCGACAAATCTCGTCATTTCATGTCTATAAATTTTTTTTAATTGATAATTTTTGTACAAATTTCTTATCCATATTGGAGCAAATGATTTAATTCCTCTATTAAAGTTCGCTTTATTCATAAAATACCTAACTCCTTTTTCACTTTATCTCAATTACTTGTTTATTTTATTGATTACACTCTTTACTTTTCTAACTAGTTTATTAAGAAAAACAAAGTCTGACAATGGATTTATTTTGATAATTGTCGAAAATCCTAAGTATAATATCATTCCTGTTAAGCATTGGATGGCTGTAGTAGTAATACTTGAACTAAGATTATTGGTTAACAATGTTGTGACAATTAACATTACCAATCCAGATATTATACTGCCAATTATTAATCTCCAATTAAATCGAAATACTGTTGATTTTAATAAAACTCTCGATCTCAAAATACAAAGTATAATATATCCAATACCATATCCAGTAATTGCTCCATACACACCAATTTTTGGAATTAATAAAATATTAATAATTGTACAGCATAACGCTCCAATTAGAACTGTTTGATTGTAAGCAAACATCTCTTTTTTTGGTATTAAATACTGAGAAGCAATTGATGTTTGTAAAGTCTGAAATACCAATATAGGGGCTATCAATGGTACCATGTGTTCCAATTGTGCAAATTCTGGACCATAAAACCACATTATCATTTGTTTATTAATGGTTATGATCCCAAATACAATTGCTATTGTAAAATAAAGTTGAAGATGGACTGTCTTACTGAGAATGTGTATCATTCCTTCTTCATCATCATTTCCATACATATTAGACATCCTAGGAATCATAACTGTATTTAATGAATTTATTACAGATCCTGCAACTGAAACTAACATTACCCCATTAGAAAAAAAGCCAACATCTTTCATAGTTGAAAAAACTCCTAACAAAGTAAGTGATACATTATAGTAGAATTGAAACGCGATTCGTGCTATAAAAAAAGACAATGACGGTTTAAAGTGAGACCATATTTCTTTCATAGTAACTTTGCTTAAGTCAACAAAATTTTTTAGTGATATCCATAATGACATTTGTCCCAATAATGTACTTATACTCATAATAATGAAGTAGAGTATCAAGTCATTTTTATTTCTTATGAATAGCAAAATCAATATAAATGTTGAAATTCTGACTATAAAGTTTCGTATAGTGACTTTCCGAAAATCTTCGAGCCCTCCAAAAAACCAAGATATATCAAATAAATTACTAAGAACTGTTGCACCTTGAATAAAAAATAAAGAAGAGTATCTAAAAAAAGGAATTAATAATATATAGATGATAAAAATTATTATCGAAAAGGAAATGTTGAATAAAGTTAATTCCCAGAATTTTTTAGAAAGTTTCTGCCTATCTGACCGTACAATTGCGATCTCTCTTACCCCGTAATTTTGCAGACCCAATCCCGCAACTAGTACAAAATAGCTCACTATTGAATATACGTATTGATAAACTCCAATTCCGCTAGGTCCTAAAGCTCTAGATACTACTGGAATCGTGATTATTGGCATCAAAATCAAAAGTAACTGATAACTAGCTTGGTAAAGGAAATTTGAAAAAACTTTTTTGTTCATTAGTGTGCCTTCCTAAATAGACTTATTCAAAATAAATTTTAGATAATTTAAACTATCCATTCTGGCTTCATCAATTTTTTTTCTTATTTCTACGTAATCAATATTCATCATACATTCTAAATTTCCACCTTGATAAAAATGCTTTTCCATGTTGAAACGCGAAAGTAGGGTCGTAATTCGTGAACTCATCTGTGCTCCATCAACTCGATTAAACAGAGCAAATGGCGACTCCATCAAAATTGAAAAAACGCCACAATGAAAAGAGTCACTAATTACTAATTCAGCATCTTTTATTGCTTCAATAAATTCGATAGGGTTAAATATTTCATGATCTTCATGATATTTATTGCCCATTACGGTCATAATTCTCCATCCCTTCTCCGAAGAAATATTCTTGACTTGGAAATCTAACTCCTTCGTTAGACCCTCCAATGTGTAAATAAGAATATAGGGCGTCGATGTATCTACTTTAGATGTATCTTTTTGATTAATTAATGATACGTAATCCTTTTTTTCCAACAACATTGTAGGATCTACAACTAGTTTTGCTTTTTTCCCACTAATACTCTCTATCAGATGAACACTCTCGAATTCTCGAACAGATATCTCATTCATTTCTTGAAGATATAAGGGTAATTTGTTTGTATTTGCGCTATGTATTATACTTGTTGCCATACTAGCTGCATAAGAAAAACGTTTATTAGGTGTAGTAAAACGCAGCCAATAATCATCAATTAATCTCCAGCTAGGGTTCCATACTTGATCGCTACCAACTATAAAACGATCAAAATTTGATAAATCTTCATTGCGACTATATTTGACATTATTCAAGTAGCTCTGCCTGAAGGAAAGAAAAGCTTCAGACTTTAGTTTATTCATTAATGTAAAATTCCTTTTTTCTATACGATATTTCTTATTGAAACCTCTCTTAAATTCTCTTAGATAGTCTCTTACAGTTCTTTTTTCTGGAAAAATTACTGTCTCTACTTCAAAACCCAAAGATTTGATTGCTTGTTCTAATGCATAATTCTGCAAACGATTGCCATAATTGTAATCACCGTTTATCGTTACTATCCCAATTTTTTTCAAGTAATTATCCCCTTAATTTAAAATTGACACCCATTGTGAAATTATATTTTTCATTTCATAATCAGATGATCTCTTTAATGATTGTTGTACATAATAATTTCTTAGATTTTCATCAATAATCAAAGAATTTAAAGCCTCAGAAAATTGCTCTATATTACCATTCTCAATTATAATTCCATACTCATCATTCTCACCCATTATTTCTCTTGGACCACAAGAATCAAATGCAATAACTGGAAGTCCCAGACTCATTGCTTCTGTGATAACTAATCCAAAGCCTTCATGTCTACTCGTTAAAATAAAAATTGAGCTCGAAAGATAATGATCTATTAATTTTTTTCCTTTTAAAGGTCCTCTGATAATAAATTTACTTTCTAATCCTCTAGTAAATATTTCTTTTTCAAATTTTAATCGATCCGGTCCATCCCCAGCCACAGAAATTTTCCAACCAAATGGCAAATAATTTCCTAACTCAATTAAATAATCTAACCCTTTAACTTGATAATCTATTCTCCCAACAAAGGATACAATTTTTTTATTTAAAACTTTATTCGGAGGTATTTTTCCAGATATAATTGTAAGCGGATTATTAATTTTCACAACATTCTTATGTATTTTCAAGTATGATTTTTTATCAGTTTCAGAAAGAACTACAACTACATCTACAAAAGAAATAGCTTCTAAAAACTCCTTGTATGAATCCTTAAAATACATATCTTTATAACTATCAAATGTACTATGAACCCATCCTATAATTCTGATATTGTTATTTTTCTTTTTTATTAATGGTGCATAAAGTATGTCGGCTTCTGAAAGTATAAGTGTATCATATTGAAAGAAATTTATATTCTTCTCAATGATCTTAAAATTTAATGTCTTTTTTTGTATTAGCTTCTTCCCAATAATTGCTTTTTGAGTAAGGATAGGATGAAGTACTGCATTTTTAATTGTATTTTCTCCGAAAATAACACTTAATTTCTTGCTGTATTCATAGCCAAACTTATCACCTTTTAAACTATATAAAGTGACGTTCATTATAGTTGAAAGTTCATTAGATATTGCAACTATTACTTTTTCAAGTCCACCTAGAGTCAGTACATTAGCTAATACTAATACGTTATTTCCCAATTAGACTCCTCCTATTTTTGGATTCCTTCTTTAGGAACAAATTGTTGCCAATAAGTAGTATACGGAAATACTCCTCCTTCATTTCCACGTGCTAATAACCACCAACAAATAATTATACCCCAAATAAATAGACCTATTAATACTTTGATTCTACCAGAAATACGTGCTTGTTTAGCTATGAACAACATATAAACAGGATATAAATAGTTAGTAAATCTAGTGATGGAATAATTAATTCCAGATAACCAGCTAAAAGCAATTGTTAGTAAACAAATACAATATAAGAAATAGTCAGTATTATTTCTTATAAAATGTTCCTTATTTGATAATTTGAAGTATATTATTGGTAAGAACATCAAAAGTAGCCTTGCAAATGAGCCCATATTTCCTTGTTGGATATTTGATAACCCTTCATTCGGTATAAACAAATAAACGACTTCAGGAAATCTAATTAACAATAACGATATTATTGCAGTGACAAAGAACACAAAGTAGACTAATTTTTTTTCTTTTATTTTTTCTTTTATCTTTGAATATATATATACAAAAAAAACAATTGTTATAAATATCACTGAGCTTTTATGAAAAAAAATAGAAACAAAGCCTATCAAAGCAGCTTTGAAAACTTTGTTTTTTATCAAGAAGTATATTATCCAAATTGCAATTGCCATGGCAAAGGATTGTCTTAACATGCTAAAAGTCAATGGTAGTGTTGCAAAATTAAATAATAAGGTTGATAACGCTGGAGAAGACTCTTCTCGAAATTTCCGAAAAAATAAAAGAAAACTAAATTGAATTACAAATTCTAAAACTCCTAAATAGACATTTATATTTGCAGAAAAAAAGGAAACTAAGTAGTTAAAATAAACATATCCAATATCTCCCCACCTGTTATATAAAAGCATTGCTTCTTTTGGACCAAAAGAAACTGTGGCTTCAAAAATATTTTTCCCATATGTGGAAATATCAATTCCTACTTGGACATTGCGTATACCCGCGAATACTGATATGCTCAACAAAGCGACTAATAACCACATATATTGTAAAAAATAATACCCGTTTTCTCTTGCCTTTTCAGATAAGTAAACTAAAAAAGAATATAGACATATCACTACTAAATACAGAATCATTCTAATTTCCTCTATTCATAATTTTTAGGTTTCCAATAAAGGTTCGTTCATTATTTCCTTATAAATTTCCGCTTCCAATAAATTAATCCAAAAGGTATTGAAAAAGCACCAATGATCTTGTTACTAATTTTATACAATAGTGGGTTTTTATTATCATAATTGAATGCCACAATCTGTCCTAATGGCCGCATCATTTTTATAAATTGCTTCTCTCTTTTGTAAAAGTCCGCCTTGATATTACGAACATAATAGTAACCCTTAGGATTTTGTTTCCAATATAATAAAATGTTGTTCGTCAATCCATCACTCAAATATTTTCCTTCAACAACAGGATCATTTATATATATTCTACTTTTGTCAATAAGTTTAGGTATTTCTATTGCATCTTCTGCAATGAACCTTTCTCCTTTGAAAATTGGAAATCTAATCTCTTTATACGCATGAGGACGAGAAACTATAGTTACTTCGGTAACATTCAACTTTTTATTTCTAGCATCACAATCTTTTATAACCATCGGTTTATGGTTAACCTTTCTCACTTTTTTCCCCGACAATTGAAGTGGATAAACCAGAGATATTATTTCTTCTCTATTTATACACTCATCAATATCATTTTTTATTTTTTGGATAGCCCCATTCGAAATAAACCAGTCATCACTATCAACGCATAAATTCCAATAATTATCTACTATATCCAAAGCTTTGTTTATAGCAGTATGCTTACCTCCATTTTCCTTCTTCAAATATATTATTTTAAATACAGATGATTTTTGCCATTCATTTACTTTTTCCTCAGTATCGTCCGTTGAACCGTCATCAATAATTAGCCAAAAAAAATCTTTATTGGTTTGTTCAACTAATGAATTATATAGGAGTTGAAGTTCATCAGCTCTATTGTAAGTCGGGGTATATACAGCAAGTTTCATACTTTAAATCCTTTCAAAATATATAGATTAACAGACAATAAAACCTTTGTAGCAGAATTAAAGATACACTTTCAAAGACTATTAAACTTTCAATTAAACATTTCGTTTATTTCTTTAAAAAAAAGTGTCATAAATTTTTCATTATGACTAGCCACTTTTTGAAACGACAAGATATTTTTTCTTTCATTTAGTATTAGTTGCTCAAGTGACTGCAAATCCTCAACAACTATAATTTTGTAACCTTCCTTTTTTACCTTAAAAGCAAATTCTAACTGATGATTATTTACATGTTCCCCATATTTATATTGGCGAGGCACAACTATTGGAATTTTTCCCTTTGAAAGAACACCCATAAAAGTTGACGGGCCACCATGAGTAATAATTATATCTGACTCATTTTCTAGTTTTTCCATCATTTCATAATCAAAAAAATCTCTATATTCAGTATATTTTGGAATATATGTTGAATAACCTATTTGCTGAACAACTCTTTCTTTGATAATTCCATTTTCTACTAACTCATCGATCTTTTTAATAAGCCTATTAAATTGTTGTTCATGCGTTCCAACCGTTACAAATATCACTTAGAAAATTCCTCCTAGATTTATTGCCTTTGGATAAACTTTCTTCATTTCATCCCACTGTACTATGAATTTATCAGCTACCGGATAAACTAGTTTTCCTGTTAAAGTAGGTGTATCTATTCGATCAAAAACTTCAATATAAATAGTTTTTACGCCAAATAACTTTCCTAACCAAAAGAAGGGCACTGCTACAGCAGCACCAGTAGAAATGATTATATCTGGACGTTCCTTTTTTAAAATTTTGTAAGCCAAAATTGTATTTTTTAATGTATTCTTTACATTTCGATTTGTAGGAAAATGACAGGTATACATTTTTTCATGCTTCAACAAACTTCTGGAATCAGTTTTATCAAATGTAACCCAAAATCGATTTTCATTTTCCCAAAATTTTTTGAGTAAATACAGATGAGATAAATGGCCTCCAGAAGAGCCTACTAATGCAACTTTCAATTCAATCTACTCCAATTCTTAGTTTATCTGAAACATATTAATACGCTCCATCTGGTTTTACCAAAACTATTACAGTTTTTAAAATTAATTTTAAATCATATTTCAAATTTCTTTTTTGAATATATTCAATATCAAAACTTACCATATCTTTAAAATGTACATCATTCCGACCACTAACTTGCCATAGTCCTGAACAACCAGGCTTCACTAATAACCGTTGCATATCATACTGTGTATACTCCACAACTTCTCTTTGCAAAGGTGGTCTTGGCCCAATCAGACTCATATCTCCCTTAATGACATTAATCAGCTGTGGGAGTTCATCCAAACTAGTCCTTCGAATAAATTTTCCAAACTCAGTCACTCTCGGGTCTTCCTTTATTTTGAACATTGCACCCTTGATTTCATTCTTATCAACCAATCCGTCTAATCTTTCTTCTGCATCTACACACATCGAACGAAACTTATACATGGTAAATAATTTTCCATTTCGTCCGACACGTTTTTGCGCAAAAATTACCGGAGCCCCCGGCTCATCTTTATGTATTTTATAGGCAATCCATAGCATAATCGGAGAAATTAAAATAATTCCGACTATTCCTGCAAAAAAATCAATGATTCGTTTAACGAAATCATATCCTCGTTGCTTCCTAATTTTTTCTTTATCTAGCCAAATTAACTGAGAGCCTTCTCTCTTTACAGGAGATTTGGTCTTCAAAATATTCCCATCCCCAAAAGCTTTTTCACTTTTCATAATAAGCTCCCCCAAACAAACTATTAATTAAAGAATTTGAAGCGTGATTCTTTTATCCTAATAAATTCTGGTCTAACGACTTCATCACCATTCACCAAATCTTTTGCCATCTGCTGCATCTCTTCAACCATTCTTTCTCCACCGATTTTACGAATTTCTTCATAGGCTTCTTTCATCAGAAACGTTCGGTGTCTTAAATTATGTGCATCAGAAGCAACCATATATAGCATGTTATGCTTTAACATAAGCTTTGCTGTCTTTTGAATATCTTTTCCAAATACACCAACAATACTTGGAGCTGTTAGTTGAGTGAGTACGCCCATTTGCAAAAATGGTATCAAACGATTTGGTTCTTTTCGAAAAACCGCGTTTCTTTCTGGATGAACAATTACTGGTACATGACCATGACTCATTAATTCAAAAAAAAGCTGTTCTGAATACTCTGGTACATCACCAGAAGGAAACTCAATTAAGATGTAAGTATTATCCAAATCAGTAAATAGGATTTCTTGCTTTTGAATATCTTCTAACAGTGACCCTGTAATCCGTACTTCTTGTCCTTCTAGTAAGGTAAGTGGAATATCCTCTTGATCCAATACTGCTTGCAATTGGTTGACCCTAGTGATCACTTGCTGAGTAGGATTAGAATACTTTCCATTATTATGATGCGGTGTGCACATCAAGTGTGTGATTCCTTGACTCACCGCTTTTTTTGCCATTTCAACACTATCTTCAATCGTTTGAGCACCATCATCGACCCCTGGTAAAATATGACTATGTAGGTCAATCATTTTTTCACCTTCTTACACTATTATCGGTACCATAATAGTAATAGCCTTGATCATTTGCATCCGTACTACCGTTAAAAACAGCGCCTAATACATTGGCATTGACCATTGATAGAAGTTCACGGGCTTTTTGTAATGAATCCTTACGCGTGACATTTTTACGTACTACTAACATTGTGCCATCGGCTTTAGAGGCTACGATTTGGGCATCGGTTACCGCTACGATTGGCGGCATATCAAAGATCACAAAATCATAATCAGCTCTCAATTCCCTGACCAATTGATCCATTCGAGTTGAACCTAATAGTTCTGATGGATTGGGTGACTTTGGCCCACTGGTCATCACATACAGGTTAGGAACAACACTGCGTTGAACCGCATCACTCACATTCATGTCCGTACTTAAAACATTACTTAAACCCACACCATTATTTAATAAGAAGGTCTTGTGTACTGTTGCTTTCCGCATATCCGCATCCACTAATAAAACACTTTGACCAGAATTAGCAAACACCACTGCCAGATTCGCTGCTGTCGTTGATTTTCCTTCTCCTGGTCCTGACGAAGTGATTACTAATGTCTTAATTTGTCGATCTGCTGAAGACGCAAATTGGATGTTTGTACGAATCGTACGATAGCGTTCTGATACCGGTGAACTTTTATCTACTAAAGTGATCAGGCTGACTGCCTGTGCTACATCAGATTGTTTCATTCTTTTAGCCATAGTTACCTCCTAGACCCGTTTCCGTCTGCGACGATCAAGAGTCATGTCTGTTTCTTTTTTAGGAACTTCTCTTTTAGTGATTGTCGGTGCTGGTTCACGTCGAATTTTAGCGTTCAATTCTTTTTGCGTTAACTCTGGAATATTTCCTAAAAGCGTCAAACCAAACTCATCTGTTAATGTTTTACTTTCTTTTACTGTACGATCCAGTAATTCAAGAGCGACTGCTAGAAAGATCCCTATCATCAAGCCAACTAATAAACCAGCAGCAATTGTCAACTTCTTATTCGGAAAGACTGGATCACTACTCGCTACTGCTTGCGAAATAATTGAAATACGATCGACATTTAATACGTCTTTTGCATTTGCTTTAAATATTTCAGCAGTCATATTTGAAATATTTGCTGCCGCTCTTGGACTATTACTCGTTGCTATAATTGAAAACATTTGTGAGTTCTGATTTTGTTCGACTTTAATTGTTTCTTTCAAATCATTTGTACTCATTTTCAATCCGTACTCAGAACTTAATTTCTCTGATACTTCTTTAGTTACCAAATCTCCGGTAATAATATCCTTATATGTATTGATCATCTGCAAGTTGGTATTCACGTCATTGGCATTGGTTGTTTCTGTTTGCGGCAATGTGACTACTAACTGTGCTTGTGAACTGTATTTCGGCGTTAAAATGAAAAAGGCTAATAGACCTGAAATCAAAAGGCCTGCTAGTCCTCCTAATATGATCAATCCGATCCTCTTCCTTAGTAGTTCAAATAATTGTGGCTCTTTGTCAAATAGGACTGATAGAGTGATATAAGAACATCTAAGTTAGAATTGATTTTCTGCTTTAGATGTTTTTTTATGCTTAGTAAGTGATCAGATGATTGATTAAGAAAATTCTGGTTCT
>Ga0334883_1002635_pt1 | contig 21429 bp, 11 predicted proteins | sample GraSluR1_MG_6_FD_207230 | JGI IMG/M metagenome (GOLD analysis project Ga0334883, IMG submission 207230) | Sludge microbial communities from methane-producing bioreactor in Wageningen University, Netherlands - Granular Sludge_09_05-R1 | ecosystem: Engineered > Bioreactor > Anaerobic >...
CGCTGGGGCTCTGCCCCTGCGCCCCCCTGGGGCCACGGGCCCCAGACCCCTCATCTGTGCGCAATCCTAGAGCCCATTTGCTCCCTTACTGTGGATGCTGAAGCCGGCGTCATCCCAGTTGGAGTGATTGTCATGGCCGAAAGCGGCGGTAGCCGAGGTCAGCGGATAGCAGGCCTCCTGGTTGGAGACCGCCAGATAGTCGCGGAGCCTGCGCTCATTGCCAAACAGCGCCAGGGCCCAGCGGCGGTCGCTGCACTTGGCCTGCAGCTCGGCCTCGTACACCTCGATGCCATCCACTCCGGCCTGCAGCAGGCCCAGGGCGCGGTGGAGGGCTGCCGTGCGGCCCGCGGTATTGGTCCATGTGGCCCCGACACCCCCGATCACCGTGACCCCGTGGCGGTGGCAAAGCTCCACGTATGTCGTGACGTCATGGTCGCCCCGGCCGCCCCAGATCTCCAGGGGGTCGAGTTGGAGTTGGTCCACCAGGCCTTCCTGCAGCCAGGTTTCCACATCCAGGCCCTGGGCGAGGTTGTACAGCAGCCCCGAGGAAGGGATGCGCACCACCACCGGAATGCGCCGGCCCGCCTCGGCCTCGATCGGCCCGAGGCCCTCGCGCAGGTCGCGCAGAACCTGGGTGAAGTGGTCGGCCCGCCGGCGGATCCAGCACAGATAGTCGTCGCCTGAGGAGGCGTCCATGCTCTGCGGGTCGATGCCGGTCTGACCTTTGAAATCCGCCACCATCTCGGGATTGTAAAGCAGCATAGGCACCTGCCGACAGGCCCCCACCAGTAGCCCGTCCACGCCCCGGCGCGCCACCTCCAGGAAGATGTCCACACGCTCCTTGCGTACCTCGGGGAAGTAGTACGACACCACCGTACCCTCCGCCTCCGTGGCTCCCTTGCGCCACCTGCGCCATTGGGGGTGGGATAGGAACCACTGCGAGGCGAAGATGCCGCCGTAAGCGTTGCCGTAGTGCCGGTTCATCGCGAGCCACGGGCGAAGCGTGACACCGGCGCTCTCGCGGGCCTGGAGGACCTCATCGAGGGCATCGAAGCTGTTGATCATCGTCGCCCGACCCTGGTAAAGAGGCGCTCTGTCGAAGGTCTTGGCCGCCTCCTCCAGCGGCACCGCGGGGAAGCGGGTGGTATTGGGAAGCTCACTGTGGTACTCCACCCACGACCTGCCGATAGACCAGTTCACCGTGCTCAGTCCCAGCTCGGCCTGCCCGGCGAGGATCGCCGGGAACTGGTCGGCCTGGAGCCGGCAGGGGCCGTGGAAATACTCACACCAGTCGTCCACGGCGAACAGCGGCACCGGGGGCCGGGAAGTCTCGGCGTAGAGGGCTTCTACCGACTGCGCGGTGACGGGCACGAGCTTGAGACGTGCCAGACCAGAGCGGGGCCGGTTCCAGGGATCGAAGGCATAGACGCGGATGCCGTGCTCCGTGAGGTCTGTGGCGCAAACGAAGGTGTCGGCCGTGGCCGTACTGGAGCCCAGGGAGCGGACGAGTCCGTCGCGGCCGCTCTGCAGCAGGCAGCCGTCGGCATAGGGGGTGGCGAAGACGGCGTAGGTGCCGCTGAGGGGCCTCAGGCGGACGGGCTCCGGCTCGGCCCCCACCTGGGCCACCAGCGCCCTGCCCTGCGGGGTCTGTTCCAGGCTCCAGCCCGCGGGCAGGTCTTCCCCGTCGATGGGCGCGGCGGAGAAGTCCTCGATGAGCACCGTCTCCCGGGTGGGATCGGCCTGCAGCGTCCAGGGGGCAAAGCGGCTGATGGGCACCGCTGAAGGGTCCGGCGCCGGGCGATTGTACGTGACCTTAGCGCCCTCGTCCCACAATGTGCCCTCGATCACGGGGTCCAGGCGGATGCGGCACTTCCCCGGCGGCCAAGCGCCGGGGTCCAGCGGCACGGCCTGCCACTCGTCGGCCGCCTGAACCGATACGTCCTCCTCCAGGAGGACGGCTTCCTGCTCGTCCAGCACCCTCAGGCGGCAGGAGAGCTCGCCCACCGGCGCCCCCGGGGCCAGGCGGCACTGGGCCACCAGGCGGTCGGGGTCGGCCAGCACCGCCTCGTGCAGCCGAAGCTGCAGCGCCGTCTCGATGCCGTACTGGTGCAGGTAGAGCACCCGGCGCCGCGCCTCCGGCACGAAGCGTTCCACACCTGCGGGAACCGCGGTGCCCGCAGTGCGCCGCACATGCTGCTCCGACAGGCCCTGAGAGTAGCTCACGGAGTACAAAGGGCGGCCGACCTCGTCGGTGAGGCGAACATCCAGGCTGTAGCCACGGCGGTAGACCGCCCCGGCCTCGAAGTCAAACACCGGCGGCATGCACAGCGGCCCCAGCGGCAGTTCGGCCGCCTCCCCGGGGGAGATCGAGGCCTGCAGCGGTACCGTCCGGTCGTCGGGCAGGTGACGAGTGACCTGGACCCTCAGCGCGGCCCGGGGCAACCGGGACCAGTCCGGCTCCACGCGGAGCGCGTGCAAACGTCCGGGGATGAAGCCCATCTGGGGGCAGTCGGACGGGGCTTTGTCGGCGGCAATCGCGACGCGGCACAGTTCCCGGGCGACGGCGGGCACAAAGATACCTCCCCAGAGGATCGCGGCCAGGATTGCCGGAAGCAGCGCGGCAGGCATGGTGGGATGGTTCATGGTGGGTGCCTTCCGGAACACACTGAGATGGGGCGGACCGGCCGGCGGAGCCGCGGTGACGCCTCACCGTGCCTTCTCCAACGCGATCTCGCCATCCAGAGCCAAAGGCAGGCGCAGTAGGTCTTCGCCCCGCTCGGTCTGCACCGTCACGGTGAGGTCTGTCTCGCCCTCCACGCGCAGCCCCGACACCCGGGGCCGCTCGCGGTAGGGCTCCAGAACGGTGACAAAGGTGGTGGCCTTGCCCCGTCGCCTGCCGATGCAGCAGGATGTCGGCGGCTCGCCGCCGCGGACCGGGTCGCGGGCCAGGATGATCTCGGCGCCCGCGGGCTGCCACTGACAGAGCCGCAGGGCCTGCTCCCCGCGGGAGAAGTCGGCTACAAACGTTCCCGGAGGCGCCGGCCCGCGACGGACCTGGGTGAAGTGCCGGTAGCCCAGAGCCGCGAAGGGATTGGTCTGCAGTTGCTGCAGACCAAGGGAGGTCGTCACCTGTCCCGGACCGTGCAGGGGCAGGTCGAAGGTGTGCTCGGCCTCGGCCCGCACGCGCATGACATCCAGCACGTAGTCGTCCAGCACACAGAGCGTGCGGTCCACATGGACGCCGTCGTAGATGGTGTCGCACGTGGCCCGGACGGCCTTGATCTCGTCCCCGATCTGGAACAGTTGCAGCACCCCGAAGACCCGCTGGTTCGGCCGCTCACCCACGAAGGTGGCGGTGGAGGTCTTCTGGGGCTCCTGGCTGACTTCATCCACGCACAGAGTGTTGTGGGCGATGGTCTGGCGCGCCCAGGTGACGTGATCGGGATTGTCGTAGCCCCAGGAGCCCGGGTCGGGGCAGAGGACGGCGTCCAGGGCGTAGAGGTCGAAGTGGAGGCGGTCCGGGTGGTCGTGGCCGCTGCCGAAGGGCCCGTAGGTGAGGTTGACCGCCGGGGCCTCCGGGTCGAGTGGGGCGGCGCGGAGGATGGCAAAGCCTCCGATGGGAAACAGCGTGCAGCCATCGACGTGCTCTCCCGACAGGCCGATGCGGGCATCGTCGGCGAGGCTGAAGTGTCCCTCGGGCAGGTCCCCCGGCGCATGAATCAGGGACCAGAAGTCCAGCGGGCGACCATCGACCTCGCCTTTCTCAAAGCCGCCCCCGCGCACGAGTTCTCGGCCGCCCTGCACGACGGAGATGTCGTCCCAGACCACTTCGCCGGCGCCTCCCTCGAGAAACACATGCAGACGGATGCGTCGTGTCTGTCCCGGCTTCGCGTCGGGCAGGGCCGGCACCGTCACGCTCACCTGCTGCCAGTCCTCCGCCACCCGAGCGGCGGGCGAGAACAGGGCGGTGTCTTCCATGTTGCAGCGGATGTGGGCCCGGCCGCCCGCGAGGCCGAGGACCTTCACCCAGCCGGAGACCTCCGCCGGCCGGTCGGCGGCAGCGGAGACGTCCTGCACCAGGCCGACGCGATCGCCCTGTTCAGTGCGCAGGTGGACGGCCCTCTCGCCCGAGCGCACGATGCTCTCGGTCGGCTGGGCGTAGGGCTCGCCGCTGGCGCGCCAGACGCTCCACCCCGCCACCGCCCCGGCGCGCCCCGCCCGCTCCCGGGAGATGAGCCAGGCGTGGGCCGGGTCACCATACTGCCTCCACGCCAGGTCGTAGATGCGGTGGTAGAACAGCCGCGAGGTACTCGAATCGCCGACCCGGGCCAGGCTGCCGTTGGGGAACTGATAGTACAGGGGTGCGTCGAGGAAGGCCTTGATGCCGCGGCTCCCGGCGGGCCCGAACTCCTCGTGCCCCGCGCCCCCCTCGAAGGGCCCCAGGATTCCGGGCAGCTCGGCGTGCCACAGGTCGATGCCGCTATTGGCGGCCGCCACCATCACGTACATCAGGGCCGAGGCCGTGTAACTGGTGTAGCCGATGGAGCGCTCCCAGTGGATGCCGTCGGAGAAGATGGAGTGGGTGAGCTGCTGGACGATACCGTACAGGTAGAGCCCGCGCTCCGGGTCCCAGACGCCGTTGATGGCCTCCTGCATCAGCTCGCGGTCGCCAATGGCGAAGCCACACGAGGCGATGATGGTCAGCGCCCAGGAGCGCCAGTTGCTGGAGTTGGGATGATGACACTTGTGTCCGCACTCCCAGGCCATGATGCGCAGAAGGTCGCGCTCGATGGCACCTTCCTGTGCCTCCGTCATGAGGTCGGCGCCGGCGATGAGGTCGTAGGCCATGGCGGCATTGACCGCCACGGGCCCCTCGCCCAGCGTGCTCTCCGTCACGCGGCCGTGGGCGCCGGTGGTCTCCAGCCCCGGATAGGCCTCGGCCAGGGCGAGAAGCCAATCCCGGGCGCGGGTGCCGAAGGCCGTCTCTCCCGTGACCGCATAGCCCTCGGCCAGGGCCGCGGCTGTGGCGAAGTCGCCGGCCACGGGGCGACGTTGGTCCAGGTCCACAGGGGTCTGGAGGGCCGACTCGGCCCGTGCGCGCAGCTCCTCGACACAGGCCACCGTGTAGGCGTCCCCGGCCTCGTAATCGGCGCGGATCCGCTGCAGGTCCGCGGTGGTCGCAAACACCCGCGGGTGATCGGGAAGCGCCTCGGGGATCGCGACGCGATGTAGCGCGAGGTAGGGTGTCACGTCCTGAGCGGAGGCGCCCAGTGTCGCGAGTATGGTGCCGAGAATCACCGATGCCGGAAGGCGGGCGAGGCAGGTAAGCATGCGGGCTACCTCCGCTTGGGGGCTGTGGGGCAGTGCGCAGGGAGGACGGCCGAACACACCCGGCCCCGGCCTCCGGCCCTTGTGTCCGCGCGGTGAGGCCGTTGCCGTACTCAGCCGTTCGCCCTCGACGCCGTTCTCCGTGGAACTCCGTGCTCTCCGTGTCTCCGTGGTGAGGCCGTTGCCGTACTCGGCCGTTGCGTCTCCGTGGTGAGGCCGTTGCCGTACTCGGCCGTTGTGTCTCCGTGGTGAGGCCGTTGCCGTACTCGGCCGATCTCCATCTGCCGGCGCCCTCACTCCTCGTGCTTGGTGCGTTGGATGATGTGGTCCTGCAGGGGCCTGTCCACCAGCTTGAACTCCTGGCTGAAGCCGGATACGCGGACGATCACATTGCCGAAGTGCTCCGGGTCCTCCTGGGCCTTCTTGAGGCGCTCGGCGCTGACGACGTTGAACTGCATCTGTCCCACACCGCTTTCGATCGCCGTCTGCAGGACCTCGATGAACTTGGCCCTGCCCTCGCCCGCGAAGAAGCTGGGGGCCAGCTCGATGATGGCCGAGCTGCTTCCGGCGGCCTTGTCGTGCGGGATGCGGGACAGGGAGTTGAAGTACGCGGTGATGCCCCTGCGGTCGCGGCCCGCGGTGGCCGAGAGGCTGTAGGCCAGGGGCTCGTGGGCGCGACGGCCGTCGGGGAGGGCTCCGGTCTTCATCCCGCTGGGGTTGACGTTCCACAGGAAGGAGAACAGATGGGCGTGGAAGGTGCCGCCGAAGAACGTGCGCAGAGACCCGAGAGTGTCGCAGAAGTGCTCGGCCACTCTTGCCGCCCAGAGGTCCACCTCGGCGCAGTCATTGCCGTACTTCTCGGCCCGGTTCAGCAGCATGAGCCGCAGAGGCTCTTGGCACTCGAAATCCGCGTCCAGCGCGTCCAGCAACTGCCCCATGCTCAGCTCGCCGCCAAACACCAGCTTCTCCACCGCCCACAGGGAATCCGCCACATTGGGGATGCCAATGCCGGAGACGGAGTGGTAGTTGTACAGGGCCCCACCGGCGTTGATGTCGCGCCCCCGGCCGATGCAGTCATCGGTGAGGATCGACCGGTACGTCTGGGGCCAGCTCTCCATCTGGTCGAGCTGCCCGGCGTTGGAGATGAAGGCGCCCACGCGGCAGACACGCTCGGCCTGGGCCTTGTAGGCCTCCCACAGATCGTCGATACATGTGAAGCCCCGGGCGTCGCCGGTGGCGGGCCCCACCTGCCTGCCCGACAGCGGGTCGACGCCATTGTGCAGCGCCAGCTCGAGACACTTGGCCAGATTGGTGTTGTGGCTCACCGCATGGGGGCAGGCCCTGCCGGGAATGGTGACCTCGACACAGCCGATGATGGCGTAGTCTCTGGCGTGCTCCAGTGGGATGCCCTTGTCCAGGAGCGCGGGGATGATGGCGTCGTCATTGAAGAAGAAGGGCTGGCCGCCGCCGCGGCTCACCAGGTCCACCGAGCTCTCCAGAAATGCGCGGGGCGTGCCCCTGTGCACGCGCACGGACAGGCAGCGCACCAGGCCGATCTCCCGGGTCGCCCGGAGGGCCAGATAGCTGATGGGGTTGGTGGCGTCATTGCCCGTGGCATCCTGGCCGCCGATCTGCATCTGCTGCACATCGTACCCGCGCCACATCTTCAGCCACAGGTGCTTGAGCAGCTCCAGGGCGCCGGGCTCGTCCAGCGTCCCCGCCTGCAATTCAGCCTCGTAGTACGGCCACAGGATCTGGTCGATGCGGCCGATGGAGTTGGCGTTGATGTGGTCCTCGGCGCAGGTGATGATGTGCGCAAACCACAGGGCCTGGATGGCTTCGCGCAGCGTCCTCGCCGGCCCGGCGGGCACCCGGTCGCAGACTGCGGCGATGTCCAGCAGTTCCCTCTTCCTCTCCGGGCAGGTGGTCTGCTCCGCCATTCGCCGCGCCGCCTCGGCGTACTTGCTCCCCATCCTGCAGCAGCCCTCGGCCACCGTTTTGGCGGCGCGCAGGAAGATCATCCTCTGCAGGTCCTCGGGGTCTTCCATGCGCAGCGTCGCGAGGCGTTCCTCGATCTGGGCGAGGATCGCCGCAAAGCCCACCCGCAGGACCCTGGCGAAATCGCGGACGCTGTGGTTCAACGACCGCCCCCAGCCGAAGACGCAGCCGGCCTCCTCGGCGAGACCGACCTCCTCCGGACGGTCCGGGGCGTGGTTGGTGGTGACGAACAGCTCATTGCGTCCGCGGAGACTGAGGATGAGCTCCCTGTGCTCGTCGCTCAGCGAGGTCTTCGCCAGCGTCTCGGCCAGGGCGTCGCCGTGGCAGCAGAAGAAGTGGGGGTGCATGTCCGGGAAGTCGATGGCCCCGTCGATGCCGGGCTCCTCACCGAAATGGTGGGTGCCCACGATCAGCTCATCATCGTGGATGATGGCGGGGAAGAGCTCGATGGTCGCGGCCAGACCGGCGGCCCGCCTTTGCACCAGCGGCGAGTGCATGTGCGCCTGCGCCGCCTGGCAAAACCCCAGCAGGCGCCATCCGGTGGGGGTGCAGGGGCCCTGCAGCATCCGCGTCTTGAGGCGCTCGAGGCGCTCCTCGCGGTGATCCACGGTGCATGGTGTGTTCCTGTCGGTGGCCATCTGGCGATCACTCCGTAGCCGGTCTGAGCCCGGCGTCCGCCGCTCTTTCTTCGCGACCCGGGGGCCCGGTGTAGGGCGGCGGTGAGCAGAGGTCTCTACGGCGGAACGAGGGCCGGCTATCTCATCTTGTGCACCACATCGCGCACGGCGGGCCAGACGTCGCGGTAGATCTCGAAGTGCTCCCTGTAGCGCCGGTGCTCCGCCGGGCGTGGCTCGAAGCAGGCGTTCTCCTTGACCAGCAGGCCCACGGCCTCCTCCACGGAGGCGTACACCCCGGCCTGCACTCCGGCCAGCATCGCCGCCGCCTGACAGCCGCTTTCGCTGACATTGAGAGTGACGCACTCGTGCCCGGTGATGTCGGCCTTCAGTTGCAGCCAATACGGGCTGCGGCTGCCTCCGCCGGTGCAGCGGAGCCTCCCGATGGACACTCCGGCGTCCGCCAGGCCCTGCACGTTCAGGGCCAGCTCGTAGCAGGTGCCCTCCAGCAGACCCTTGATAAAGGTCTTGCGGTCACAGCCCAGGGTGAGCCCGACCAGGACCCCCTTGGCCAGGGGATCCATGTAAGGGGTGCCGGAGCCGGCCAGATAGGGGACGAGGTAGAGCCCGGTGGGGTCGGCGGGGAGGTCGGCGAGCAAGACCTCATACACATCGCGCCCCTCCGTCCGGGCGGCGGCCACCTCGGCTCGGCCAAACTGATCCCGGAACCAGCGCAGGATCGCGCCGCTGGTGTAGGTGAAGGCCAGGCTGGCGTACAGATCGGCGTGGGCGTGTGGGTAGCAGCAGTAGTTGTGGGTGCGCATGGTCTCGGTGAGCACGGGCTTTTCGAAGGCGACGGTGACGCACTCCACGGTGCCCATCCCGTCGACGGCCATGCCCTCCCGGATGACCCCGGCGCCCAGGGCGTTCATGGGCTGATCGTGGCCGCCGGCGACGACCAGGCAACCCGGGGGCAGGCCGGTGAGCGCCGCGCCCTCCCGCCCGAGCTCGCCCACTACATCTCCCGGCCGAATCGGGGTGGCCAGGAGCTCGGGAGACACGTCGGCGGCCCTTAGCACCTCGGATGCCCAGCACTTGCCCACCACGTCGAAGGCCATGGTGCGTCCGGCCAGCGTCCAGTCCAGGCGGGGCTCCAGGCCCAGGCGCCGGTGCACGATCTCCGGCCACAGCAGGCACTTGTGGATACTGCGGTAGATGTCCGGCCGGTGCTCCCGCAGCCACATGATCTTGTTCAGCGTGTAGCTGGGATGCAGCGGCATCCCGGTGATCTCGAACACCCGCGGGGCGCCGAGGGTCTCGTGCCAGCCGTCGGACTGCGCCACCGCCCGATTGTCCGCCGAGCAGATGGTGTTGTGCAGGAAGCCGCCGTCGGCGGCCACGGGTGTGAAGGCCTCGCCCAGCGAGGAGAAGCACACGGCCTTCACGGGGTCCGCGCCCGCCTCCGCGGCCACCGAGCGAAGCACCTCCACGATGGCGTTCCAGACCAGCTCCGGATCGAGCTCCAGCATGGCGGGGCCCGGATAGACCTCGGGGTACTCGCGCGAGGCCGAGGCGAGCTGCCCGCCCTCGGCGTCGAACAGGATCGCCTTGCAGTTCGTGCTCCCGATGTCCATACCGATAAGGCTCATGGCGCCACCTCGGAAAGAGGTTGTGCTCGTCTTGGGCCGCCCCCGGTGATGCTCCCGGCAGGATGGGGGCGGGTCTCGCCGCGCCTATAACTCAGATTATGCAGGTTCCGGGCGGGCGGCGACTCACGTCGCCTCACCCCCCCAGCCCCCCTCTCCCTTACTCGCCGATACGACCGGCGAGACGGGAGGAGGGGGGAGAACGGCCCTGGCGCGAGCGTTTCGGGCGCGCTTGCGGCCAAATGTGGCTCCGGTACGTTCATGCACAATGCGAGCTAGAAGCGTGGCGGAGAAGCCGATTTCGCCGTGAAGATGGCATCCTGAACGTCAATCTCGCGCAGCGAGATAGCGAAGAATCTCGCTGAATGCCGGGAGATTCTTCGAGCTGCTCCCTCCGGGAGCGGACGGTCGCAGAATGACACTCGCGGCGAAGGTGGGGTTTCCGGCCGGACCTCTAGAGCCCCAGTCTCTGCCGCCACATGGCGCACAGCGCCTCCGTCTTCTCCACCGCGGCCCCCACGTAACGCGCCGGATCGCGGAGTAGCGCGCGCTGGGCCTCGGTGAACCGTGCCAGGTAGGGCTGCAGGTCGGCGGCCTGATCCAGCACCTCATTGAGCCCGCGGCCGGAGGCCTGCGCCTCGATGGTCAGCTTCCGCACGGCCTCGTGGGCATCGGGGTGACCGTGGGCGGCCAGGAGGATATAGGCCGGCTCGGCCACCACCATCCCCGCGGTCAGCTCGAAGTTGCGCCTCATGCTCTCGCGGTCGGTGACCAGCTTGCCCATGATCCGCTGCAGCCGCCGGGAGGAGTTGGCCAGGGCCACGATCACCTCGGGCAGGAAGCGCTGAGAGGCGGAGTTGGTCAGGTCGCGCTGGTGCTCCGAGATCTGGTCGGCGTAGACGGTCTGCATGCGGCAGACCGTGACCTTCCACAGGCTCTTGACGTTCTCGAAGTTCCACGGATTGCGCTTGTGCGGCATGGTGGAGGACCCCACCTGGTTGGCCTCGAACAGCTCGCCAACCTCGGCGATCTCGGTACGCTGCAGGTTTCGCATGTCATCGGCGAGATTGGCCAGCACCCCGAAGGCCGAGACCAGGGCGTGCATGTAATCGGTGACGAACTCGGCCTCGACGATCTGGGTGGAGGCCGGCGAGGGCTCCAGCCCCAGCTCGGCGAGGACCTCGCGCTCGAAGTCGATGGGGTCGTCGAAGAACAGGGCACCGGCGTTGTAGGCTCCGACGGCGCCGCTGAGCTTGCCTCTGAGGTTCTCCGCGGCCGCGCGAAGACTCTCGATCCGTCCGCCCAGCCGGCTGACGAACTGGGCGATGGCGAAGCCGAAGGTGATGGGCACCGCATGCTGTCCGTGGGTGCGCCCCATCTGCAGCGTGGCCTTCTCCCGCTCCGAAAGCTCGATGAGGACCTTCTCCAGGGCGAGCAGCTCGGGTATCACCGCCTGCTGCGCCGCGCGCTTGAGCCGCAGGGCCAAAGCGGTGTCCTTCACATCGAAGCTGGTCAGGCACAGGTGGACGTAGGGCTTAGCCTCGTCGCCGACCTGCGCGCGCAGGCAGTTGACCATGGCCCGGGTGTCGTGATGGATGCGACGGTCCTCCTCGTGCACCTGCTCCGGGGTGACCCGCCCGATGGCCGCCTCGACCTCGTCGGCGATACCGGCGGAGCACACGCCGCGGCGGGCCAGGACACGCACGGCCGCGGCCTCCACCTCCAGCTCCGAGGCGATGTACGCCCGCTCGCTGACATAGGGCGCCAGCAGCTCGATCATCTTCGGGTCATCGCCGTAGTAGCGATAGTCCAGGGGTGAGACGCAATCAAACAGGCTGATCTCCATGGCGGTCCTCCGTGGAGTGAGAGTTGGCAGGGGATGGGATCACGCCGCGCGGGCCGTGGGCAAGTGCGCCGGGCCCCCGCGGCGCAGGTTCGTCTGTCCCGGGGCCGTGAGAGAGCAGATCGGGAGCCTACCCGCAAGGCCTGCTGCGGGCGGCGATGTCATGGTGAGAGCGCCCGCTCTGGCAGGGAGCAGCTCTGACAATCCGCCGACACTCAACGAAATCCTTCGCTATCTCGCTGCGCGAGATTGGCGCTCAGGATAACATGAGCCGAAGCAGCCGGCTCTGCGCCGGCATCCATGGCCGGCTCCGCCTCAGACCCACGAGCACGCCGCGGAGGTCTGCCTCGGATCGGTGCCACGGCCGGGCGGCGATCCCGCGAGGCGGGACCGTGGCCAACGGCTTGGTTGCGGCCCCAGAGCTTGCTTCAAACGTCAGGAAACGCGCCTGCATAGGCACATCTAGCCCTCCGCCGCTCGGATGTGCACCAGCGCCGTGCCTTCGGGCCACACGAAGGGCTGCTGCAGGTGCCGCACGGCCGGCTCCTCGCCCACCGGAGCATAGAACGCCGCCGGGGCCCCTACCTGCAGCGAGGGCAGCTCGATCTTGCTCCCCGGTGTGTCGCAGAATAGATAGTAGTCCTCACCGTCCCGGCACAGCTCCAGCGTGCCGCCCTGCATGTAGCAGACCAGGACCGTCTGCTCGCCCAGCACGATGCGCACCGGGTCCGTCGCCGGACGGCCATCGGTGTGCACGGGGGCCTGGCCCATCTTGTCCAGCGCGTAGATAGTGCCGTCCTTCTTCTCCTGATGGACCCGCACCTGCTGGCCCTCATTGCGCGCGCCCGTGACATACTTGACCATCCAGTTCCGGGACGCTTCGGGCCCGGAGCCGTCCAGACTCTGCCACACACAGGCCACCGGCGAGGTGTTCGGGTGTAGTGTCAGGGCTCCGGCGGTGAGGGCGCGGCTGCCCTTGGCGTCGCCGGCCAGGGCCAGAATGCCCGGGGCTTTGATCCACATCAGGCCCAGGTCCCGGGCCACCACGATCTGGCCGGTATCCGAGGTGAAGCGGCCGCGCTCCACGGCCTCGTGACCGATCGCCCGTCCCACCACCCGCCCCAGTAGGTCCATGGACACGCGGAGCTTGAGGTCCGAGCTCAGCTCACCGAACACGTAGTTCTCGCGGCGCATGTCGCGGATGCCCAGGCAGCGCGCGCCGTCGGCGCTGGTGCCGAAGGGGCGCAGGTGCTCCCGGGCCGTGACCTCGGAGACCGCGAAGGGAGTGTAGCTCGGAAGCGTCCGGGTGGCACCGGCCGGGAACATGGTGCCGCCGAACTTGAGGGCTTCGCCCTTGACCGCCGCCTGCGGAGCCGGATAGCCGCTGCGCTCCGCCGCGCTGGGGCCACGGCGGCCGTGGGCGTCGGCCACGAAGTGGTCGGAGCAGATCACCGTCCGCTCCCCGCTGTACTCCGCATCCGCCGCGCGCCCGGAAGCGATCGTGATGTCCCCCGGCGAGGCGGAGGCCTCGTCGCCCAGCAGGTTGCTCACCCGGCAGACGCGACCCAGTTGGTGGATGGCCGCCGGCGCGGCGCCCCCGTTGGCCAGGAACACGTCGCCTTCGGAGTGATGGATCGCCGCCGAGTGCCGTGCGGGCTCCAGTTGGCCCGACAGGTACATACGGGCACAGACCGACGCCAGCCCCCAGCGCAGAGGATCGCTGCGGACGTCGAAGAAACCGAGCTTCCGCATATCGGCGCGGGTGTCCAGGGTGAACAGGATCATGGCGTCCACATCCTGCAGGCACGCGTACGCCGTGGCCTCCAGCATTCCCGCTCCGCGCCACGGATTCGGCCAGCACACGCCCCACTCGCGGATCACTATCGGCTTGCCCGGCACGCGGCAGGCGGCCACCGTGGCCGCGAAGCTGTCGCCGTCGGCACCGCCCAGCACGTTTTGGCCGGTGAAGAACGCCGGCAGTTGCCACTCGCTCCCCGGGCGATAGTAGGGGTGGTCGAAGTAGTAGTTGGTGGCGATGAAGTCCAGTTCCTGGGCGCTGGCCCACAGGTCGGGGAGCCAGTCGGGCTCGCTGACCGCCGAGATGGGGCAGCGCAGCCCGCGGGCGCGCAGGAAGCTCACCATGCCGCGGAAGTACTCCCGGTGCAGGTCGGCGAAGAACATGCCCCGGTCTGCCATGCGGGCGGCCTCCTCCGGCGCCCCCTCACTCACGCCCGGCAGGGCAACGGTGCCACGCCGCGGGTCCTCGTCATCGCACAGCGAGCACTCCCGGGTCTCATCCGTCCAGGCCTGCGCCAGCTTGTCCCGGGAGCCGTAAGTGGCCAGCAGCCAGTAGTTCCAGCGTCTCACCAGCTCCTCGCCGTAAGGAGCCACCAACGCCCCCAGTCGCTTGCGCTGATGGAACAGCCCGTTCTCGTCACACAGCTCCACCATGCACACCGCGGGGTCGGCGGCATAGCTCAATCCCGTGTGGACGTTGATGTGATCGAACAAGAGCTCCTGGGCATAGCGGCGCTGCAACTGGATGAGGCGCTCGTTGAAGAAGGCGTAGGGCTTGGCCCCGCGCCCCAGGGCCGGTCCCGAGGGCACGCCTTCTTCCTCCCGGAAGGTGCGGAAGTCCAGCAGGTCGAGGCAGACATAGATGCCGTGGGTCTTGAGGCCGGCGACCCAGTAGTCGAGGGTCTCGAGGCGGTCCCGGGCGATGCGGGGCGTCTGACCGGCGAGGGCGGCGGGCAGCAGGCCGCCCTCGTCATCGACGTGGTGCAACCGGACGAGGTTGAAGCCGGCCCGGGCGATGGCGGCGATGGCCCGGTCGATCACCTCGGGGGGCTGGAAGACCGAGTCCTTGGCGACATTGATGCCGAAGAATCGGGCCCGCGTCCCGTCGGCGAAGTAGAACCGACCGTCCATGCCGGAGAACACGAAGCCGCGAGTGCCGGCGGGGGCCTGCAGCAGGTCGGTGGCGGGCGGCAGCGAGGCATCCGGAAACAAGACCGCATTGGGGTCCAGGACGGGCACCGCCTGCCGGGCGTCTCCCGCCCCGCAGAGGATAAGGCACAGCAGCGCTGTGGCGAGCGGCCGGCGAGGCAACTACCTTCCCCTCTCGTCGACGGTGCCGGCCCGGGCCAGCTCCCCCGCCTCGGGCCGGATCGTCACAAAGCGCAGCCCGCGCTGGCGCAGCTCGGGGATCAGATAGGGCAATGTGTCCAGGGTCTCGTCCTCTCCGTTGTGCAGCAGGATGATCCCACCGTTGGCGCACTTGCGCCCCATGTCGGCGGCGATCCGCTTTCCCTCCAGCCCGGGGTAGCTGGTGATATTGCAGGTCCAGAACACGCCCACGAACCCTGTGGCCCCCACGGCCCGTCTCACCGTGCCGTCGTAGTAGCCTCCCGGAGGCCGGAACAGCTCCACCGTCTCGCCGCAGGCCTCGCGCAACGCCAGCCGGCTCTTGACCAGGTCCTGCGCGCACTCGACCTCCGTGAGGTGCCGCAGGCTGTAGTGGGCGTACGAATGGCTGCCGATCTCGTGCCCGCGGCGGCGGATCTCCCGGACCAGCTCCGGGTACAAGGTGGCCTGCTTGCCGACCAGAAAGAACGTGGCCTTCGCACGGCCCTTATCCAGCTCGTCCAGGACCCAGGGGGTGATGAGCGGATGCGGTCCATCGTCGAAGGTGAGTGCCACGGCCTTGGGATCGGCCAGGGAGCGGATCTCCCGAGGGGTTGCGGAGACCGTCAGCCCCATGTCCCGGTAGGCTAAGGCAAGGTCCTCTCTCAGACCGGGGACTGCCGGGTCGTAGGAGAAGGCGCCTTCAAAGGCCGCGGCGGCCTGCGCGACCTGCCCCAGTTGCGATAGCCCGTGCCCGGCGAGCTGCAGACGCGTGGGCGAGGGGATCGAGGGGAGCAGCAACTGCTCCAGCATCTCCGCGACCCGCTGCCGAGCCGCCAGCTCCGAGGGGGCCAAGGTCCGGTTTCCGTTGCGGATCGTCACCGCGACGGTGGCGGTGGCCGCCATCGCGCCCCTGGTGTCGTACGCGTCGGCCCGAATCTGCGCGGGGCCATCGGGCAGCCGGCGGGTATCGAAGTTAAGGCTATAGGGGGCGAAGGACACCACCCCCACCTGCCGCTCGCCGATGCTGACGCTCACATACTGAAGCTCGGGCACCCGAGGAGCGGACACTTCAATGGTAACGGCGCCCTCCAGGACGGCTCCCTCCCCGGGCCGCTCGATGCTCAGCCCCAGGGGCGGCGCGGGGCCGGCGGTTGCCGTCCGGGCGCCGCGGACCTCCGGGACAGACCACAGGCCGGTGACGGCCAGGCGGGCGCGGTCCTCGGCGGCGTGCGTCTCCCAGAAAGCCACTCCCGGCTGCAGGAGGCAGGAGCCCAGCGCGATGGGTCGCACCGGCGTCCGCGCGAACAGACGCTGGGAGGGCGCCAGTTGCGCGGCGAAAGCAGGGTTGCCCCGCGCGAGCTCCGCCGCGGCCAGAACGTAGCCGGCCAGCGGTTCGTCGGGCTCGGCGGCAAGAGCCGCGCGCGCCTGGCCCGCGCCCGTGTCGTACAGCCCCAGAGCGCAGGCCGCGTACGCCTCACCCGCCAGCACGCCGCCGGGCCTCAGCGGCCGCGCCGCCGTCGCCATCCGGTACTGCTCCAGAGCTTCCCGATAGTCGCCCTGCAGGGAGAAAGCCGCCGCCAACCCCACATACGCGCAGCACAGGTCTGCCTGCAGGGAAAGGGCCTCCTGGAAGGAGCCCATCGCCTCCGCGTCTCCTCCGGCCAGAAGCCGGGCGGCGCCCTCCCCGGCGGCGGCAACCGCACACACACCGTCCACACGCCTCACAGACCCGAAAGTGCTCTCGGCGGTCGCGAAGTCGCCGCAGGTCAGGGACGCGGCGCCCCGCAGCAGCTCCGCCGCCGTGCCACATCGACCCGGAGCCTGCCCCCACGGAAGCAAGACCAACACGGCCGCCACCAGCGCCCACAGGAACCGACAAGCAGGGCAAACACCGCCCTGCCCGACCGTTGGCGCCTCAGTGGTGAAGTCCGGGCTTCTCTTCCTCATCCGATCATCCAATCGCCGGGTTCCCAGTCGGGGTGCACCTCGCCCGCGGGGAAGTGCCGCACTCCGGCCTCTGTGTCCACGATCAACGCGCCGGTGGGGTCCATGCCCATCGCCACACCACGCACCGTGGCCTGCCCAACTTGCAACGTTACCGCCCTTCCGGTGGTGGTGTCAAGCCGGGTGTAGGCGTTGTGGAGGGCGCGGGCATCGCCTCCTTGCAGAGCCCCGTAGTGGCCTGCCAGGTGCCGGACCACAGCGAGCAGCAGGGCCTCTCGTGCAGGGGGCGCGCCGCCGCTCTCCGCCAGGCTCGTCGGGGGCAGCGATACCTCCTCGGCCGCCAGCTCGGGGGCGGCGGTCACATTGATGCCGACGCCCACCACCACGTGCCGGTGTCTCGCCTCCGCCAGGATGCCGGCGACCTTCCCGGGCACCGCGGAGCCAGGTCTGGGCAGCAGCACATCATTGGGCCACTTGCAGCGCGCATTAAGGCCCGTGAGCGCAAGGATCGCCTCAGCCACGGACACCGCCACCGCCGGACCGATCAAGGGCCAGCATTGCCGCTGGAACCGGGGCCTCAGGAGCAGTGAGAACAGCAGCGCCGAGCCGGGCTCCGCCTGCCAGCGGTGCCCGCGGCGCCCGCGCCCGCTGCTCTGGTGCTCGGAGATGACTATCAAGCCCTCGCGCGCACCGCCGGATGCCACCTCGTGCACGCGGTCGTTGGTGGACCCAAGGGACTCGTGGTACTCCACCTCACCAAAGGGGGGATAGGCCTGCAGGGCGTCACGAATGTGGTGGAGGTCCATAGGAGGTGATCCGGGGCGGGCGAAGCCCGGAGGGTGCCGCTACCGCGGGCCGCCCGGGCTGACCCGGGCCGTCACGGCCGGGTGATGCGATAGTCTCCGCCGCCACCGTGGAGCGTACAGCCCCCCGCTTCGCACAGGATTCTCAGCGCGGCCTCCACGGGCACGTCGCGGAGCTCGACATTCACCTTCTCACCGCCCACACCGGGCCCCAGCTCGAGACGCACCTTCCCGCGCTGGGCCACGGCCCGCAGGGCCTCGGCGATGTCCCGCTGCCGGAAGACGAAGGTCACCGAGGGCGCACCGTTTCCGTCCAGCGCGTCACCGGGTCCCAACTGTCCACGGAGCTGGAAGCCGGGGATCCTGACCCTCAGGTCGGCCTCCGCCTCGGCTTTGGGGGATCGCAGCCGGAAGCTCAGCTCGTGGGTGCCGGGCTCCTCGGCCAGCATCCCGACGGCAAAGGTGGTGCGGGAAGGCGGCAGGGCTCCCTTGAACAGGACACCGTCGGCGGAGGCGTTGGTGACACGAAGGCTTTCCGTGCCGCGGACGTAGAGTGTGGCCGCGTCCATGGGTTCGCCGGGCCGGATGACCACGGAGCCCACAGAGGGAACACCCACCGTTCGTCGCGCCGGAGGGACGAACACCATCTCCACCACAGGTTCGCCGGCGGCAGCCTCGACGGCGGGGGCCGCGGTGGCGGGCATGCCGAGGCCTGCGGGCGCCGCCTTTCCTGTAGCCGTGGCGGAGCCCTCCGCCGTGCGGGCTCTGGCACCGGGCGTAGCGGCCCTGGCGAGCGGTGGCTCGCTGTAGGTCGGCGGCTCAACGGCCTCGGCTACCGCCGTATCCATCGCGGCGCGCCGCTCTGGATCGGCGGTAGCCACCCTCGCCGGCGGAGCCGGCGCCACGGGGGAGGGGGCGGCCGGGCCGCGGGCGGCCGCCGGATCCGCGGCGTCCATCGCCACCGTGCCGCCGGGGGCCGGGATGGAGGGCGACGAAGCGGCCTCGCTCTCCGCGGCGGCGGCGCTCCGGGCCACGGTTCCGCTCGCTTCTGGCGCGGGGGCCCGGGGGCCGGTGCGGCGCGGCGCGGGACGATCGCGCCCGGGCCGGCCGGACCGCTTCACCGCCGCAGACCCGGAGGCCGTGGGGGCGGATCGGGCTTCGGCGTCGGAAGTCGCCCCGACTTCGCTGTCCAGGCCCCCGCCCGGCCCTCCGGGTGCCGACGCAGCGTCGGCGAGGCCCTCGCCCTGCCGGGGCGCGGCGGCTTCAGGCGCCGTCCCCGGCCCCATGGGCGGTCCGACCTCGGCCGGCGCCGATGCCGTCTCCTGCGCCTTGGGCATCCGCGCCATGGTGGGCGCATCCTGTCGCTCCGCGAGCGTGGGCCCTGCGAACGGCTGGCCCTTGGGGACTCCCAGGCCATGTCGGAACACGAAGGTGAAGCCCATCAGCAGACAGGCCGCCACGGCCACCGTGCCCGCCACTTGCCAGGACGAGCGGGCCTTTGCCCGCGGAGCGGGGCGTGCCGGCGCGGCCTCGTCCAGTGCGGCGCCGATGTCGCGCAGCAGACCCGGAGGCGGCGGCACCTCCGGCAGCGCTCTCAGGGCCGATACCGCGGCCCGGAAGGCCTCGAGGTCGGCGGCGCAGGCCGGGCAGGACGCCAGGTGCGCCTCCACTGCCCCCTGCTGCTCAGGTGCCAACGAGCCCTCGATGAACTCGGTGTAGTTGTCTCGACATCGCTCACAGGTCATGGGCTGGTCTTCTCGTCATCCTGCAGGGCGCACCGCGTGCCGGCGTGCTGGAGTCCGTGGAGGCCGCGGCCGTCCGGCCCGGCATCGTGACTATGACTGGCAGGTTAGCGCAAAAGTTCCATGTGTGGCGCCAGCTCCTCCTTCAGAGCCAGCCGCGCACGGTTCAGCCGTGACTTCACCGTCCCCAGCGGCACCTGCAGGGCCTCGGCGACCTGCTCGTACGAGAGCCCCGACAGATCGTACAGCACCAGCACCGTGCGGTGTGAGGGTGCCAGGCGCGAGATGGCCTCCTGCACGAGGGCCCGGCGCTCCGCCTGCTCGGCCAAACCGGAGGGGTCGTGACTGCTATCGGGGATGTCGATGTCCTCCGCAGAGCCGTCGCCGTCATCGCTGACCAGCGAGAGGCTCCGCGAGACCCGGTCCTTGCGGCGCAGGCGATCCAGACAGGCATTGGTAACGATGCGGTACAGCCAGGTGGAGAAGGTGGCGTCGCGCCTGAAGGAGCCGATGGACCGGTAGGCGCGGACGAAGGCGGTCTGGGTCGCATCGGAGGCGGCGTCGGGGTCATTGAGCATGCGGTAGGCCACGTTGTAGGCAAGCGCGTGGTAGGTCCGCACCAGCACGTCGAAGCTGGTGCGGTCCCCGTCCTGACTGCGCCGGATGAGCTCGCCCTCGTGGACTTCCACTGCGTGCTCCGGCCCGTCGGCGTGGCGGCTATCCGTACGCGTCGCCGCGGGCGGCAATGAGGATGGCAAGACGTCACGGAGCCCCGCACACCGGGCCCGCGTTTGGGTACCCTACCGGCGAAGCTCCGCCTCAAACCGACGAGCACGGCGCGGAGGTTCGCCCGGTTCGGTGCCACGGCCAGGCGGCGATCCCCCAGGGCGGGATCGCCGAGTCGGGCTGGAAGCTCACATTATGCATGAACGCACTGGGGCCACATTTCGCCATTCCCGCGTCCGGAACGGTCGAAGTACTGCCGTTCTCCCCCCCACTCCCGTCTCCGCCGGCCGTTTGGCGGAGTACAAGCGGCTCGAAGAGACGCCGAGAGGGGGGCTGGGGGGTGAGGCGACGTGAATCGGCGCCTGTCAGTAACCTGCATAATCTGAGTGGAGGGCCCGACCTACGGGCTCACGAACGGCGCGATTGCGGCCCCAGACCCACGTCCAAACGTCAGGAAGTGCGCCCATCGAGGCGTCTAGAGCTTGCTGCTGTAGACCTCCTCCTCCAAAACCAGCACCCGCACCCGCCAGCCCTTCTTCCCCGTGACTCTCACGGCCACTTCGTCTCCGGGCTTGTGCACCCTGTCGTAGGCCGCGGTGTCGCCGCCGTCCGTGTCCGTGACGACCACCTGCACCCGCTGCAGAGGTTCCCCCCGGGGCACCACGATGCGTACCCTGCGGAACAGCCACCGGGCTCCGCCCTCGGTGCGGTGTGTCCCGAAATCCGGTCCACCACTGGCGATGAGGACGATCTTCGTCCGGCGATCCACGGTCTTGCCGGCCGCCGGCGACTGCTCCAGCACGATGTCCACAGGCTTGTCGGCCGCGCGCTTGCGCACGTCGGCCAACTGCAGGCCCTCTCGCTCCGCCGCCAGGCGCGCGGCGGCCACCGTCTTGCCCACAAACCCCGGCACCTGCAGCTCGCTGGGACCGAGGCTGAGGAAGCACTCTACCTTCCGTCCCGGCTTGACCAGCTTGCCTTCGTACGGCTTGCACCGCACAACCCGTCCCGCCGGGACCTTCGGATCGAACTCTCTTCCCCCCAGCGAGGCCTGCAGACCGGCGCCCTTCAGCAGTTCCTGGGCCTCGCTGTACTGCTTGCCTCGCAGCTTGGGCACCTGGACGTCCTGCCGGTCCGTGTCCAGGATCGACAGGCCGATGGCCGCCATCGCCGCACCGAAGACGCCCAGCGTCAAGGCGATGCCCACGACGCCGCGGAGCACCTCAAAGATGACCAAGAGAAAACCGATGACCTGTTTCATCCATCTTCCTGCCGGAGAGTGCCGTCGGCCGACGGTCGCCCTCAGAGGTCTCACTGCATACGGCCCGGGGTTGCCGGCGAACGCTGCGCCACCGGAAGCCGGCGCAGGGCCATTGCCGGCACAGCCGATCCGGTCGAGGGTCTGGGAGTGTCGCCGGAAGCCCGGTGCGGTAGTCTGTAGCCCGGCGTGTCCGACGAGAGAGTCCGGTCTGCGCGACGGGAGACGGCGACGGCGAACGGCACGGAGTCGGGCTGGAAACTCAGATTATGCAGGTTCTGGGCGGGCGCCGACTCACGTCACCTCACCCCCCCGACCCCCCTCTCCCTTACTCGCCGATACGACCGGCGAGACGGGAGGAGGGGGGAGAACGGCACTATGGCGAGCGATAGAGGCCTCAC